>JADDYB010000501.1_pt1 | contig 12351 bp, 15 predicted proteins | sample 8641941 | NCBI WGS metagenome assembly JADDYB01 (sample SAMN16275377, study PRJNA637457) | freshwater sediment metagenome | isolation source: Lake Kineret sediment | place: Israel: Lake Kineret | collected 2013 | reverse complement strand
AGGAAAGGAAAAAGAAGGCTTATTTGAAGCATACGGTGGAGAAAAAGAGATTTATTTGAATAAAGAACTATTTTTTTGGTTATGCCGTGCCCACTCAATCATGCCCTTCCTTTATATACGAGTAACGAGATAGTAACTGTAAGTGATAGCGAGGAATAAGCGACTTTTTTTTACCAAAAAAGCGATTTTTCGTTTGTATCACGACCTAAAAACGAACGAGAGGTTGGGAAAGGTATGGAAGTTGGAGAAGAACGGAGGGCTTTTAAAGCCCCTATAGAGGTTGGTAAGACCTACAACGTCACGATAGAAGAGGTAGGCAGAGAAGGCGATGGAATTGCTCGAATTGAGGGGTTTGTGGTTTTCGTACCCAAAACGAAGAAAGGGGATAGCGTGAAAATACGAGTAAATAAGGTGTCATGGAAGGTTGGATTCGCAGAACTAATTGCGGGATAAATTCCATTACACTACTCGTATGCATTCCAAAGCTATAGGGGTTCTATAGCTTTCTCTTTCATTTTTTCCCAAATATTCAAACAGAATTGAAAGGTCAAAGGCCGCAATGAAAAAAACAGAACTGGTACACCTCCATATGTTATTGGCTCAGTTTAAGAAGTACTGTGAAGCGAAAGGCTTTGACTGCGATTTCAAGAAGTACAAAGAGCTGAGTATCTCTCCCTTGCAGGTCCATCTGAGCTTGGAAGAGCATGAGCGGGCTATCTTTGTTCTTACGCTCGCATTATTGGCCGCGACAAAACCACTCCCTGAAGCGGATATGGAAGAGGCATGTAGCTGCATGCTTGCAAATTTCTACGTGCCCTCACTTCCTGTACTAACGGTATAGTCAGTATACTGTACGGTTCAGAGCGATGTGCCAGCGGTGTAAATAAATCCAACCGTGTGGTACAGAGCGAGTGTTAAACCCTTGCTTACGGTTCGCGAAGCGGCTGTGGAAGAACGGTGAGGCAGCCCGTAAAGGCACAGGTGTAGCGGGAAAGGTATCGAAATCGCCGACTCACTCAGCTGCTGCCCGCGTACCTCGGCCCGCGGGACTCGAAGTGGACGGCAAGCGGCACACCGCAAAAGCGGGGACCTTCTCAGCTGGGTACGCTGCTGGAACACCCGACCATGCAACCCGGACTCGGCTTCACGATAAGTATTTTTATCAGCAGGTTATAGAAGGAATGGAGTAGCAAGGAAGGAGTATCGGTGAGAAGATGGTGAAGGAGCGGACAAAGAAGTTTGGACGGGGCGCGAACTCATGCAGGCGTTGCGGCCGAAAGAGCGGTCTGGTGCGGCGGTACGGGATTTATCTCTGCCGGCAGTGCTTCCGGGAGATCGCGAGTCAGGTGGGGTTCAGGAAGTATAATTGAATTTGAGTCCGGGGAGATTCACGTTCACAGGTTTTTATATCCTGAGGGTGAAGTAAGTAGGGAGGACGAAGAGCAGGGTACACATGTCGCTCAATGATCCGCTTGCAGATGCGCTCACGCACATCAAGAACACCGAACGGGTGGGGAAGATGGAGTGCACGATCAAACCAGCCTCCACGCTGATTGGGAACGTGCTGAGCGTGATGAAGGAGGGCGGCTACCTCGCTGAATTTGAATTCGTGGAGGATGGTCGAGGCGGGTTGTTCAAGGTGAAGCTCCGGGGCACGATCAACGATTGTAATGCGATCAAGCCGCGGTTCTACGTCCGTATGCGCGATTTCGAGAAGTGGGAAAAGCGACTGCTTCCGGCGCACGATTTCGGGATGCTGATCGTGACCACCCCGAAAGGCGTGATGGCGCACGAGAAAGCGATGGAGAGCGGCCTCGGCGGTCAGTTGCTCGCTTTTGTCTATTAACTCCGGTCGCGGTGGAGGTCTGGACACGTTTGCTCAGGTGCGACCGCTGTATGCGCTATGATTGCGAAGTCACGCTATGCGCAGTTCGGCGCAGCTCAGCGAAGAAGACGCCTGCGTTCCAATTCACGCACCGCTAGCGGTTCGCTAGAGCTCGGAGAACCTGCGAAAATTATATATAAGATGGGCGTGGATAAACGTTCGTCTGAATTGACCACACGCTCCATACCCGCGGACAACAGCTTGAAGGGAAGATTCAGGATCTGGTGGCAGGCCGCGCGCTACCATTTTGTCGCGCCCAGTATCTTCCCAGCAACAATCGGCGCGCTCGTCAGCTGGGCAGTGAACTATTCGTTCTCAACCTGGTATTTCCTGCTCGTGCTCGGTGGCGTGGTCGTCAATCATGTCGCCCTGAACATGACCGATGACTATTTCGACTTCAAGCACGCCGTTGACCACCTGAAAGCGGGAGAGAAGAATCCGTATACCGGCGGGAGCGGCACGTTAACCAGCGGTCTCATCACGCCGCAGGCGATGTTCAGGACTTTTTCGGTCCTGTATCTCATGACGCTCGCCATTGGGATCTATCTCACGCTGGAGCGCGGACTTCCCGTCCTCGCGTTTGCGCTCTTTGGCATCTTCTGCTCTATCTTCTACACGGCACCGCCAATTCGGCTCTCACATCGCGGCCTCGGCGAGCTGGCACTACTCATCAATTTCGGCGCGACCATCGGCCTCGGCTCGTATTTCGTGCAGGCGCAGCGACTCAGCCTCGAGGCGTTCTTCGCCACGCTCCCCTGCGGCATTATGCTCTTCTCCATGATCATCATCAACGAAATACCAGACCTCGAGGAAGATCGGCAAGCGGGTAAGATGACCCTGATCGCGAGCTACGGCCGCCGTACCGGTATCAAGCTCTACGGCCTTAGCTGGGCGGCAACGTATCTCGTCATCGTCACTGGCGTGGCCATCCGCGTGCTCTCGCCCTTCGCACTCCTCGCACTCCTCTCTCTTCCCATCACCGCTCGATCACTCCAGGTGCTCCTGGAGCAGTACGCTGATCCGAGACGGCTGGCGCCTGCCAATCTTGCCATGATCGAAGCGCACGCACTCACCTCGCTGCTGCTCATCGCGGCGTATGCGGCTGAAGGCTTGCTGCACGGCGCGGACAGTATCCGGCTGGCTCTGCTGCTACTGATCCTCTCGCTCTTTTACTTGCCCGCGGCACTCCCGATCTTGCGCGCTCCCAGAACTGCCTGAGTCGTTCATCCCGGGGCTCGCTTACTCTTAGCGGGCAGGCGCACGTGCGAATTCATGTGCGGGATCACGAATCTCCAGGCCGGCGTTCCTGCCCGTCTCATCGAGGAAGAGCCGTTTGCCACCTTTCGTCTTCTCATACGCGGTGAGGTGGAGTGTAGAGGTGAGGCTCTCGGTGATGCTCCCGCTCATAGCGCCCTGCACGGGGCTTCTGAGCGACCACGCGCTACCCTGAATCGCCTCGATCACCAGCTCGACGCGTCTATCCGCAATCACGAGCCGCACCTGATCCGGCTGGGCATCGAACCGGGTGATTCGCGCGCCCGTATACGTAGCGAGCGTATAAACCCGATCGTTATACCAGAGCGCGGCCCCGAAACCGGTAAGAGGGAGGCCGAGCCACGATAGCCGGGCGAGAACCAGCGTGAAGGAAATCGCTTCGTCGGCGAAGTGGTTCGAGTGCATCCAGATATACGCACGGGGGAAGCTGCGACCCCAATCCTTCTCGATGTAGCCTTTCCCGCCATCGAAGCTAATGCGTTCACCGTCGATCTCGAGGGCGCCTTCCAGGGTGTGGTTCATGCTCACGATGCCGTGCTTGCACTGCAGGAACGGGACGAAGCTGGCCCAGCCCATGAAGCCGGGTGAGAAGAGCCGCTTGGGATAAGGAACGACGTTTTTGAATCGGAGCTCGCCTTTTAGCCTGTGGCGGGATTGCGTGAGGTCCATTCGCAGCGCGGAGGCTGAGAAGAAGTTCTCAGCAATGCGCACCTCGAAGCTGCGCGACGCGGGGCGGAAGTCATCGAGCGAGAAGGTGAAATAGGAGTAGTCGCCCGTTTTGCCGTTGAAGATCTGAATGAAGGCGTGCGAGTCCTCGTGAGAGACGCCAAGCGCTATGCCCGGAACCACGGCTAAAATAGTCTCTTCCACCGCGTCCACGAGCTTGAAGTACCAGCCCTCGAAGTACTTCCTCCGGTGCTTTGAGCCCTGGAAGAGCTCAGGGTGCCAGATTGTGCGACGGAGAGGTATGACCATCGTGCAAGCAGGGGAGGTAGCTGTATCCCCTGCAGTTACGGGGAAACCGTTAACGCCCTGGAGGAACAGCGTGAGGCGCTAGACATCGAGATTCATCACTTCGGTCGCGTGCGCCTGGATGAAGTTTCGACGCGGCTCGACCTCCTCGCCCATCAGGACGCTGAAGAGCCAGTCCGCCTCCGCGGCATCCTCCAGCGTCACGCGCTTGATGCACCGCGTCGCGGGATCCATCGTCGTCTCCCAGAGCTGATCGGCATTCATCTCGCCCAGGCCCTTGTACCGCTGGATCTTCACGCCGCTCTCGCCCTCCTTCACCTGCAGCTCAGCGAGCACCCGCGTGTATTCCTCATCGGAGAAGGCGTACCGCGTCTCTGTGCCCTTCTTCACCATGTACAGAGGCGGCAGCGCGATGTACACGTGGTTCATGGTCACCACGTCCTGCATGTACCGGTAGAAGAACGTGAGCAGCAGCGTTCGGATGTGCGCACCGTCGACGTCCGCATCGCTCATGATGATCACCCGATGGTAGCGGAGCTGCTCGATCTCGAAATCCTCGCCAATGCCCGCGCCCAGCGCGGTCACCAGCGTCCGGATCTCGTTGCTCTTCAGGATCTTGTCCAGCCGCGCCTTCTCCACGTTCAGGATCTTGCCGCGAATGGGGAGGATCGCCTGAAAGTTCTTGTCCCTTGCCTGTTTCGCCGAGCCACCGGCGGAATCGCCCTCCACAATGTAGATCTCGCGTTTCGCCGGGTCCCTCTCGGAGCAGTCGGCGAGCTTCCCGGGGAGCGAATCGGCGATAGAATCCTTCTTCCGCACGATGTCGCGTGCATGCCGCGCGGCTTCTCGCGCCTGCGCCGCCTCCATGCCCTTTCTGACCACCGCCGCAGCATCGTTCGGATGCTCCTCCAGGTACTCGCCGAGGTGCTCGCGCACCACCGACTCCACAATGCCCCGCACCTCGCTATTACCCAGCTTCGTCTTCGTCTGCCCCTCGAATTGCGGATCACGGAGCTTCACGCTGACGATCGCGGCGAGGCCCTCGCGAACATCATCGCCCTCCAGGGTCTCTTTCTTGAGCAGATTGGTCACCTTGCCATACTCGTTCAGCACCTTGGTGAGGGCCGCTTTGAAGCCGCTGAGATGCCAGCCGCCTTCGATCGTCTTCACATTGTTCACGAAGGAGTAGGTATTCTCCACGTAGCTGTCATTGTACTGGATGCCAATCTCGACCGTGACGTCGTCTTTCTTGTCTTCGAAGGTGATGGGTGGATGGAGCACGGTTTTGTCGCGGTTAATATACTCGAGGAACGACACAAGCCCCCCGTCGAACTTGAACGTCTTCACTTCGCCGGTCCGCTCGTCTTTCAGGGAAAGAGCAAGCCCCTTATTCAAGAAGGCCAGCTCGCGTAATCGCGTCGTTATGAGGTTTGCATCCATCACGAACGGCCCGAAGATCTGGATATCAGGTTTAAAGCGGACCTTCGTCCCTGATTCCCGGATCTCCTCCTCTGGCCGAGTCACTTCGGTCAAGGCATTGACCGGAGTACCGCGTTCGTAGCGCTGCTGATAGCAGTGGCTGTTCCGCCGCACCTCAACTTCGAGCCACTCGGAGAGCGCATTGACGACCGAAACGCCGACCCCGTGGAGCCCGCCAGCCACCTTGTAGACCTTATCGTCAAACTTACCGCCTGCGTGGAGTTTGGTTAACACCACCTCCACCGCAGAAAGGTTATACTCAGCGTGCAGGTCAACGGGAATTCCCCGACCGTTATCATTGACCGTCACGGAGTTATCCGTATGGATAATCACGTCAATCGCGGTGCAATAGCCTGAGCTCGCCTCATCGACGCTATTGTCCAGCACCTCGTTCACGAGGTGGTGAAGGCCGCGGATACCCGTGTCACCGATATACATCGCCGGCCGCTTTCGCACCGCTACCAGGTCTTCGAGCACCTGGATATCCTTCGCACTGTAGCTTTCTTCTCCTGCCATGCCTGTATGTATATCTTCTGCGTTAGCCTTCTATTAAACTTGACGCTCGCTCGACCTGAGCAGAGCCGCGGCTCAGCGGACTCCCCAGGTGAAGCGGCTTTCCAGCAGATAGTTCAGCAGGAACGCGCAGAAGATCCCTACGATGTTGGAGAGCAGGTAATACACCCCGGCATACTCAGTCAAGAGATAGAGCACGCCGATATTGACCACCAGGCCGCTGGACCGCCAGATATTGCTCTTTATGAGGCGCGTGATGAACTGAGCGACCTGCGTGGTCTTCTGCTCCTTGAACGTCCAGCGGTCGTTCATGATGAACTGCATGACGATCGCGATTTCGATCGCCACGATGGCGGAATAGAGGTAGTAGATACCCGCGACCTCGGTGAAGAGCCAGAGGAAGCCGGTGTTAATCACCGCGCCAATACCTCCGACGATGGAGAACTTGAAGAGGCGAATTGCGTGCTTCTTCAGCGCCAGTACGCGATCAGGTAGGTCCATACTGCTCTCGGCCTCTGAGGATAGTAGGAGTGTGGTGTGACAAAAGCCTTTTTCTAGATCGCGATGCTCTTATATCCTGGCAGAGCAGCATGGCAGGCGGAGGTTGCCGAGCGGACAAAGGCGTGAGGTTCAGGGCCTCATCCTGAAGGGGTTCGGGAGTTCGAATCTCCCCCTCCGCATCACCATTTGCCATAGCTTGTGATACTCTGCCTTCCCGCCTCGCCGTGGAACTTGATCGCCGGTATCCTGGTCACCTGGTGGTCGTCATTCATGTCGGTGCTTGTGATTGTTCTACCGACTGTGTGAAACCACGAATAACTTGGATACTGCTAAGCGGAAAGAACCGGGAAAAAATGGAAAAAAAGGGTTGGAAAGGCCCCACGCTACTTCCGCCTTTCGAAGGCAACCCACGTTTCCGTGGTGGCCACTTCTCGACTTTGGTGAAGGAAATCAACGATCAATTTTGGATCCTCCGCTTCGTAAATCCAGAGTGCGTCGTATCTGCCGAGTGTGTGATAAACCTGCAAGAACTTCACGCCTTTCGGTGGCTCTTTGAGGATTTTGTCACCGAATTTCCTCGCTTCTCCGGTCATGCCAGGATTGATCTTCACGCAGGTGATGAACATCATCTTCTTGGTCTCACCTCCTACTATTAGTCTAAGCGTTCACCAGATAAAAACCTTCCCCCTTACTCGCCCTTTAGAAGCGCGGCCGATCTGAGGTTGGTGGCTACTTACTGGACGAGGTGCGCGACCAGATCACCCCGTTGAACCGCGAGTGCCTGGGCGACAGGCTCACATTTCGCACGCAGGATATAGAGCAGCCTGCCGCCAAGGCAGAGGTCTGCTTGCGTCTCGAACTCTGAGATCGTCTCATAATGCCCCATACCCTTCGCAATCACCAGGTACCGCGCATCGCGGAATACCTCTAGGAACGCCGCTTCAGCCTCCTCGAGGACGAGCCCGATCGAAGCGCCGGTTGGCATGATCCTGCAGGGCGATTCGCCGGTGGCGAGGCCAGCCACCTGCAGATCCTCGATCGTCGCGTCGTTCAGAACAGGCGCGCTCTTCGGCGCGATCACCACCTCTTTCCCCCACGACTGCAACTGCTGGATCACCAGGGCATCGAAGACGATCTCACCGGCATTGTCCGTGAGATACAGGATCTTCTCTCGGGCTCGAAGCGCGGCGAGTACCGCCGCGCGGTCCCACTGGAGGGGCGCATGGAGCGTCTTGACAAAGTCGCGCTTGAAGCGGTCCTCGCTGTATGCATGCCCTTTCACGCCGTATTCCATCGAATTCGCCACCGCGGCGATCCGCACGAGCGCTTCCAGCTTATCAGTCGCCGCCTCGTAGAAGGATCGCGCCTCACGGAGCAAGCTCCGCGCAACTGCGTTGCTGAGCCGTTTCGCCGCCTCATGAGGATCACGCACCCCGCACCGCCGCTGGATTATCCGTGCCCGTTCGGTACCATAAAAGGGTGGCGTCCTGAGATCACCATCGACAAGGCGCGCGCCGAGGAAGGAGATGAACTCCGCCAGCGCACGAATCCTTTCCTCATCTCCGGTAATGACGAGCGCGGATTCTTCGTATGCACGATCGACCAGGCACGGGATGCACGTGGGATGGAGCTCCATCTGTTCTCACCGCCGGGTTACCTACCTGACGTACTCGCCACCCACGCGGGGCTTCGCAGAACTGGTGCCGGGCGAGCATACAAACAAATAAATAGGAGCTGAACGAAAGGTATATAGGTTTATAAGCGTGATAGTGTAGAGAGGGATAGGAGGAAAGGGAAAGATGGCAGAGAAAGAGCACATGAACATGGCCATAATAGGGCACATAGACCATGGCAAGTCAACGCTGCTGGGACGGCTGCTGATGGACACCGGCGTGATCGACTCGCACGTGATCGATGAGTACCGGAAGAAGGCAGAGGCGATCGGCAAAGGATCGTTCGAGTTCGCCTGGGTCTTGGATACGTTAAAAGATGAACGAGAGCGAGGTATTACTATAGACGTCTCTCATCAGAGGTTAGATACCAATAAGTATTATTATACCATCGTCGATTGTCCGGGTCATCGCGATTTCGTGAAGAACATGATCACCGGGACATCCCAGGCAGATGCGGCGGTCCTCGTGGTGGATGCCAAGGATGGGATCATGGCGCAGACGAAGGAACACGTCTTCCTCGCACGGACCTTGGGCGTGGCCCAGCTCATCGTCGCGGTCAACAAGATGGACCGGGTGAACTACGATCAGAAGCGATTCGAGGAGCTGAAGAAGGAGCTCTTAGCTCTCTTGAAGATCGTGGGGTACAAAGAGGAGAGTCTCACCTTCATACCCGTCTCGGCCTTCGAGGGCCAGAACATCATCAAGGCGAGCGAGAAGATGAAGTGGTTTGCGGGTCCGACGCTCCTGGCTGCCCTGGATCTCATGAAGCTCCCCGAGAAGCCCGTCACGCTTCCACTCCGCATTCCCGTGCAGGACGTGTACACCATTACCGGTGCGGGCACGGTTCCCGTGGGACGAGTGGAGACCGGCAAGCTCAAGAAGGGAGATAAGGTGATCTTTAACCCGCCGGGCGTGGTCGGCGAGGTGAAATCGATCGAGATGCACCATGAGGAGATTGAGGCGGCACTGCCCGGCGACAACATCGGCTGGAACGTGCGGGGCATTAGCAGGACGGAGATACGGCGCGGAGACGTCTGCGGTCATCCTGAGAAACCGCCGACCGTGGCCGATGAGTTTACTGCACAGCTCATTGTGCTCCAGCATCCGTCGGCAATCACCGTCGGCTACACTCCGGTCTTCCATTGCCACACTGCTCAGGTCTCCTGTACCGTGATCGAGATCCTCAAGACCTTGGACCCGCGGACGGGCGCGACGAAGCAGGAGAAGCCCGACTTCATCAAGACCGGCGAGGCCGCAGTGGTGAAGGTGAAGCCGACGAGGCCGCTGGTAATCGAACGCGTGAAGGAGATCCCGCAGCTGGGCCGATTCGCCGTCCGCGACATGGGCCAGACCGTCGCTGCCGGGATGGTGATGGAGATCAAGGAGAAGTAGCGACCGGACAGCCAGCGGGCAACGTACCGATCGCACCGCACCAGAGGAGAGGGCCAGGATATGAACCAAAAAGCACGGATCAAGCTCTCCAGCATCGATCATAAGAAGCTGGATGAGATCTGCCAGCAGGTGAAGCGGATCGTCGAGACGACTGGCGTTCGCATGTCAGGACCCATTCCTCTCCCGACCAAGAAGCTCCTCGTGCCCTGCAGGAAGAGCCCGGATGGCGAAGGCTCCGCGACCTGGGACCATTGGGAGATGCGCATCCATAAGCGGCTGATCGACCTCGAAGCGGATGAACGCGCGCTTCGCCAGTTGATGCGTATACCCATCCCGAAGGATGTCCATATCGAGATCGTCCTGAAAGGGTAACGGCACGGGGACATCGATAAGGAACCCCGTGAAATATCGAAAGGTATAAATAACCACGTGCGGGTATCCTATACCAACCCACGATGAAGGAGAAGCGAGGTGATAAGAATGGGTGTCGTACCAGATGAGGTAATAAAAGGAGTCGACGCTAAAATTGTGAGCCTGGGGAAGGAGATCGGCGATCTTGCCAGCGAGTACAAGACCGCAACCGATGAGAAGCGGAAGAAAGAGCTGATCGATAAGATCACGGAGAAAGAGAAGGATTTGCGTGCCGTGCGGCAGAAAAAGGGACAGTATAAAGCGCTCCTTGCTCACCCCACCAAACACTGGTAGGTAGCTTACTTAGCCAGAAAAAGGCAAAAAAAGGAAGGGAAAGAGTGAGGGAGATTCTTTAGTTCTTCTCTCCTCTCTCCTATTCTCTATTTCTAGCTCTATTTGAGGAGTTTATCCGGTATCTTTGTGAACTGCTGGTCCAGAGCCATCTCTTTGGCGCTCAGCCCCATGCTGAGACCGACGAACTGCATCACGTGCAGCACGGGGAAGTTGAAGGTGGTCGCGAAGATCTTGTTGATCTCCTCCTGGCCCCGGTCAAGCTGCAAATGACAGAACGCGCAGGGATGGATCACGCAGTCCGCACCCATCTCGGTCATGCTCACCAGCTTCTGCCTGGTCCACTCCAGGGCAGTGGGTGTATCTGCAGTTCGCACACCGCCGCCAGCGCCGCAGCACATCAGCTTATCCTTGTACAGCACCTCTTTGGCACCGGTGGCCGCGACGATATCCTCGATCACATTCGGCGTCTCGGCAGAGCCATGGCCCCGCACCTCGCTCGGTTTGAGGAAGTGGCAGCCGTAATGGATCGCGACGTTCACGCCCTTCATCGGCTTCTTGACCTGCTCTTTGAGCCGATCCATGCCGATCTGATCATGCAGCAGACCGATGGAATGGTGCACCTTCGTGGTGCCCTTGAACTCGCGCCCGACCTTGCCCAGGATCTGGTTGATCTGTTCCCGCAACTTCTTGTTCTCTTTGAGCGCGTGGTCCGCCTCCTGGAGCGAGCCGTAGCAGCCATTGCAGGTCACGTAGATCTCCAGCCCCATCTCCTCCGCGATGGCGAGGTTGCGCGCCGCGATCGGGAGCCAGGTGTAGAGGTCGAACGAGCCGAAGACACCGGGAGCAGGGCAGCATGATGCGCCTTCCATCTCCTTTGAGACGATCCCGAATTTATCAAAGACCTTCTTCGCCGCTACCTCGATACCAGGATACCGGTTGGGTGTAATACAGCCGAGGAAATAGGCGTACTCCTTCTTCTCTTCGCTCATTTCTTCTTCTCCTCCTCTTTCAGGTCCATCTTCGCCCAGTCAAAATCGATCAGCTTATCGAATCCTGCCTCTTTGCAGATCTTCTGGAACTCCTCCAGCTGCTCTTTGTATTTCTGCGTCGTCGGTGGCTGTGCCGCAAGTCCGATCGATTCCCGGATCTTCATCTGGTCGGGCCCGATCGGCACGCCGTGCCCGGTCTTCAGCGCATAGACGCCGATCTTCCGGTGAGGCACGGACATATGCCCTTCTTTCGCTGCCAGGTTCCGGATGACCCGAATGAGATCCGTAATCTTCACGCCCTTGGGGCATCGCTCATAGCAGGTATAGCAGGTGGTGCAGTACCACAGTTCCGGTGCCTCGAAGATCTCCTCAACCATGCCCTCCTGCGCCATCCGCATCAACTTTCTGGTTCTCAGCGCGGTAATTCGACCGGATGGGCAGCCGCCCGTGCACTTCCCGCACTGGACACACTCGAGCAGCGTCTCCATGTGCTCGTCGCCGAAGACGCCGCCGCCACACTTAATGATCTCTTCCACAAAAGGTTCCATCTTCTCGTTCTACCTCCTTCCGTATTCGCTCTCGTTTACCTCTGCGATGATATCAGCTCTGAGCTGTCGGGATAAAAAGGTTGCGGTTTTTGCCGCTACCGCAACAACAATGCTGCTGTTAGATGGTGAGCAGTGCCACCGCCCAGCGCTCGACCTCGAAGACCGCTACGGTCTCCCGGCCCGTGAGGTAGCCGCAGCATTCGCCGGGATTGATCACCCAGACGTCACGCCGCTGCTCGAGCGCCGCTTGATGCGTATGGCCGAAGACCACGAGGTCATAGAGCCCCGATGCGGCCGCCGGGTTCACGATCACGGGTTTATGCGTCACCAGTATCCGCACGGCGGCGAATTCAAATTCGTACGGGTCCTCGAAGAGCTCACCGATTCCTTGCTCGTGGTACTTCTGCTTCAGCAGAATC
>JADDYB010000500.1_pt1 | contig 12354 bp, 13 predicted proteins | sample 8641941 | NCBI WGS metagenome assembly JADDYB01 (sample SAMN16275377, study PRJNA637457) | freshwater sediment metagenome | isolation source: Lake Kineret sediment | place: Israel: Lake Kineret | collected 2013 | reverse complement strand
CTTGGATTTTATTGCATTGCAAAATACGAAGAAAAACAAATCAAATCTATAAATTTCAAAGGAATGTATTGGAGAATAAGAATATCAGGAGATGTTCATTTAATTCCATGTAAAGTAAAAAGAAAGAGAGTATTGGCCGCCGGAAGATTTTCTTTCTTGACAATCGCCGGTATTGTCGAAGCTTCTGCCGGCGTGAAGAATTCATCACAGATGGAATACAAAAGGACAATCGTATAAATCGGCCAGATTTTATTTCCAATCCCCAGATATAACAAAACAATCAATGCCTGGGAAAGATTCGTCAATAACAAAACCTTCCTTTTACTCAATAAGTCAATAAAAGCGCCGCTAAAAAGACCGAGAAAGACGGAAGGAGCAGCATAAATAGCCAGAAAAATTCCAATGGCAACCGTTGACTGAGTAGCTTCATAAATCTTGACAATTAAGACAAAGTTAAGCATATTGGCGGTCAACTGAGAGAAAAATTGGGAAGTCCAAACTTTCAAAAATTGCCTATTTTTAATCACTTCAATAAAAGTCGTTTTCATAATTCTGGCCTCCTTTGATGCCAGTCTGTCGCCTGCTCATAAGCATGACCAACTTGGAAAAGTAATTCTTCACTAAACTGGGGTCCTAAAAACTGAATTCCCACCGGTAATCCACCCACAAATCCCGCCGGCACGGATAAACCGGGAATTCCCGCTATATTGGCCGTTACCGTTAAAACATCGGAAAGGTACATTTTAAGAGGGTCATTGACTTTCTCTCCAATTTTAAATGGGGGCGTTGGGGAAATCGGCGCGATAATTAAATCCACCTTCTCAAAAGCTTTTTCAAAATCTTCCTTAATCAGAGTTCTCACTCTCATCGCTTTTTGGTAATAAGCCTCATAATAACCGGCGGAGAGGGCAAAGGTGCCCAACATTATCCTTCTTTTAGCCTCATCAGCAAATCTCTCCCTGAGAAAACCGTACCTAATGCCATCGTAGCGAGCCAGATTAGAGGAAACTTCAGATGGCTGGATGATGTAGTAAACCGCTAAAGCGTATTGAGTATGGGGCAGGGAAATTTTAATGAATCTTCCTCCTAATTCTTCAATCTTTTTAATCGCTTCTTCAGCCACTCTTTTCACTCCTTTATCAAGTCCATCACCAAAATACTCTGAAGGAATTCCGATTTTCAATCCTTTGATACCTCTCCCTATTTCTTTTGTATAATCGGGAACCTCTTTCTTAGGCGTCGTCGCATCAAAATCGTCTTTTCCAGCAGTGATGTTGAGAATTAAAGCCGCATCAAAAACCGTCTGACTAAAATGACCTATTGAGTCTAAAGAAGAAGCCATGGCCACAATCCCATAGCGAGAAACTCTACCATAAGTGGGTTTAAGACCAACTAAATTACAGAAGCTGGCGGGTAGCCTTATCGAACCGCCGGTATCCGTTCCCGTACTGGCCAAACACATGTTGGCAGCCAGGGCCGCGGCAGAACCACTGCTGGAACCACCCGGTACATGAGTCAAACTCCAAGGATTTCTGGTCACTCCATAATCAGAGTTTTCTCCTGAAGAGCCATGCGCCCAGGCATCTAGATTGGTTTTGCCCAAAATTATTGCTCCTGCCTCCCTAAGCCTCTTTACCACAGTCGCGTCATATTGAGGAAGATAGTCATCAAGAACCTTTGAACCAGCTGTGGTTTTAATTCCCTTAGTTAGGTAGAGATCTTTTACTCCAATCGGAATCCCCAGGAGTGATTGTTTGTTGTTTGTTGTTTGTTGTTTGTCGAAAAGCTTATCAGCTTTTCCTGCTTCTTCAAGGGCTTCCTTTTCACAAACGGTGATAAAAGCATCTATCTTTTTATCATGTTTTTTTATCTGAGCCAAACAGGCCCTCACTAACTCGACAGAGGAGAACTTCTTTTTTCTTAATCCCTCTTGAGCTTCTTTAATAGTTAACTGGTTTAACTCCATAAATTATTTTTTCAAAATAGCTCTTACTTTAAATCTTCCTTGATGTTTTTCCTTAGCCCCCGAAAGAGCCTCTTCCTTTGTAAGAGTATTTCCTATTTCATCCTTTCTAAAAACATTCTCCAATCCAGTGACTTGACTGGTCGGCTCAACCTTGTCAGTCTCAACCTCATTAAGGAGGTTGACATACTCAAGAATTTCGGATAGTTGCTTTTTAAATTTGGCTGTTTCTTGATTTGTCAATCTTAAATTCGCTAAAGCCGCTGCATGTTCCACTTCCTTCTCCGTCAATTTGGAATTTGGAATTTGGGATTTGGGATTTTTCATTATGCCATTTTCTTTAATAACTTAATCCTCTCCTCCACCGGGGGATGGGTGTTAAAAAGATTAGCAAATTTTGCCGTCAATTTCTGGCCCTTGAAGGGGTTAACAATATAAAGATGGGCGGTGGCTTTATTGGCCGCTTCCAAAGGTTCTTGGTCCTGGCTGATTTTTTCTAAAGCTCGGGCAAGACCATCTGGAAAGCGTGTTATCATCACTGCCGAGGCATCGGCTAAGAACTCTCTTCTTCTCGTTAAAGCCAGTTTCATCATTTGGACAATCAGGGGTGAAATAATGGCTAAGATTAATCCGACTATCAAAAAGACGCCACCCAGTTGCCCGCCCTTCCCTCTTTCGCTCCGACCCAATCTTGCCCCTCTTAAAAGCCAATCGGCAATTAATGTCACCATGCCTACTAAAATGGTGACAATGCTCATCAGCCTGATATCGTAATTCCTGATGTGGGAGAGTTCATGGGCGATGACGCCCTCTAGTTCAGTTCTATCTAATTTTTGTAAAAGGCCACTGGTGGCACAGATAACCGCGTGCTGGGGATCTCGACCGGTGGCAAAGGCATTGGGAGCACTGTCTTCAATTACAAATAACTTTGGTTTGGGAATTTGGGCGGCTAAAGCCAGGTTCTCGGCAACGGTGTAAAAATTAAAGTCTTTCTCTCTGTCTGCTGGCCGAGCCCTAGAGAGAGCAAGGATGATTTTATCACCCCACCAATAACTGCTAAAGCTCATCAAGCCGGCCAAGATTAAGCCAATTCCGACCATACCTGGGCCATAACCCAACAGTTCTGAGAGCACCCAGACAAAAAAGCCAATAAAAACCACAAACAAAACCATAATCATCAGGCTTCGTCGCTTATTCTGATCAACTCCTTCGTAAATATTAATCATTAAAGCTTCACTTTTGGCGCCTTGGTCTCTTCTTTCTTGACCTCCAAATGGTCTCCTTCCTCTTCTGTCTTTAAACCAGCCAGTTGATCAAATTTAAAGATTTTGGCGACCAGTGATGAGGGAAAAGCGACCACTTTGACGTTGAAATCAGCGGTAAGATCAATTAAGGTTCTGCGGGAATACATCACTTTATCAGCCGTGTCTCTTAATTCATCCATCAGTTTAGCTACCGGTTTGACTGCCTGCAATTCCGGAGTGGACTCAAAAACAGCTCTAATTGGCGCTAAAGCAGATTGGAGTTTGGCGCTCGCTTCAACCATTTTTTCTGTTGTTCCTGATTTAACCGCACTCGCCACCTCTTTCCTGGCTTCAGTCAACTTCTCAAAAACCGCTTTTTCGTGCTCCAGGTAGCCCTTGACCGAAGAAGTCAGATTGGGAATGAGGTCAGACTGACGTTTTAACTGATTACCAATTTCCTGAATTGAAGCTTTAATCCTGGTTTTGATGGTAACGAACTGATTATAGAGAGACCAAACGTAAACAAGAACACCCCCGACAACGATAATTAAAATTATTAAACTATACATTTTTATTTCACCTCCTTCTGTGTTTCAATTCATTCAGCGCTTCAGTGTTACCATCCTCTAATTCGATTCCGAATACACCCACCAAAATCACAGAAACACTGAATTTTATGAATCACTGAACCATTAATAATCTTTCGAAATCATTATAACTCAAGCAGTTAACAATATCAGCTTTCTCCGCCCAGCCCCTTCTGGCAACCGAAACTCCAAAAGACATCAACTCCATTTGTTCTTTAGAATGAGAGTCGGTGTTGATAATGATTTTCACGCCATTTTTAATGGCTTCACGAACAAGGGTATCTGGCAAATCAAGCCTCGCCGGATGGGCATTGATTTCTAACCATTTTTTCTTCCTCAAGCAAAATTCGAAAACCTTCTCCCAATTTAACTCATAGCCTTCTCTTTTGGCCAGTAATCTTCCCGTCGGATGTGCCAGAATCTTTACTTTTTCGACAGACAAGCCCTCAATAACCCTTTTAGTCATTGACTCTTTATCCATCCGGAAGCTGCTGTGAATCGCGGCAATGGCGTAATCTAAAAGTTGTAATCCTTCTTTGGGAATAGCTAAGCTTCCATCCGGCCTGATATCTATCTCAAGACTATTATAAACCTTTTTGAGTAATTTTTTTCCTCTTGAAGAATTTATTTGTTCAATTCTTTTCTTTTTAGATTAGATTAACTTGATAATTTGTTTATCGCTGTGCTTGCTTAAGCTGGGATTATGTTCGGTCAAGCCAATATACTCGTAGTCTAAACTTTCAGCCTTCTTAATCATTTCTTCTATTGAATCAGTTCCTGGGTCATGACTTTCCTCAATGGGGAAATTGGAGTGGAGATGGAGATCACCTTTAATTTCTTTAAGCTCAATCAATTTGGGGAGTTTATGAGCCTGGGCAGCTTCAATCTCGCCAGTGTTTTCTCGAAGTTCGGGTGGAATATAATCTAAACCTAAAATTCTATAAAAATCCTCTTCATTCTTAAATTTTATTGATTTTTGGCCTTTTTTAATGCCATGTTCTGAAAGAGACATCTTTTTCTTTAGGGCTAACTCTCTTAAAGCAATATTATGGTGTTTTGAGCCGGTGAAATGCTGGAGAAGGGCACCGTAAGCCTCAACCGACTGAACCATCAAGTCTATTTGTTGACCTCCTTTGAGGAGAATTGAGGCTTTAGCCTCACCCGATTCAATCACTCTTTTCTTTTTAGGAAATGAAATGAAGTCTCTAATCACTTCCTTGGGTTTATTCGAGGCAACGGCGATATCGACGTCGCCGACAGTGGCGACCTGGCGTCGCAACGAGCCTAAAGGATCAATTCTGACAACTGCTTTTGATTTTTTAAGCCAGGCGAGGATTCCTGCTGCCAGAAGGCTCGCCGTAGGCAATAGAAGTCTCTGAGACCTTTTTTTTACTTCTTTAATGGCCTTCAAAATTGCCTCTTCGGAATCTTTACCAAAACCTTCAATCTGGCTTATCTTGCCCTTTTTAGCAGCTTTAGTGAGATCGGAAAAGGCTTTTTTGGGATTTTTTATTTTCAGTTCCTGGCAAAGTTTATAGGCTGTTTTCGCTCCAATTCCGGGAAGAGCCAAAAGTTCAAACATCGCCAGGGGTAAACCCTTAAAAATCTGATTGAAGTGTTTTACTTTGCCTGTCCTGAAAAGTTCGTCCAAATGAGAGGCAATTGCGGGGCCAATTCCGGCTAGCTCACTTAATTTCTTATCATCCCATAAATCTTTGACCTCGCTGGTCGCGTGCTCAACTGAATCCGCTGCTCTTTCGTAGGCAATAATCCTAAATCGATCTTCCCCTCTAATTTCGTAAGCCGCCGCCACCGAGCGCAGGAGTTTACTAACTTCTTGATTTGAAAAATAATGAATCTTTTTCACCTGTCTTGATGATACCAAATCGTTGACGACCTCTCAAGAGTATGATATTATCGGTCAATCAGGGGTTGTAGCTCAGTCGGTTAGACCTGCCCGCCCCGATTGGCGGGGCATCCGACCCGTCAGACGGGTCAGCCACGTTTGAAGTGGCGCCTGGAGAGCGGAAAGAAGCCCGCTATAGTTTGGTCGCGTGGTGTAGTGGTTAACACATCCGCCTGTCGAGCGGAAGACCGCCGGTTCGATCCCGGTCGCGACCGCAAAATTTAGGCGGGTCAACCCCGCAACGTACGAAATTAAAACTGGCCCTGCCTGCCCCACCAAACCGCTCTTTGAGCCGTATACGAATAGTATTAGAAAAGGCGAAAAGTAAGGTTGTGTGGGGCCCACAAAAATCTCCTGCCTGAAGGGGGTGAAAAAGAAAACAAGTGGACCTCAAAGAATTACTGAAAAAACTTAAACTTTCAGAACAGAACATCAGTATGGTTTTGGGCGCTTTGGTGGTAATTGTCATCGGCGTCCTGATTTTTAATTACTTTCGAGGGGTCGGCACGGAAGTCACCCCTGAAGAAGCACCCGTTCCGGGCGAAGTCAAGTTAATCGAGGAAGAAGGAAAGCTGGTGCCAGAAGGTCTTCCTAAAACCCATACCGTTCAAACCGGTGAGCACCTCTGGATGATTGCCAAAAACTATTTTGGTTCAGGCTACAATTGGGTGGATATTGCCCGAGAAAATAATCTCGCCAATCCTAACCGATTATTAGTCGGCCAGGAGTTAAGCATTCCCAAGGTAGAAGTCATCGAACCTGTTGAACTGCCTGTCACTGGTCTGGAAGAGGCAATTTCAGGAGACAAATATATTGTTGAAAAGTCTGATAATTTATGGGAGATTGCGGTTAGGGCTTATGGTGATGGCTATCAATGGACGAAAATTTGGCAGGCCAATGAAAATCTCGTGAAAAATCCGGATATCATTCAACCAGGTCAAGTATTGACTCTTCCCCGATAGCAATTTTCTGGAAAAATCATTATAATTAAGGGCGATTGCCTGAAGTTTTTGAGTGGCAAGCGGCACGTAATTCCGCTTAGCGGAAAACGTGTCAGCAACGTTCGACGTTGCGGGATTAGTTGAGCGGTTCAACGCCACCTTCCTCCGCCAAAAGCCCTGAAGGGGCATTAGGGCGGATCCGCTTAAATACGATTTGCTTTAGCAAATCTTTTTAGCGGGCAAGCAGAAGATGTTCTACACATATATTTTAAGATGTCTTGATACTAAAAGAAAACGCCGAAAGTTCTATATAGGCACTACCGAAAACCTAGAAGAAAGGATTAAAAAACATATAAGTAAATCCATCAAGACAACTAAAAGCTTTGATAAAATAGAACTGGTATATTATGAGGTTTGCTTTAATAAAACCGACGCCTTAAAAAGAGAGCTCAAATTAAAAACCGGTTTCGGCAGAGGATATATAAAAAGAAGATTAGAAAATTATTTGAAAGATTCGCGATCATAGTTGAATGGCCCAACATCACCTTCCCAAGGTGAAGATGCGGGTTCGATTCCCGCTGATCGCTCATCGCTACCTTCCTCCGCCTAAAGCCCTAAAGGGGCATTAGGGCGGATCCGCTTAAATACGATTTGCCTAGCAAATCTTTTTAGCGGACAAGGTAGATACACGGGTTCGATTCCCGTATCCCGCTCAAATTGTAAACCAATTTGAGCGAGGTTCGCCCAAAGGGCGACCCGCTCTACGAGCTCAACGATGAATGCTGCTGTATACGTTCTCCAAAGTTTGAAAGATAACAAAACTTATGTCGGCTCTACAAACGATTTTGGTCGCAGATTGAAACAACATAATTCAGGACAAGCGAAGTCCACAAAACGCAGAGCTCCCTTCAAAGTATTATTCGTTGAAAAGTTCACTACTTTATCAGAAGCAAGAAAAAGAGAAAGATGGTGGAAAAGCGGAGCTGGGAGAAGAAAACTAAAAAAATACTTTGAAAAGAATAAAATATGACAGCTTCTCAACTTCTTCAAGATTAGACTGGTACTAAAATGTTCTATAACGGGGTTCGAACCTATGGCTAACCTTCATGCCACAAATAATATCTGCAAATAGTAAAATACCTTTACAATGGCAAAAAGCAAAAAAAGAATACCTAACTTAAACAAAACCGTTGCAGATATCCAAGACCTTGTAAACCAACCAGGCTATCTCTATTCCTTGCTGACAATTGCCCTGCATGACTTGTTTCTTCCGTTAGAAAACTATCTAAATGTTAATTGGTTAGATCGGATTAGTTATCAAGAGTTGGGATATCTGTTTGGATTACTTGCCAAAAAACCACTTTCAACTGAAGTTTACCCTTCACAAGATGACGCAGAAAAACAAATTAACGATACTTACGAGCTACTAAGCCGTTTACACAACTATTACAGTCTTACGGCATTTGATGGAATGATAGAAGCTGCACTAAAAGCAAAAAAGGAAACTGGCAAAACACCCCCCACGAAAGATAGGTTTTATACAACACCTGAAGCGGTAATTGAATCCATATTCTATGACGACTCTGGAGCATACGATTTCCAGTATTGGGACACTGCCTTATATAGATACGCAAAAGACGATAAATGGCTAAAACATCAATTTGGCTTTTCAATCAAAGACGCTATTGAAGTATCAAAACAACTTAAAGAATTAACTGAGAAAAAGTACAGAAATGCAAAAATTCCAAAATCAGCAAGAGAATTTAATGATTGGATTCTAAGTGTGTTTTCTTTCAAAGAGTCTGACATTAAAAATCTCACAGAAGCAAAAAGAAAAGTTCTTAATAAACTTTCAGTCATACCAGGAAAAAGTAATAAGTCATTCAACTTAATCTCAGATTTTAACGAAACAGTAGTGAGGCCGCTTATTAAATTATCTAGCTCTTCGTACCTACTTCCAATCAGTTTTGATCTATCCAGATCAGTTGATGAAAGCCCATTTTATTGGATGAAAGAGGCTGATGAACAATATTTTTTAAGTACAGCTACCAAAAACAGAGGTAAATATACAGAAAAAGCTGCATTTGATCTGCTAGTAAAAGTTTTTGGTAAAGACAAAGTATTTTTAGATGCTCGAGTTCATAGAAAGAAAGGGCAAGGGATAAAAAAGAAAGGTAAATATCATACAGACATAGATGTCCTAGTTTTATTGGGAAACAAGGCAATAATATTACAAGCCAAATCAAAAAAATTAACGTTACCCTCAAGGTATGGGAACATTAAGCAGCTTGGTGCAGATTTTAGAAATGCCGTTCAAGACGCATATGATCAAGGATTAAAAGCAAGAAAAGAAATATTGACTCGTAATGCGATTATCACAGAGAGTAATGGTAAAAAAATTCAATTATCGGAAGCGCTTGATGAAGTTTACATCATCACATTAACCACAGATAACTATCCCGCCCTTGCTTTTCAAATTCATAACTTTCTGGACAAACAAGAAACGGACCCTTTTCCAGTAGCTGTAAATTTATATGATCTTGATCTATTAACGCAATATCTTACGGACCCGTTTGATTTTCTGTTCTATATAAATCAAAGAATTAGTCTATCCCCAGTTATTTTTGGTAGCTCGGAAATTGCATGTTTAGGTTACCACCTAACTCAAAAGCTTTTTATAAATCCGAAAGATAAACCCGACAAACTTCACATAACCCCGGATTTTGGACAATATATTGATGATGATGTGATGAGACAAAGATACGGTTCCGACGCTGATAAAAGGAAGAGCAAAATTAGACAAAAATGGAAAAATGAAAGTTTCATTAAGTTGGTCGAACAAATTAAGTCTTCCAAAGTGCCCGGGCTTACTGATACCATATTCTTTCTTTTTAATTTATCAAGCGATACCGCAGACAGACTATTAGAAATGATGGAAAAACAAAAAGCACAGGCAATCCAAGATAATAAACCCCATTCAATGGCTGTGCCAATTGATAGTGGTATGGGTGGTATTACTTATATCGTTGAGCCTGATACTACTCATAATTTAAATGATCATTTAATGGCGTATTCTGAGGCCAGAAAATATAAGACAAAAGCAAATCAGTGGCTCGCTTTAGGGAGTTATGCCACAAGCTCCAACTTAATTGATATGGTAGCCTTTTCTAAAGAACCTTGGAGACCTAATCCAAGGTTAGAAAAATTAGCATCTGTAATGTTAAAACCAGGCCAAGTTATTGCTAGAAAGATTGGCAGAAATGATCCTTGTTATTGTGGAAGTGGGAAAAAATATAAGAAGTGCCATTATCTACTAGAGCATTAAGATAATTAATCTATCTCAAAAAGTGAAAACTCGTCGCAAAAAGATAAATACTAAGTAGGTCGCTTCATAATTATTGGCTTGAAAAAACTAACAATACCCATGTGGCTCATTAGCTCATTAAGTTGTAAACTTAAAGCATCGGTAATAAGCTCTCGTAAAATGATTTTTAATTGGGTGCCGATTGGCAAGTTTGGATGGCTTTCAAGATACTCTTTGATATAGTCGTCCAGGCTAAATAGGTTCGAGCTGAGTACCGTTACCAGCTCCCAGTTGGGACGAGACGAACACTCGGGCATGTCTGATTAAATAGATGTTCATAATTTGATTAGAACCCCCACTTCATTAATCAACTTTTGGAGAACAGGTTGAAAATCAGGAAGATTTGTGAAGAAGGAGGGTAGTCTTTCAAGATTGACCCATTTAATTCCATCCAATTCAGTCTTGTTTGGAGTCAGCGACTCCTCATCTTTACACCTCAATATAAAAAATGTTAACTGGGGACCTTTGTATCCCCTTTTTTCTTGGGTTTCTTTAGGCCATTCATATTTAAACCTTATACTACTCTCTTTTAGAACGTCTAGCTCTCTTGTTCCAAGCTCTTCCCCCATTTCTCTCATAATGGCTTCTTGCTTTGATTCCCCTGACTTTAATCCCCCTTGAGGAAATTTCCAGAAATTTGGACCGTGATTTTTATTATGAGTCAGCAAAGCCTGGTTTTTAGTATTTAGTATTAATGCCGAAACCGTTGGTTTATAAGAATTTAATATTTTCATGATTCCTCTTTTAACTTAAGTAATTTTACAATATTATCTCTCCCTTGTTTCCATTCCTTCGTTGAATTTTTTTCTCTTAATTTAGGATCGTTCAAAACTTGGAAGGGGGACACTGGTTCTTGTTCAAATCTAAAGAAGATATGCCAGTGAATATGGGGAATTTTTTGGCCGGCTTTGGTCCCATCATTGGTAAAAAGATTGAAACCACAAGCTTTTTCTTCGCTCTTAAAGATTCGAAATGACTTTTTAACCAGCTGGCTCATATTGATTATTTCTTCACTAGTTAAGTCCTCAAATCTTTCAACATGACGATTAGGAATAATCATCAGATGGCTAAAAACAATCGGTCTTTGAGGATAAATTATCGAAGCCAGTTTATCCTTATAAACTAACTGTTTTTTTAAAACAGTCTTATTGCAAAAATCACACTTTTTACCACCCATAATCCAATTTTAACCTTTCCGCGATATATTTTACACCCTTTCTACGGTTTATCATCCAATTAACCAGAATGAACTGAATAGCAACCGATTCCTAATAACCTATAAGTCATTCTCGTCAAAGAAAATAAGCCAAAATCTTAAACTGTAAACTTGACTATTTTTGTTAAAGAGTGTTATTATTCAGCATAAGAAAGATAGAATCTTAAGATTTAAAGAATCTCTGTGAATATGGACTTAGAGCAAGGTAAACCGCCAGAAATCACAAGAAAAAATTTTTTAAAAGGGACAGCTCTTGCCGCTCTTGTAGCTACTCTTCGTGGAAGTCAACCTGAACAATTAAAATCTCCAGATAACCAATTTGAGGTCGGAAAAGAATTTAAAAAGTCTTATGAACGCTGGGGTGGTGAGGCAGTTTTAGGAATACCCATAAGTCGTGGTTGGTCCGCTCCGGGAGAGGAGCGAGTTTTTCAAGCTTTCGAGAATGTTGTCCTTGAGTTCAATCCATATCTTTACGCAGACGTTTCTTTCTCGGGCATGGTTGTACCTGGAGAAGAGAAGGAAATTATACTTAAGCTTAACAAAAAAGGCATTTTTGTATATCCGGCTTCTATAGGTTGGGATTTATACCTGGCAAGACCCGATAGATCCCATCCACTAGACTCGGATTCTGATTGGGTAAACAGAGGGGATGTTAAAATAGATCCTGTTTTTGCTGATTTCATCAATGAACATGGGGGAGAAGAGCTTTTTGGAGTACCAATAAGTCCTATAATACAAACTAGAGTTTATAGACAAGAGCAGTGGTTTACACGAACACGTTTGGTTTCCGATGGAAAAAATGTTTTCCTGGCCCCACTAGGAGAAGAATGGAGAGATTATCATAATCTAGAGGATAGCCCCTGCTTTCAACCCTAAAATTAATTTTAATTTATCCTCTAATTTTTTTGTGCTAGACTAACTTGACAGAAAGAGTTGAAAAAGTTTAAGCTTAGACTTAATGTTTCCTGTCTATCACTCCAAAAGAATTCCCCCACTATCTCGTTTGCAAAAATCTCTTATTTTAACCTCCCTTTGTCTTCTTCTAGTAATAATAGTAGAAGGTCTTTATTATTTCTTGGTTTTAAAAGAGAAATTTAATGAATTGCAATATATTAATCAAGATTTTACCTATC
>JADDYB010000499.1_pt1 | contig 12359 bp, 20 predicted proteins | sample 8641941 | NCBI WGS metagenome assembly JADDYB01 (sample SAMN16275377, study PRJNA637457) | freshwater sediment metagenome | isolation source: Lake Kineret sediment | place: Israel: Lake Kineret | collected 2013 | reverse complement strand
GGACCATCAATCAACAAAGCACGGCCTGCCGTCGCGGATTTCCACGACGCCAAAGCCGGCTTTGATTGTACCGGGATCAATGCCTAGAATCATCACTGATTTCTTTCCTGCAATCTAAACTTCACAGTATCAAAAATTTGCGTCCAGTATTTTGCGTATGTACGATCCGCAGCTCGCTTGCTATCAAGCTTCTTTGGGGCGTCCGGCCAAAGCTGTTCAAAGACGAAGTCGGTAATCGCATTGGCTGGAGAGCCAAAGTTCTTATTTACGGAACTTTCAATAAGTTCGTCCCACATTTCCACCGGGAATCTTGGCGGAGGAATGGGGGCTCCAGCCTTGGTCCAGTCACTTTCATTCACCGGCTCAGTCGGCGGACTCATGGGTTTGTCGCCCTTACGAACAGCAATTTGCTGCTCCACCTCGGCCTTGACATCTTTCCAAACCTTGCCCCACGGATCGGCATCTTTCGCCGTGATTGGGATGGGCCCCTTCGGGTAAGCCGTCCGATACGCAAGGTCAGTGAATGCGTTGACGTTGGAGGGAATGCCCTTTTCATCCAAGAGCACTCGCACAACCACCTGAATATTTGCAACAGGGTCAGGGCGATTACGCTGATCCTCAACCTCATCGACATCAGTCTTAGGTGCTGGATCAGGCTTAGGCTTAGGAGGCTCACCCCCGCCATGGGACTTTTTCTCATCCTCCTCTGGAATATCTGGAACCGGCACCGGAGTCGTGGTCTTCTTTTGCGAAGCAAACAGCGCCAATGCTGCGATGCCCGCAATACCTAAAAAAATTGCCGGGTTTGTTTTAGCCATGATTCCCTAATTGCTTTGATATGGCATTGAAAATAGAATTGGTTAAAGACTGCTCGCCTTTTAAAATTACTTTGCGAGTCAAAATTCGAACTTCCTCAGTGAACCCCTCGGTGGCAATTGTTTTTACAATTGCAACGCCCTCATGAACGCCGTTAATCATCTTGACCCCGCCATCCACTCGATCATACACAGCCTCCACTGAGGCAATAGCCTGCCGTGCAGACGTGGCGGCCTGGGCCAAGTCCAAAAAATCGTGTAAAATCGAGTCGGCAGCCAAACGCACGGCTGCCAATATTTTATCAACTATTCAAGAAAACTACGAGCCCATTCGTAATTTTTCGATACCATCAGCCAGTAAATTCGCCGCGGCAATCATGTCATCCTCCGAAGTTCCCCGGCCAGGGGAAACCCGAATCGAACAGGCCGCAATCTCCGGCGTACACACCGCCGCCAACACATGACTCGGAGCGTCGCTTTTGGAGCAGGCGCTACTGCGTGAGATGCACAGCTGAGGGACCGAGTCCAAAAGCGCCCTTGAGTCAACCCCCTCCAGGGCAAAATTCAAGATGTGCGGAGAGCGCGCGCCTGATGCGTGGACAAAAACTCCACCGGAAAAATTCTTCTCAAGCTCGCGCAAAAACAGTTGACAGAGAGATTCAGACCTGAAGGCATCTTCATCAAGCCTGTCTGCTGCCAAATCGCAAGCCAAAGCACAACCTAAAATACCAGGAACATTGCACGTCCCAGCACGCCTCCCTTCCTCCTGGCTACCGCCAGAAATCTGGCACTCCAAACATATCCATCGATTGATTAAAACACCAATCCCCTTAGGCCCATAAATCTTATGCGCGCTAAAGGATAATAAATCTGCGCACGATGGGTCAAAGGCAACCTTGCCCACCATCTGCGTCGCATCACAATGATAAATAGCTCCAAGCTCGCGGCAAAGCTTGCCAATATCCTCTACGGGATTGATGCTGCCGATTTCATTGTTCACGCCCATAATGGAGACGAGAACATTGTGATGGCTAATACTGCAATCTTTAATCAAAGTTTCAAGCTGGTCTAAATCTATCACCCCGTCACAACCAACCCCCAAAACCTCGACCCGATGACCAGCAGACTCCAACTGACGCATCGGCTCAAGCACCGCCTTGTGCTCGGTGCAACTTGTAACAAAGGCCACATCTGACCCCAAAGATCCCGCAACCCCCTTAAGCGCTAAATTATTGGACTCAGTTGCACCCGAGGTAAAAACTACCTGGCCAGGGAGCGCCTGAAATAAATCAGCAATCTTTTCCCGAGACCAATCCACAATTTCGGCAGCCGATCGGCCGCAAGCGTGCTTGCTCGAAGGGTTGCCGAAATTGTGGACCATTACGTCCAACATATCCTGCGCAATGTCAGGATCAGTCGGCGTAGTTGCCGCGTAGTCGAGGTAAATATTCCCCGAGGGGTTCACCCCGACATTATAACACAATCACTTGATAAAACCGCGCCATTTCACCTGCAGCTCGTTCAGGGCCGACTCAAGCTCACGAGTCATTTCCTTCAAAGCATCCATGTCGGCATCAAATTGCTTTTGGCCAAGCTCTCCGGCCGGAGGCGGCGTGGGCTTCGGGGGCTGGTTGGTGTGAGCCTCTGAATCCGGATTCCAAGCGCTCGAAGGCGTCCAAATCTTCGGGGTCGCCAAAGCCCTTAAGCTGTTCTCGTCGCCCCAATAGCGATTCACATCGCAGTCGCCATTCACCCCGCTCACCTTACCATAATAATTAAATGAACCACCAGCAGACCACTGCCAAATCGTCCACTTGTCCCAGCCAATCAATTTCTGAGGGGCAGGCGCCGTCGTGTACGCCACCTGCCAAAGCGGAAGGTGACTAAGATAGCTACGGTTGCCACCCTCATACTTCCAAACATTAGCCCCCGTATAAATCATAGGCGAGCGACCAAGCTCACCTTCGACAACTCTCACAAATTCTTTTAGATAGACTTCGGTTTCGGCGGCACCATTATCACTGTACTTTTCAAAATCAATGACCGGGGGGAGGCAATTTAAACCATATCCGCCAACTTCTTTTAGCTTTTTGCAAAAGCTCATCGCCTCGCGCATAGCATCAGCTTGATCGCCACCTTGCGTATCTGGTCTCGCAAAGTGATAGGCCCCGCGATAAATTCTCTCATCGCGGAACATGAGCTTATCCCAGTTTCGCTTAAAATACTCGTCATAGCTGCCCGTTCCCTCGCTGCACTTTACAATTGCAAATCGAAAGCCGGCGGAAATGACAAGGTCATAATTGACATCGCCCTGCCACTTGGAAACGTCGATACCCTGAATGTAATTTACCTGAGTCATGATGATTACCTCTTGAACATGCCTTTGACAAAGTGAATCATATTGGCCATATCGCCATGATTCATGGTGGAAGTGATGCTCTTGATCGCATCGGCGGTTTCTTTGTCGAGCCAGCCAATCTTGGCCTCAAGCTCAGCAATTCTAGCCTCCAATGAATCAATCGTGTGCTTTGGTTTCTCTATTCCTGTCATGCTTATGCCTTGAGTGCGTAATCTCGAATGAGATTGTTTTGAGCCTTCAAAATTCTAGGGTGGTGCTTATTTTTACGAACGCAAGCTGCGGCCATCTCCAAGCCAAGATTATCCAGCGCCCTGGCCAAAAGCCGTTGCTCTTGTTCCATGGTCTTGGGAACTCCATGCATCATCAGGAGAATCGAAAGCTCTTCTTCAATCAGGCGGATCTCATTGCGCTCAGACTCGGAGACGTGAATCCACTCGCAAATAATAAACATCGCCACCCAACGCGGGGGGAAATTTGTATCAATTTCTCCTGAGGCGTGGCGACTGCGAGACATTACATGTTCCGCAAAAGATGCATGAGTTGCTGCTCGATTATCGTTAGCCGACTCTCAATTGCAGCAAGTCTCATACTGGTGGGATCGAAGGGGCTTAATACCGCAGCTGAAGCGGGAAAACCCGGCATCATGCCCCCCATGGGTCCATATGACATCTGCTGAAAATGAGGCGTAGTGCCAGAATTATCTTGAGGCTGCTGCGGCTGTGAGAAGGTCACATCCGGTCGAATCAACTTAATTGCCGCAATATTCATTCCAAATATAAATCTGTGGGTGTTGAATGCCACCATCACAGTTTCTTCGTCAAACTCAATAATCTTAGCCTGCGCCCACTTTCCTTTACCAACGCCTTGATGGTCTTCGACTTCATTGAAAGCCTCGACAACCATGCCAGCGTAGGCAAGCTGCCCATCAATGTAAAGCTTGCCATTTTTATATTCGCACTTATCTGACTCTTCAATTGCCGATTGGGGAATCATTGTTTTTTCCGTACTGAAAAATTTCAGATGGTTTGATGTTGAACAAGGATTGGACCCTGGCCTGATCTTCCTGTGGAAAAAAAGAAGACCAGACGCCAATGTTTCTTAATATAAGCTTTCTGATAACTTCATCTTCGACATCAAATTTCTTGCGCAAGACCCGTTCGATTTCGTGCAAAAGCTCTCTGGCTTCGGCTTCGCTCTTACAACAAATAGACCGGCCGTAAAGCTCGCCTGAGGTGAACTCAGCCCTTGCCAAACATTTGTAACTGAATTGGGCTTCGCATAAGCTTTTCATAAACCATTTTACACCTTCTGGCATCTTGCAATGCCCGATGATTACCTTCATTGCTGATTCCGAGGAAGTCACAAATGGCATCAAGGTTTAGTCTTGAAAGCCCCTGCGGGACAAGATGCTCGTAAGCCAGCATCATCGTGTCCATGCGATACCTACTCACGTTTGTCGTAGACTTACCGCGCCTTCTCAATGCGTACTCAATAAACGCCATATCAAAGGCAACATTGTGCGCGACAATGATGACCTCATTGAGCATGTGACAGATGTCATCGGCTATCGCTTCAAGCGTCGGAGCAGATGACCATTCAGACTCACGATATCCATTGACCTCCAGTGCTCTTTGCTGCACAACCGCACCGGAGTCCAGTCGGACCCTGGAACTCCACTCACCGCGCTCTGGGTGAATGATGGCGATTTCTACAATGTCGTGAATCGTCGGCTCAAGACCGCTCGTCTCGACATCGACAAACGCGGGCTGCATAACTGAAATGTGTTTGCGGTTCATTTATTCCACCCAGGCTCTGTTGGATACGATCGATCGAATTTGCTGCTCTGAAACTTTATATCTTCTTGAAAGCGTGGCCGTGCTTTCTCCGGCCAGCTTTTCTTTTCTGATTTTCCTGACAATGGGCCAGGTCAATTTGCTTGCGGGATTGTTTTGACCGGCCGGGCTGGTCCCGTGCTCTTTCTTATCTGCTTCATTGGCCTCCTTGGTTGACCAGCGAAGGTTGGTTAGCCTGTTGTCTTGATTGTTGCCATTGATGTGAGCAACAAATTTGTGGGATGCCGGCTTTGGGGGGCCCCTGAAAGCTTGAATGACTAGCCTATGAACATAATAGGCTTGCTTTCCATATTTGCCTACGACAAATACCCTCAAGTACCCCCGGTGGTCTGGCCACTGTTTTAAAAATTTAAAGCTCGATGTCCCATCCACCAACCGCGTTATGCTCCTGACCTCACCCGTGCTGGAGACTTGATATTTTCCAGCCAGCCCTCGAATTGATTTCCACTCCATGCCCATCCTCACTTTTTTTGCATAGCTGAGCAGCCGCGCGGTTGCGGCGCACAAGGCCATGTGTTTATATAGGACACGACCGGAGGCTACTGACCATCCGGCGGGATGTCAAGAACTTTATTTGGGCCAAGACACGTAGACTGGAGATTTCCTGCTGGGAGTTTTCTTTTTGGCCTTTGTCACCTTCGTCCGCTTCTTTTTGCACATCGACTTGATCTGTTTTTTGCTCAGCTTCTTTGCCTTCTTTAATGGCCGGCAGGCGGGATACTTACCCATCGCCAACCCATCGACGGTTGGCCGACCACAAGATTTGAATCCAGATACAGGGCCGCGCTCGCAGACGTTGACCCACTTCTCCCCATACCACTTGGTAAGGCCGCCCTCTTCAGGGTCGCCAGAATAAGTGCCTCCGCGCTTTTTATATTCTTTAACAACCCAAGAGTTGGCGTAGATGCTAGGGTAGACCTCAAACCTATCCATGGCTTCTTTTTTAACCTGGTTATAAAGCCTGGTGTTTTTGGGTTTTGGCTTAGGATTGCCTACATTGTACTTTTTGTAGAAGAAATCAAATGTGATATCAAAGAATATTTTCTCAATTTCCTCGTCATCAAATTTCGTCATTTTTTTTAAGGTTTCGATTAACTCATCCCCCTTCGCAAGAAGATTGCTATAGTATGGAGTTGGTGTATCAATGGAATAAATGCTGTCTAAACTGTCCTCGCCATAGAGCGGACAATTTGATCCACGAATGGGGATGGTTTCGACATCAGAGCGCCTGTCGTAGTAAAAATTCCAAATCGAAGTGGCATCGTCAGAAACAGAATCTCGATCAGGAATCAGGCCAAGAATGTCCGGTGTATAATAAGCTGCAGATAGGGCGAGATCGTAAATCAATGGCCCATAGCCTCTTTGAGCGGCAGAGCCATTAATGTCAAACACAGGCCCACAGCTATATCTATTAACTCTTGCTAAGCCGATGAAGCCGACAAACCAATCTTCAAAATTTAATTTTTGAAGCTCTTCGTAAAAGCTCTTAGGGCTGCCAACCGATTTGGTATTTAATGCGGCGCTGATTAACTTAGAAGGCCTGACCAATAATACGGTAATCTCCTCACCGGATGGCTGGGGTGGATATATTAAAATAAGCGCGAGGTCGCTTGAAACTTTTGCAGGCATTAGTATTACCTATTCTTATTAAATTTAATAATGGTAATATCCGGATGAGGATTAAGCATTGCGGCGCTCGGCTTTGATTTTATTTTCCGTATCGCACTTTGGCTTAAAATCTTATCATCGACATCTTCACGGCGGCGCTGTCGGGATTGGCGCTGCCTTCTCCTTTGGCCAAGAGAAACCTCCTCAGGGCTGCGAGCGATTGCCCACTCATTCAAAAGCTCTTCGCGAGAGACGGGCCACAAACCCTTTTGATACCTTTGAACTCGAAGTGCCCGATCTGATGGAATCTTCCGAATTGTACGAATGAAATCGGGCTTTAATATTCTGATTTGGCTGGTGCTTGTCCTGCCATCTTTGAATACGGGCTCGTAGTCAATGCCAACCCTAAGCTCACCCAAATCAAGCTCGGCCACAAAAGCCTGCGAGAATTTGGCCCACTAAGAGCCTGCATCGGAGAGCACCAAGCGTAAAGCTGGCCCTTGATGGCCAAAGACTTTTCTCTTGGGCCTATCGAAAACTCAGGGTTGTCCGTGGGAATCCACCAGATGCCACGGCTGCACTCAAGCCAATATGCCTGCTCGAAATCATCAAAGCGATCGTAGCGACGCGCTTGAGTCCGAAGGCTTTCCCTAACCCGACTTCTTCTCGGGTTTTCTTCTGTGAGCCGCTTCATGATGGAACTTCAAATTTGGGTTTTTTCTTATAGCTATTCAGACTCTCGTCAAGCTCTGAAATCCATGTGCCCATATCTTCGATCGCAAGCTCCCATTTCCTTCTGGCCACCTGCAAAAAAGCAAAGTCTGCCCCGTCAATTTCGTAACCGGCGTGAACATAATTTCTTTCGGCCATCACAAATGTTGCATAGCCATTTGCAAGATTAATGACATTGGCAAGGGGGTCGCTGGCAAATAAATTATAGTAATTTATAGAATCTTCATATAATTTATCTGCCCTAGCCCGATGTGTTGCAGGATCAGGATTCTTTTTTCTCATGTTAAACTCTGTACTGCTCTAAGGTTTAAAAATGTAGTGTTTAGAAGGTAAAAGATTTTCTCATAATCTTTCTTTAAATCATCAACCCAATCTGGTGGGTTCTTGCCCGAATAAGAATACTGCTCAATGGCGACCCACAGATAGGCATATCCCTTCACGATTTTGTCAAACTTTTTTTCATTATACAAATCAGCAGACATTCTCGCCCAAGGCTCACTTTCTCTCGCGTGCTCGGAGCGTGGAGGGTTTTTCCTTGGCCGTAATTTTTTCTTGGGCATGGTTTTCTTGGGCATGGGTTTAGTCTCTGCCTGCGTACATCATTCTTACAATAATTCCAGAGGCAATGCCAAGCCCAAGCGCAACCATGATGCCGGGTATTTCCTTGACGGCGCGGCCAGTGGCGGCCTTCAGGTTGTCCCACCACGTCCTGATTTTCTTGGCGACATTGCTAATCGTACCCTTGAAGCTGTCTAGCAGGGATGAGCCGACTCTTGGGGTGCCCCCGTTTACCGTGATAACTGGAGCGCCGACGATGCTCTTTAACTGCTCTATAAAAAAGTTTACAGCTTCCTCGGGAGACATCTTGATTCTGTTGTGAAATCTATTGATCAGCACAGCATCGGGATAGCCCTTGACTTCACCATCTGGAATTTCACCGATCCCGTAAAGCAATGGCCCCACAACATATTCAAAAATAACTTGAGCCCTCATGCTGGAAGGTGGAGGGGAGAAGTCTCCCATTGATGTCTCAATTTGATCAGGGGCGGGATTTTCTTTCAGCCAGGTCCAAGTTCCCGGCGTTTGATATGTTAAATATCCGATGATATCCTGATAGTAGATGAGCCGGAGTCGGTACTGCTCATTTTGATCAAGATAAAGCTGGCTACTGGCCAGGCGGTCGTAGCTGCTACTGAGTGCTATTGTAGAATTAATTAAATCTTGAATAAATATAATTGGCACGGTTTGGTCAGCGCTTTTCAGCGCCTCTTCCCAAAAAAAACGTAAAAGCTCCGCATAGCCATCCGTGGGGAGCATCCCCGCAGAAAGAGGCTCGGTAATAGAATCTGGCAGCGCTTTATCTGGATTGTAAGCGCTCGGCTGCGGGATGAAAGCATCAATCGCCATAATCGCCTCCGGAAGAAACAAGCTCCCTCATGTATCCTTCTAAATCAAGTAAAAGCTGATCTGCTTGCTTTTGTAGTTCATAATCTAAATACTCCGCATGAGCGGCAGCCTTAGATGCCATTCGGTGGGCTTCAATAAATTGATTGAATGTCCCCTCGTCAAATCTTGGACGCATGACCAATCTTTCAATAATAGACTCAGCTTCGTCAAGTAGACTATCCGCACGCCCCTCATGCATTTCAGAAGACGGATTGTATCTTGCAGAGCCTGATACAATTTTATTCATCCGCTCGGATATTCTTTTTGTGCGCTCACCACGAAGGGTGTGGTCGGCTTGCCGCGTTCTATATCTGGTGCTCATATCGGGTAAATCTAAAATTGAAGGTCTTGATGTAAATGAAAACTCATTAGATTCAATTGCCATGACAGCGTCTTCAAGCACGTCTGCAAGTGAACCGTAAGATGTTGTGTGAACAACAGTAGAAGATTTTTTAGACGGCCTTATGATGGCTGCGCAATAATCTTCATCTGAAATATAACACAAAATTTCAAACCCGGAAAGCTCATATCTTGCAAGTTCATCCCCCCGAATAGGGGCGGCCGCGAGCCTGAGCGGCATCGGGTTTTCACGAACAGTAGCGCTCGATGCCGGCTTGTCTGGCCTAAGTCTGCGAAAAGCAATGTGGCGCAGCCTCCCAGATGGCAGACGCTCCTGAAAGCTAATTTCCATAACCACCTTCTCTCCGGCATCGATCATCTTCTTGGCTTTTAACTCATCGTCTCTAGATAAATTGCTAACGTTGCCAATAAAGACTTTTTTCATGCCATCATATTGAAAAACTTTAAATCTCAATCTGGATTCAAGCTTTTCATATGAATCTGTAAACACGTCAATGGTCTGAGCTTTTTGTGGCGCCTTAAACTTGTACCAATCTCCAAATGGCTCAGCTCGACCAAGCTCTCCATATTCATAGGGGCTGTCCTTTACCTTGATAACAACCCCTTCGCCCCCAGCCCTCACCGAGTTGACAAGCGCCTGGTCAAGTTCTTCAAATTTATAATTTGGAACTCCGCGAATTACACCAAACTCTTGATCGAAAATAGATGGCTTGCGACCAACAATTCTTGATACGTAAACCTGGCGCTCGCTCAACGGAAGGGATGTAATATCTTCCCCCTTCCATTCTAAAACATCATAAATATAAAATACCAACTGGCCAGGCAGCTTCCGCTGCTTTTCTCTGGACCTGCGAACTCCACTGCGAACCAATTGTTGAACGCGATATAAATCCTGCTTACCCTCTTCATTGATATAGACAAGCTCACCAAGTACACTTGTCTGGTTGGGAAGAAGGTGGCTCACCTCAGCTGCCATCGCTGGCATTTTATCTGAAAACTCATTGCCTCGCCGCGTATAAAGATAAACCTTGGGGCTTTCCTTTACGGCTAAAACCTTAAACCCATCGTACTTTTCTTGAACAACCAAATCTTCTGGGAGATACTTTTCCAGAAGCTTGGAAGGGTCGTCTAATCGACGAACTCTTTGAAAAGCTACAGGTTTCATATTAAAATTTAAGCGGAACTTTAGCGTATCCGTCTGTGGATAATGACCATGGGCAGCGAATGCTGCCTTGATTTGTTAACGTGCTTGTGTCAAGTCGAATTTGCCCAATCTCCGCTCTACCGGTCACAACATTATCATCTGTGATTATTTGATCAAGCGAACTTCTTAATTTCCTCCTCAGCGAGTCTGTGTTAAGCTTATCTTGAAACATGGCCATAACATGAATGCCAGTGCCGCCACTTTTCCAATTGGTTATTGTAGCTGGGGAGATTGATTTTAATACTTTTCCAATTTTAGGTAGCATCTTGACAGCCTGTTTAAAAAGCTTCTTTTGAGAAGGGGCGCTGTCTGCATGAATATCTATATCTACCCATCCCCTATTTGTGGTTTTTCCTATGGTCATATGAAAGGCTATTGCCCTTCTATATATCCAATACTCAAGGGCCTGGGGGTCATCCTTGCCCTTTTCTTTTTCTATGAATATCTGCTTGCCAGAGTGATTCCTTTTGATGACATACTCATTTTCATTAAGACCCAAAATTAAAAGCGCATGATGCTGACGAATCCAGGGCATCATGCGCGAGGCGTGCTTTTGATAGTATTTTAGAATTTTGCCGCGCGTGTATCGGCCGCCGGGCCCGTCAATTAAGACCTGATCCCAGTCATGCTCTGACTCAAAGAATGAAGAAGGAGTGGCCATTCGCCATAAAACTCAAAGATGATCATTTGATAAAATCATCAATTTTTTGAGTGGCCCTTCGAACTTTGGCAAGCGCCTCGTCGCTGACGATATCCGCTCGCTCCAAATCTTTGATGATTTGCTTAGCATCCTTGCCCTCTTGAATGCCCTCGACAATCAAGGCGGCAATTCTACCCAGCATGGGGCCGATGGCAATGAGCGTGTCGAGCATTTTAGATATCCTGCTCTAAGCGAAGCTTCTCAACAATCGTATCCGCAGCTTTAATTGCGGTCAGCGTATTTGCACTGATTGCACCAATCTTCTTGGGGTCGTCTGAGAAATAAGCCCCAATAATTAAGTCCCAGTTGCACTGAGTCGTCAGACCAGAAAGGGCACTGATCATCAGGGACTTTCTGTGCTGAGTAAGCTGAGAACGCTTCGTCACGCCAAGCTGCAACGCGGCGGCTTCAGCAGAGTCCTGCATCACATCCAATCGTCTTATCTGCAAGAAGCCCGTATTCGGGTCAATCATAGTATCGACAAGTGGGCAGGTCAACTTCTTCAGCTCCTCCTCTTCCTTTGTGGGCGTCTTTTTACCGCCGCCGCTCATGGCAAGAAGAAGGGCAGCACCGCCGCCGATGGCGAGGATGGGGATCAGGGGGCTTTGGGGCACGAGGTAATCTCCTTAAGTGAGAGCTTATTGTTATCGAAAAAGTTGATGAGATTCTTGACTGAAACCGTTAAATCTTTGACCGCGTCCAGTGTGGCTGGCATGGAATCACCGCTACTAACGGCAATGAAAATTGCCAATTGAGCGGCGTATATTGTTTCAAATAAAATTTCAACATCCTTGGCCGAGGCCGCAATGCCAAGGCATTCAATTTTATCTTCTCTTAATTGAAGGTGGGAACATTCGGATATTTTGCAATCAACAAATGCCGACCATGAATCTGCCGCGCCATCCACCACGGTTTTGGCCGCAACGGCAGATTGGACCGCCCCCGCTTTGATCGAGGAACAGCCCATCGCAAGGCAAGCGGCCAGCACTGCTGCGTTTCTCATGGCGAAATTAGTTTACCACATATACACTGGTTTTTAAATAAAAACAATAGAAATGAGTTACAATATGGGGGATGGAACCTGCAACCCTCTTACTTGTTGCGACCGGAGCTGCGCTTATCGCGCTGGCTGGCCGGGGAAAAAAGCCTGCCGCTAATTTTTCTGAGGCTGACGGGGCAAAAAGGGTAAGGGAGATTGCAAGTCAGATTGAGCGCATAGCCAAAGTCCCGGGGTTCGCCAACTTCGCGGTAGCCACGGCATACACCGAGAGCAAGGGAAACG
>JADDYB010000498.1_pt1 | contig 12360 bp, 8 predicted proteins | sample 8641941 | NCBI WGS metagenome assembly JADDYB01 (sample SAMN16275377, study PRJNA637457) | freshwater sediment metagenome | isolation source: Lake Kineret sediment | place: Israel: Lake Kineret | collected 2013 | reverse complement strand
CCCCTTAATGTTATATTCAAGCGAACAAGATGGGCCAATTCACAAAGACTCATCCAGTGGAGCGCCGCGGATGTGACCGGAGATGAATCGCGAATAGGCCTAGCAGGTTCACGCACCACGGTTTTTAAAATATTTTCTCCTAGGGACGTGAGAACCAGGAAATGTATATTTGAATCTGATTTGACCAAATTGATCGGACTATTAAAAGATGCCTATAATAGTAAATCAAAATCAATCGGTCAAGAAACCACGAGAGCTGCTTATAGAATTTCGACAGGCAAGAATCCAACGTACACTGGAGAGGTGTGGGTTTTCGCCGAACAAGAGGGAGGCGAAATCAACCAATCCTCTTATGAATTGTTGGGAAAAGCGAGCGAACTGGCCGCTCAAATCAATACAGAAGTTGGAGCGGTCCTGGTCGGGCAGAATAGTCTGCAGTCTACCAGCAACCTGATTTCATACGGTGCAGACAAAGTCTATGTGATAGCAAGCGACCAGCTCAATGATTTCCAGCCGGTCCCATATTCAAGGGTTATCTGCGAGCTCCTGGATAAGTATAAGCCGCAGATAATGTTATTTTGTGCCACTCCACTCGGCAGAGAATTGGCTCCGAGGGTTGCATACCGAGCAGATTCAGGACTAACAGCGGACTGTACCGCCCTGGATATTTTTGATTATAAAAAAGGAGCGCAAGATTATATCGCCATTTTAAGGCAAACCCGGCCTGCTTTGGGAGGTAACATCATGGCCTCAATAATCACCCAGAACTCAAAGGTGCAGATGTCTACAGTCAGACCGGGCGTGATGCAAGCTTTGAAACCTGATGAAAGCCGGGAAGGTGTTATAATCAAGTACGAACCGGTGCTCAACGAAGCTGACTTCACTGTTAAAATTGTCTCCTCCGAGGAACGTCCGGCTACCTCGGAGTTGAAAGACGCTGCCATAATCGTGGCGGGTGGTGGTGGTTGCAGGACCAAAGAATGTTTCATGAATTTCATACCTGCACTCGGCGATGGCCTAAGCAAGTTCCTGGGAGAAAAGGCCATGGTGGGAGCTTCACGCGCAGCTGTAGAAATGGGATTCACTGACCGGAGTCATCAAGTAGGACAGACTGGTCAGACAGTGAAGCCAAGATTATATGTCGCTGTCGGCATCTCCGGAGCGGTTCAACACATTAGCGGGATGCAAAATTCTGATATTGTCCTGGCGATCAATAAAGATCCCAATGCCAAAATATTTAAAACAGCAGATTTTGGCATCGTGGGCAACTTGGAAGAACTTGTTCCCAGACTCATAAAGATATTGAATTCATGAGGAGTAGAGACGTGGACGAACTAACAAAAGTGGATGTCCTCTTTGTCGGTGGCGGTCCAGCCAATCTAGCGGGAGCTATAAAATTAAAGCAATTGCTAAATCAAAAAGGAATTAACCAGTCTGTGGTAATCGTTGAAAAAGCTGAGAAGATCGGCCAGCATCACCTATCGGGAGCGATTTTCGACGTCCAAGTGCTAAATGAACTATTGCCAGGCTGGCAGAACAATGAAGAGGACAAGTTCATTAAGAGTCTGCTTGCCAATCGAATATTAAAAGATGAGCTTTATTTCTTAAAAGACAAAGGTTCATCTTTTCGATTTCCGGACTTCATGATTCCTACATCTCTCCGGAACAGAAATGCTTATGCAGTATCTATCAGCGAACTGGTTAACTGGATGGCGAAAATCGCCATCAAGCTTGGTGTTGAAATATATACCGGCTTTGCGGTCAGGGAAATTGTTTTTGAGAACAACAGGATCAAAGGCATCAAGCTGGGGGACAAAGGCCTAGACCAAGAGAGACTCCTGCTTTCCAACTATATACCAGGAGAAATTATCGAAGCCAAGGCAACTGTCCTGGGTGAAGGTTCAGCTGGACTGCTGGCCGAAAGCGTGGTAAGGCGATTCAACCTTGACGAAAATAAAAATCCGCAGATTTATTCATTGGGAGTAAAAGAAATAATTAAGTTGCCTGAGAACAACGCTTTCGGACCCAATCGTGTGATACATACTCTTGGGTTTCCTTTGCCATCCGATATTTACGGTGCAGGTTCGATCTACAGCATGAGGGACAATCTCGTGGCAGTAGCTCTGGTGATGGCACTCGATTGGCGATATGCCAATCTCAGTCCACAGCAGGAACTGCAGATTTTCAAATCCCACCGCATGATCAAGAACTTCCTTGAAGGCGGCGAGGTGGTCGCTTATGGCGCTAAGACATTTCCAGAAGGCGGTTATTATTCTGTTCCCCAATTGGTGGCGGATGGGGTCATAATAGTAGGAGATGCGGCTGGACTTACCAACGCAAAGAAGCGAAAAGGGCTTCATTATGCTATAAAGTCTGGAATTGCCGCCGGGGAGGCCATATACGAGGCAATTGAAAAGGAAGATTTTACAGCAGAATCCTTGAAGAAATATCACGATATTTTAGACCAGAGTTTCGTCATGAAAGAATTGCATTCATCTCGCAATTACCGGCAAATCTTTTCGAGAACAGGACGATTGGGCTACTATTTAGGTGCACCAATATCCTTTTTCCAATCATGGATTCCAAGTAGGCTAGGCACCAAACCGGTCTATGAATGCCTGCAAGAAGTACGCCTTGATAGACAGCCAGTCGATGGCATCGATAGATTGACGGCAGTAAGCCTCTCTGGAACAACGCATAGAGAAGACGAGCCTTCCCATATCACCTTCCGCGAAGCGGATCATGAAGAGAGATGCAACAAAGAATTCGGATGTTACCCGTGTACATCTTTTTGCCCTGCAGAAGTATACAAAATTGAGGATGGTAAGCTCATTTTAAGCCCATCCAACTGCTTGCATTGCCAGACATGCCGCTTGAAGTGTCCATTCCAATTGCTCAAATGGGAAGTCCCAGAGGGTGGTGACGGACCCAGATACAAAATAATGTGAAACTGGTCCAAAATACGCTTGTGTTTACTATGACCAATCCAGATTAGCGTTTATGCAAACCTTCATAACCCATCTCATCCTATAATCCCAGCGGGCCTAAAGGCCTTCTGGCAGGGAGACGATGAGAGAGGTAGTGCTAGAATCTAAAGATGACAGCTCGCAAGTGTATTTTCCAGAGAAGTGCATCGGCTGCGGAACCTGCGTGATGGCCTGTCCCAAAGGAACGCTGATAATAGGTTCCGTGGGTGCAGTAGCCCGCGGGCTTATTGATAAGGATTTCCTGGAAAAGAGAAAGGGCGAATGTGTATTTTGTGCTGTCTGTGCCAGGGTCTGCCCGACCGGAGCACTGGAAGTCCGCAAAGCCGGAAAGTCACTGAAGGACGAAACATACCTCAGCGTGGCCATGAAGCCGACGGTGGTAAGTGAAAAATGCGTTCATTGCGGGCTTTGCGTCGAGGTCTGCCCCCAGGCATGCATCGAGATAAAGAACCGAGACCTCTCCAATGATGGCAGCCTCAAAATGGAAGGAAAAACAGTGATCGATCTGCAGTGCTGCGTTCACTGCGGCTGGTGCGCTGCGATCTGTCCTGTAGGAGCCATCTCTTTTGAAAAGCCCTTTGCCGGCGAATTCAAGAGAGACGACAAGATCTGTCAGGCTTGCAGAACCTGCGTTAATACTTGCCCATGTAATGCACTGTTCAATCGCAAATGGAAGCAGGGAGAGTTCGTTGAGAAAGTGACTCACCGGAAGGATGCTTGCATCTACTGCGGCGCATGCGATCAGGCCTGTCCTGTCCATGCCATAACCGTGCAAAAGACGGCCATAATTCCGGAGATGAAAGGTAAGAAGGCATTCGAGAAGATGCTATCTGGATCCATGCTCCGGCCAACATTGACCTCCACTCTGAAGACCGATGAAGATGCTTGTCTGGGCTGCGGGAATTGCGTCATTGCCTGCCCGGTTAATGCACTGGACAATCCCTACTTGGCAGCAGGCCACCTCAACGAGCTGGATAGCAAGCCCCTTCTGGAAGTGGTGAATGGCGTAGTCCATGTGGTGGACCAGGAAGTGTGCGGCTCTTGCGCCACCTGTAGCATGATCTGCCCGGTGGACGCGATTATGCTGGAGCGGAGGAAGGTGGTCTGATGCCAGCCATGATTATCAAGAACGGCTATGTCTTCGATCCCCTGAATGAGATAGACGGTGAGATCAAAGATGTTTTCATAAAAGACGGAAAGGTCGTCGCCGAACTCTCAAGAGCAGAGATGCAGGACGCAAAGGTCATCGATGCATCTGGAAAGACAGTTATGCCCGGAGGCGTGGACTCTCACTCTCATGTGGCCGGGACCAAGGTGAATGCCGGTCGGCTCATGAGGCCGGAGGACCATTACAAGTCCGTGCGAGCAAAGACCGCGCTGACCCATTCGGGAAGCGGCTATACCATCCCTTCCGTCTATAAGCAGGGTTACGATTACGCTGCTATGGGCTACACCACAGTCTTTGAGGCCGCCATGCCGCCTCTGGAGGCCCGCCATACCCATGAGGAGATGCGAGCTACGCCCATATTGGATATGGGCGCCTACTTAGTCCTTGGAAATAACTGGTTCATTATGCGTTATCTGAAGGAGGGTGACATCGAAAAGGCTGCTGCTTATGCCGCCTGGATGCTTCGCACTCACAAGGGCTACGGCATCAAGTGCGTGAATCCGGCTGGCGTTGAGAATTGGGGTTGGGCTAAAAATGTGCACGGCCTGGACGAGCCTAACATCCATTTTGAAATAACGCCCAGAGAAGTAATTCATGGGCTGGCCGAGATTAACGAGATGCTGGGCATGCCCATGTCCTTGCATCTTCACACCAATAATCTGGGGCACCCCGGAAACTGGGAAATTACAAGAGACTCGCTGGCCATTCCAGGTGACATAACGCCGATACAGAAGACCGAAGTGCAGTGGGCAGAGACGAAAATGAACAGCAGGCGAAAGCAGTCTGTCTACCTGGCTCATGCTCAATTCAGTGCCTTTGGAGGCACATCCTGGAGGGATTTCCAGTCAGGCGTGAAAGGCATTGTCGACTACGTCAACCAGGTAGATCATGTGGTGATCGACAACGGCGCAGTGCCTTTTGGCCCGGCAACCGCCATGACTGGCGACGGGCCAGCCATTCATGATCTGTACATGCTCTCTGGCCAGAAATGGTCCAACACCGATGTGGAAATGGAATGCGGCTCAGGTGTCATCCCCTTCATGTACCTGAAAAGCAGCCCAATAAGCAGCATTCAATGGGCCATGGGCTTGGAGCTGTTGCTGCTAATTAACGATCCCTGGAAAACCCTCATGACCACCGATCATCCTAATGGTGGCGTTTTTACCCAATATCCACAAGTCATAACCTGGCTCATGTCCAAGAAGGCCCGGGATGATACTGCAAAGGAATGCCACAAGTGGGCTTATGATAAATCGTCCCTGGGCGGAGTCGAAAGGGAGATGAGCCTCTATGAGATAGCCATCCTAACCAGGGCCAACTCCGCCCGTACTATCGGCATGTCCCATCGGAAGGGCCACCTGGGAATTGGGGCCGAGGGGGATGTGACCGTTTATAATCTCGACCCCACAAAACCAAATGTCAACGATCCTGCCAGCATCATGAAAACGTTTGCCAGACCTGAGTTTACGATAAAAGATGGCATGGTTGTGGCACATAAAGGAGAAATAGTCTATGTTCCTCAAGGCAGGAGGTACTACTGCCAGCCCCACGTAGCTGAAGATCTGGAGAAAGAAATGCTCGCCGACGTCAAGGAATGGTTCAAATACTATACAGTGGGCTTTGCCAATTATCCTGTTCCTGACAAATTCCTGAATAATCCCGTATCTATCGAGGTCAATAGGCCCATTGAGGCTATAGCGAGGCGGTGAGACTATGGGAAATGTTCTGCTGTGGCCCAAAGGCGATATTGGAATCATGATCGAGGCCGAGGTCATAAATCCCGATATTTTTGCCGGCAAATCACAAAAAGAAATTGAACAGCTGTTGATCTGGCAGGGGCCGGTCCAGCTGTCCCTTTCGGATTTCTTCGATGTCGATGTCAAAGACTCCGTGGGCTCACAGGAAACGTCAATCATCATTGACGGAGACGTGACACGAGTAAAGCATATCGGACACGGAATGAAGACTGGAAAAATCGAAATTCGAGGTTCTGTGGGCATGCATGTCGGCTCTGAGATGGCGGGAGGCAGTATTGTCGTTAAAGGCAACGCAGGCTCTTGGGCAGGCATGGAGATGAAAGGCGGCCAGCTGCATATCACGGGAAATGCCGCAGAACATGTGGGTTGCGCTTATCGCGGAAGCTGGCGAGGCATGTCCGGAGGCAAGATCGAGATCGATGGGAATGCAGGGAGCCAGTTGGGAGGTGGAATTACCGGAGGCGAGATAAACGTGTCCGGAAATGTGGAGAACTTCTGCGGGATACGCCAAGGAGGCGGCTCAATCCTGATCAAGGGCAGTGCCATTCGGGGTGTGGGAGCTGAGATGTCAGCTGGAACCATTGCCATCTGTGGCGAGATCAAGCAGTTCACGCCGGGATTCATCAAAACCGGCTCAGAGAATAACCCCAAACTGGGTGAGAATCAGCTGGATGGAATTTTTGAGAAATTTGCCGGAGACTATGCCATAAGCAAGAATCCTAAGGGCGTCCTCTATGCCATTGGCAATGACGCAGGGAATGTTGGGGGATCCTGAATACCATGCAAGCAGTGCTCAATATCTGCGTGCATAGAGATTCGAGTTGGAGCTGTGAGAATATGATGAGGGAGTTTCTGCTCAATACGGGAAGCACTATTGATGAGGGAAGGCTGGCAAATGGAGGCAGCAAGGTCACCGAAGATTATACTCTGGAATGTGCCGTCTGCGAGATGAACTCGAAGGATTTTGCAGCTCTGGGATCTCCGGATAAGGTTAAAGTATCAACTCCGGATGGCCAGAATAGCGTGGCCGTCTATGCCTTCCCGGAAGATTCAGTCATGCCCGGACATGTCTTTATGCCTAGAGCCATCTGGGCCAATGTGGTTGTAGATCCCCAAACCTTCTCCACAGGGTCGCCGCTTTACAAAGGCTGTCCGGTGAAGATTGAGCCCACCCAAGAAGAAGTCTTGGGAGCTGAAGAGCTGGTCCTCAAACTGTACTTCCGGGGGAAAGATGACCTCTAAAAATATAATCTGCCCGGTTTGCGGGGCATCCTGCGATGATATTCAAGTAGATCTAGGCGGTAGCGGGATCACTGTTAAAAACGCCTGCAAGATGGGCAATGCCAAGTTTCAGGAAATTGTAGGCAGCCACAGGATCAGAGAGCCTATGGTAAGGCAGGGAGGCTGTCTCGTAAAGGCTCCCTGGAACGAAGCAATTCAGAAGGCAGCCGAAATTTTGGCCGCTGCAAAACGGCCTCTTCTTTTTATGGGCAGCGAAACCTCTTGTGAGGCCATGGAGGTCGGCTTGCACCTGGGGGAGTACCTGGGAGCAGTCGTAGACTCCAATTCTACAGTTTGTCATGGACCTACGACCATGGGAATTCAGGAAGCCGGCCGGGTGGGAGCCACCGCAGGACAGAGCAAGATCAGGGCTGATCTGGCAGTTTACTGGGGTTCCAATCCGCTGGAATCCATGCCCAGGCATATGTCCCGTTACGCCATTTATCCCCGGGGCTACTGGACTAGGCGGGGAAGGTTCGACCGCACCGTAATTACTGTTGATCCTAGAAGATCTATAACGGCAGAGAACTCAGATCTTCATATCCAGCTCAAGCCAAATACCGATTACGAGCTGCTGTCAGCGCTTCTAACGCTATTACATGGAAGAAGACCCCACCCATCGGTCGAAGAGATCACCGGCATTCCTATTTCCATGATGGAAGAGATGCTGGAGATGATGAAGAGCTGCAATTACGGTGTCATCTATGTCGGCCTGGGAATCGCCTCTTCTTACGGCAAACATCGCAATGCAGAGCTGGCATTTAACCTGGTCAAAGAGCTGAATGCTTACACAAAATTCGTCATTGGAGCGCTGCGCGGCCACTGCAATGTGGCAGGATTTAATCAGATAGCATCCTACCTCTATGGCTATCCATTTGGCCTGGACTTTTCCAGAGGTTATCCCCGCTACAATCCAGGCGAGTATACAGCAGTGGACCTGCTGCGGGAGAGAGATGTGGACGCTGCTCTGGTGGTCTCAGCTGATTTGGTTTCGCATTTTCCAGCAGCTTGTGCCGAGTACCTAGCCAGCATACCGGTTGTCTGCATAGACATTGCTCCTTGCCCAATGACTATGGTTTCGGATGTGGTTCTGCCGGGAGTGATCGACGCAATGGAATGCGATGGAACATTTTACAGATTGGATGACGTTCCCATCTATTTCAGACCTTTCACAAATTCGCCGTTTAGTTTTACAGATAGCAATGAACATACAATGAAGCAGATCTTTGAGAAGGTAAAGTGTTTGAAAGGCAATTACTCTATCGAAAAGATCACTCAGTTTAGCAATTAGTCTTGAGCTTTCCTGTAGAATCAAATTATTTTTCTGGAAATTCATTGGAGGAACCAGGTAGCCATGATCCGATAAGAGGGCTTTTTCCCCTCGCGTTTGACTGCAAATTTGGTCAATTTAAACGCCATAGACTTAAAGCAGCGGGGATGATATATGAAGCAATGAATACAGGTGGAGCAGCATGAAGCTGCCGGAACTCTTGGCCCCCGCCGGGTCATGGGACTCATTGGTGGCCGCAGTGGCTGCAGGGGCTGATGCGGTTTACCTCAGCGGCAAACGGTTTGGGGCCAGAAAATATGCCTCCAACTTCGACCAAGACGAGCTGAAAGCAGCTGTTGACTATGCACATCTTCGAGGGGTGAAGGTTTACGTCACCGTTAACACGCTGATCAGAGAAGACGAGTTGCAGGACGTCGCCCGCTTCCTGGAGTGGCTCTATGAAATCGGAGTCGATGCCGTACTTGCCCAGGATTTCGGAGTGGCATCGCTTGCCCGACAAATCGTTCCGGATCTGGACATTCATGCTTCCACTCAGATGACCATCCACAACCGGCCGGGAGCTGTCTATGCACAGCAGCTGGGGATGAAGCGAGTGGTCCTGGCTAGAGAGGTCTCCCTTGAGGAGGCCAAAGAGATAGCCAGGGACCTGAATATCGGCCTGGAAGTATTCGTTCACGGCGCTTTATGCTACTGCTATTCAGGCCAGTGTTTGCTCTCTTCGGTAATTGGGGGGCGAAGCGGAAACCGCGGAATGTGCGCCCAGCCCTGCCGAAAGCCATGTGTTTTGCAAAGAGGCGAAAAGGATGAGTACGGCAGGCCGATTAACTTGTCAGCAGCCCCTATCAAAGACCGCTTCCTCATGTCCACCAAAGATCTGGCGGTTTATAGTCAACTAGATAAGGTAGTAGAATCGCCAATTGTATCCCTCAAAATCGAAGGGCGGATGAAATCTGCCCAGTACGTGGCCATAGTCACCGACATCTACAGAAAGGCCTTGGACGCCATCGCCAAAGGCAACTGGTCGCCTTCTGAAGAGGACCTTAGGGATCTGGCTTTGGCCTTCAACCGGGACTTTACATCAGGCTATCTCATGGGCTCCAGGGATATAATGGGCCGGGAGATGTCGGATAATCGCGGCTTTTTGCTGGGTGCCGTGACTGCATACGATCCCAAGAGAGAAGAAGCCTCCATTCGCTTGAATGGCTCCCTGGGGGTGGAGTTGGGCGATGGCCTTGTATTTCAGTCTCCTGATCAGGAGCTGGGCATGGTGGTTCACGGATATCCCAGCCTTAAAGATGGCCAGATGAGGCTGAAGACTCCTCAGAGGGTAAAGCCTGGAGCCCGGATCTACCTCACCAGCAGTTCACAGCTATCCAGCCGGGCCGAAGAAATAATCTCCAGCGCTCCTTTGAAAATTCCCATTGATTTGGAAGTCCTTTGGGAAGACAATGTCCCGGTGGTGGAGGGCATCCTAAGATGCCAACAAGGTCCCGTTAAAGTCCAGGTGAAAGCTGGATTTCAGATGGAAAAAGCTTTGAAAAAACCGCTCACAGAGGAGCAAATCGAGGATCAGCTCAGACGAACGGGAGGCACCTCTTTCCAAATTAAAAGAGTGGAGATGCGCTATCCAGGCAGCCTGTTTGCCCCATTAGGAGCGCTAAATCAGCTCAGACGAGATTTACTGGAAAAAGCTGAGGCTGCGCTGATAGATGCAAAGCGGCCAGAGCCCCAAAAGATTGCAGCTGCCAGAGAGAGGCTAGGTGGACTTGATTTATCGGCCGCGGGACAGCCACAAAGGCGTATCCCATCTCTAGCGATTTATGTAGACAGCCCAGAGGCCATCCAGACTGCTGCGAAAGCCGGATGCAGCAGAGTCTATTTCGAGCCCAGACTTAAAAAGGAAAGCCAAAAAGAGCTTTCCAATGAATTGACCAATTTGCTAAATGCAGGCAAGAGCTTGTGCAGCAATTCACAGCTGATCTGGAAGTGGCCAAGGATCACCAAAGACAGATACTTGAAGTTCGCCATGTCGGTACTCAATAAAATCAAAGTGGATGGGATTATGGTGGAGGGAATAGGAGCAGCAGAAGCAGCAGTTGAGGCCATGCCAGGAATTCCGATTTGCGGATCTTTCAGCCTTCAAGTCTGGAACCACCTCACAGTAGCCCAGCTGAAATCCATTTTCAAGCGTTTGACGCTGTCTCCTGAGCTATCTTATGATCAGTTGGCAAAGCTGGTAGCAAAGTCACGCCAAACCGACGCTCCAGAGATTGAGCTGATAGTTCAGGGGAACTTAGAGGTAATGATAAGCGAAGATTGCCTGCCCTGTGCAGCCTACAAGGATGTGGCAAAATCCGAAATGTTTTATGGTCTGCAGGACTTCAAGCGGTTGTTTCCGCTTTGGGTGGACAACGATTCCAGGACTCACATTCTAAACGCTGCCGAGACCTGCCTGGTGGACTACATGCCCTCTCTCTTCGAGATAGGCCTGGACGGCATAGCCATCGATGCCCGAGGCAGGACTGCAAAGTACGCCGGCGAGATGTGCATTATTTATCAAGAGGCTATCGACCTCACCAAGAATGAGGTGAGCACTCTGGAAAGGGACCTAGAATTCTTGAAAGAAAGAGCTAGGGCAATATCTCTGGGAGGCATCACCACCGGTCACTTTATAAAAGGCTTAAGAGACGAGCTGCCCAATCTGGGCTGACCCCAGGCTTATGCGAGTAGCCCTGGGATGGCGAAAAAATCTAAGTACGAGTTTAAGGATTTATGCCCAGCCTCTCGGCAGTGATCAAGTAGAAGCTGGCCAGACCCCTCCAGCCTATCCAGCGCCTGGCGATCTGGCGGACCTTATCTCCAGGAAACATGGGAGAAATTCAGGCAATATAATCTACTACTACCCGGGATTCGCATATTTTCTTTACAAAATCCGCCACTTTCACATGCTCCGGATGTTTTTGGTAGCTGAAGAGGTCCTCTTTGCTCTCGAACTGTGAGTACAAAGCAAGGTCATAAGCAGCATCGGAGTTGATAACGTTCTTCCCTACTTCGAAAAATTCTATCTCATCAATGATGTCATCGAGCGCCTCCAGCCGCGATTTCAGCCTTGTCATGTTCTCTGCTTTATCTGCCCCCTCTGCGAAATCCTTGAATCTGAAGAGAACTACGTGCTTTAGCAATCCTATGCCCTCCTGGATATCTGGTTGGATCGAAGGTTAATAACGTTTTTCTCCCACTATTCTCCCGCTAAATTGAAAAAACCGGCTATCTGGCTCCGCCGCCCCCTCCTCCAAATCCACCGCCACCTCCAAATCCGCCGCCTGATCCTCCGGATCCGTCACTTCTGACAACTGGCCAGGATGCGCTGCTATAAGTATTTCCGAAATGCATAGGCATATAAACAATTGCATTGGCTTCCGGAAGTTTGGGCACCTTCAACTGCTTCATAGCCTCTGCAACTTTATCACCCACTCCAATAGCCGTTCCATAAACCAGCCATTCTTTCCAGATGCTGATGTCTTCAGGGGCATATTTCTGTATCATGGCAAAGTCGGACAAGAAAGCTCTAAAGGCATTCCACTCCAGTTTTTCTTTGTAGAAATCGCCCTTCCACTTTCCGAAGAGCGCTGAGGGGGCGAGAGCTACAACCAAAGACTGCAAGAGCAATATTGAGAAGGTAGCCCCCCAAGGATTTGAGAAGACCTGTAATCCCACGGACATGATTATTATTGCTGCCCAAATCCCAAATGGAATAAGTTGCCTGAACGAAATTCTCAGACCCAAGGTCCGGAGACTCCTTCCAACCACGAAATCATGGACTGCATTTTCGTTGATGTAATGCAGAAGTTCATCCATGCTCTTATGAATTCGAGC
>JADDYB010000497.1_pt1 | contig 12375 bp, 10 predicted proteins | sample 8641941 | NCBI WGS metagenome assembly JADDYB01 (sample SAMN16275377, study PRJNA637457) | freshwater sediment metagenome | isolation source: Lake Kineret sediment | place: Israel: Lake Kineret | collected 2013 | reverse complement strand
ACGCAAAATTGTCTATTAGGCCAGCAGCTTTTTGAGCTCCTCAGCACTCTTCGCACCGAGACCCAGAGTATCCATCGTACGCTTCTGTTCCCCTCTATAGTCACGTTGCATAATGGTTGACACGAGGGTTATGATTGAGTCTATGTGTGGTGTTGGGACACCGATCTGGGCGCCTAGCTTACTCATTAAGACAAGACCATAGCCGACGTCCTCGTTGAAGTATCTGTAGTCGAGGCTGCTCTGAGCCTTGATACCCTTGTAGCCAGGGGCCTTCTGGTAGCTGGTGTTATAGTTATTCTCAGTCTGGTAGCCCTGAAGCATGCCAAGCTCAGGATCCGGCAGAACATTAACCCCAAGCTTCTTGGCGATAGCCAGACGTTCCTTGTCAACAGCCTCCACGAGCCTCCCCACGGCAGGTGTTACACCATCCTCATAGAAATAAAAGTCGCCTCCTGTGCGCTCTATGAGGCCCACATTCAATAAAGTAATAGCGGGATGGATCACCGGGTTTCCGTTCTGGAGACTCGTCTGCATGATGTTCTTGGCTGCCACCAGGTGAGGATAAACGTCCTTTACCATGTTCAACACCTTCTCTGTGTTCCTAGCTGGTAAGGCTGCGAGGAAGAGGCCTCCTCTTAGCTTCAGAAACACTCTTATCTTACCGGGCTCCGTGACTCTCACTGCGTAGGGGAGAGTATTTGTCTCAGCTACCAGGATATCCTCGTCCCTGATGGGTCGCCCTATTCCATTCTTGAACTCTACGCTTCCTCCACAGCTACTGGGACAGACTATTATAACCTGTCCCTTCTTGAGGTGAGGTTTACAAGCCTCCGCGAAAGGCTTGGTGCTATAAGCTGGACCTACAGCTATGACTATTTCAGCGCCTTTCAATGCCTCACTTATGTCGTGCCCTGAGTATTTTACGGGGGTGAAACCTTTAAGGTCGCCTTCAGCTGAAATACCTCCATTCTTCTTGACAGCTTTTATGTTGTCCGGGAAGTTTTCAAAGTCGAATAGCCTGACTTCGTGGCTGTGAGCGCCGAAATCCTGGGCTACAGCTAGACCACCACCGCCTGAACCTAGTACAGCTACTTTCATTCGAAACACTGTGATTATGTGTGTATTGTGAAAATGAAAGACTTTCGAAGCAGTTTACCATTGAAGGATGTACACTTTTTTAGCGCCTATAATCAGCTGTTTATACTCTTTAACGATTAGACAGTTTGTAGATTCTCTCGGCGTTCCCCGCCAGTATCCCCCTGGCGGCCTCAAGGGCCCACTCATCATCGAGGCGCCACTTATCCACTAGCTCATTCAACATTGAAGCCAGCTCCCTCTTGGCTATCAGAGCCGATATCCAGGCCAGCTCGGGCACATTGAAACAGTCTGAGCCAAACATGAGCTTGGTGACGGGAGTCATCTCCAGGAGACTCATCAGCCTGTTGCCGGCGCCGACGCTGACGAAGGGCAGGGTCTCCGAGAAGTCGATGTAGACGTTGGGGTGAGTGGCGGCCAGGAAACTGGCCTCCTCCAAGTAGGGGTAGCCGCCGTGAGTGAAAATGACCCTTACCTCCCGCGTCTCCTCGTCCGCAATGAACTCCTGTAACTGCAGGGGGTTGCTAGTCCTCAGATCTATGCCCGGCACATCCCCCATACCTACATGGATCTGCAGTGGGACGCGTTGCCTGGAGCAGCCGCGAACCGCTTCATAGAGGAAATAGTCGAAGACAGTCTTCACCTGCGGAGCCTTGCTTCTCACCAAGCCCATGAGGTCACTGCCTGAGTCGAGTAAGCCCATTATCTCCCTGTGGGCTCTCCCAGCCTCCTCGTCGGTTCTCTTCTGCACTGCGAGACCGGTCCTGTAGGCGATGACCGACTTTAGTGCCACCGCGCCGGCCTCAACCTTGGCATCGATGACCTGGTTGAACTCCTCGACCGCCTCGCCCAGGCTTAGCCTCTTGCTGAGGAGACTTATGACCAGGTTCTCCACCCTGTAAACCTCGTGCACACTGCACTGGACCGTGGCTGAGAACTCATCCAGAGGCACATTGTACCCTGAGAAAAGCTCAGACGGGTAACCTGTGTCCACCAGCATGGCCTCTATACCAGCGTCCCGGAACAGCGTTTTAATGTACTGCTTTGGGTCCCGCTTGTACCTCTTGTTTCGCTCCTCGATGACGCGGATATGAGGGCCCTCTACTTTCAGTAGCCTCTTGAGCTCTGACACCACGATCCTGTAGAGGAGCGTGTTGACCAGGTCCTCCTTATCGATGGGGAGTGCCGACAGGGTGAGGTACCTCTCGAAGGGCTGGTTCTCCCTCTCCGGCGCGAAGGCGTGGCAGTGACTATCTACCACTTTCAGGCCTTTAATGTCCATCAAAACGCTGTTCACAGGTAGAAAATCAAGTGCTGCACTTATCTAAGGCTATCCGCGCGCGCACTGCTGTATGTAGGGGCTCTTCTCAAGGATCAACCTGTTTGTCTTGAATTTTATAGAGTGAGGCAAGGCGTACCCTCCAGAGTAACTGAAGGTCTATGAAAATGACGAGATATAAAGGGGTCTCTACCAATTTCAAGGACTCGATGAAAGAGCGCGGTTATAATGTTCGTCTCTTTTATATTCTATCTCCACGCCTACCTCGTTTCTCCGTAGAAAACCGGGCACAAAGGGAGGATTATACTGCATTAGAAATGGTTTACCCTTATGCTCGATACCTTCAGTGGACAGCCACTCAAATAGCCTTCTAGTCTTCTTGTTCACCGCTTCTTTCCACGCGAAACCTCTGAACCGGATGGTTGCGACGTATCTCTCAGGCACCACGCTTAGGGATACACTTGGATCGGTTGGCTCCGGAACCGTGTCACCATCATATTTTGATGGTACAACAAAGGACATCGACTCTTCTGAGCTGAGAACAGGAGCGGTCATCTCGATCTTCTCAGAGGTTATGACCGGGGAGGTCATGTCTATCTTTGATTTAGCCTTGTTATTACCCGAGATGTACTGGAATAAACGGTTGAACTGTGAACCAACTGGGCTGCTCACTGTTGCGATAAGCATCTTGTTGTATCGCCGTACCTCGAACTCGCCGTCCTTGAGCACTACGTCATACTTCGCTGTCTCGACCATTACTTGATCCTCTCCTTGAACTTTTTCTCAACTTTCTCAAGCTTCGGAGCTATAATGAAGCGGCTGTACCCCTGCTCTCGGTTCCTCTCATAGTAGTTTTTATGATAGTCTTCAGCCTCATAGAATTCTTTGAAAGGCTCAAGCCGTGTCACTATCGGTAGGTTGAAGGCATTGGTTTCGTTAAGCTCCTTGATGAAATCCTCAGCTACGTTTCTCTGCTTTTCACTGTGGTAGAAGATCACCGACCTGTACTGTGTACCCACATCTGCTCCTTGACGGTTTAGGGTTGTAGGGTCATGCATCGTGAAGAATATCTCAAGAATCTCCCTGTATGATATGATCTCTGGATTAAACTTGACCTGTATGACCTCGGTGTGGCCTGTCCTGCCCGTCGTCACCTGCTGATAGGTCGGGTTCTTGACATGTCCACCAGAGTACCCGGGCACTACCTCGATCACACCCTCTATCTCCAGGAAAACCGCCTCAGTGCACCAGAAGCATCCACCGCCCAGTGTCGCTATCTCGATGCTCTGACCACCTTTACTCATATGGAGTACGGGGGAACCGTGTTCTTTAATGGTTGCTAAACACTGAAGCGGTGCTTGAAGTTGCTCTGATATTTTCCTGCAGAAAAACATCGTCTTCTCATTTTAGCCTACACCTTCATGTTTTAGACCGGTGTCCATGAGATTTACAGCTTTGACAAATACTTCGATGCGCTCCCCCAGATAACAAGGATATTGGAGTGAATTCAGGAGCAGCAGTGAAGCCACGTCGACCAAGTGTTTGATGGCGCGCACCGCAATAGTAGATACCCTGACATACATTGACACCAAACCTTCCTCAAATGAAGGAAATAATAATCATGGTTGTGGATGAAGATAATCTGACTTCTAACCTGGCTCTATGACCGTTGCCCCTTAATGTTATCAGGTAGTACGCAGCTCGGGTCGTTCAGGTAGCTCCTGCGCAGAAGGAAGGGCGGAAGTATCGTTGTCAGGAATATCACCACGACCAGCGCTGTGTAGACCTCGTCGCTGAGTATGCCGTAGGTGATCCCCATGCTGGAGATGACTAACCCGATCTCGCCTCGGCTGATCATGCCGAATCCCACACGCATACCCCTCTCTTTGTCCTTCAGGAAGTACTGTGCGGGTAGGCCGCACGCTACGAACTTGCTCAGCACGGCTACGGCGCCGAGGACAGCCATCAGGATGAAGTTGCCGTGGAGAACCGAGTAGGGGTTAACCTGCGTCCCGATGACTACGAAAAAGAGGGGGATGAACAGGATGCCGAGCCTGCCGGTGAACTCCTGTACGGCGTCATGGTAGCTGGACCCGGACACAGCCATGCCCGCCATGAAGGCACCGACGAGGGGCGATAGCCCCAGTATCCCGGCGAGGCTGGCGTAGCCGAAGCAGCTGAGAAGAGCGAAGATGGACACCAGGTTCTGGTCGACCGAGTCAAGCCTCTCCAGGCGCATTATCCACTCCATGAGGTTGGGGATCACCTTCGAACTCACAGCGGAAAGGACGAACCAGAGCCCCACAGTGGTAGCGAGCAGGCGGACGATTGTGAGCGCCCCCTGAGACTCCGGGTGGGCTATCATGCCCAGTATCACGCTGGCTATGCTTAGGGCTAGGACGTCGTCTATGACGGCGGCCCCGATAATGAGCTTTGCCTCAGGTGAGCCCAGCTGAGCCATCTCCCCCAGGCACGCGAGGCTTATCGCAATGCTGGTAGCTGAGAGGGCGCCCCCGACGATCATGCCCACGTACACGCTGTAGCCCAGCGCTATGGAGGCGAAGTAGCCCAGGAGATAGGGGGCGACCACCCCGGAAATGGCGACGGTGAAAGACGCCTTACCAGTTTTGAAGAGCTCACTGAACCTCATGTGGAGCCCGGCCTCAAACAAGAGAAGCACCGCCCCGAACTCCGCGAAGATGTAGATAAGCTCATTGTACTCTATGAAGGGCCTTCCGCCGACCACAAAGCCCCCTATGAGGTAGGGCCCGAAGAGTATGCCAGTGAATATTGTCCCCAGAATCCGGGGGAGCTTGAGCCTATCGTTTAGGGTGGAGGCCAGCTCCGCAAGGATGATGAGGACGCATATGTCGACTACGGCGTGGAAAAGCTCGGCCTGCTCCATCTGTTTCACCTCTAACGATGGCAGAATGAGGTATGAGGCTGCTTATATTGATGTTTACTGTGTCTTCACTACTCTAGAGACGCGTTGCTGGCTAACCACCCTTTTTCGTAGATACGAAACAGGATAAACTGATTCATCATCTTCCTGGTCGTTGAAAAAGTTGAGTAAACGTGTCTAGACGACCAGTGTTGTCAGGGTAGAGCTGACCTTGTCGAGGCGCCTTATTCTTGTGCTGATGACGTCATTCAGCTCCTGCATACTTCCTGCCTGGACGCGGGCGACGATGTTGTAAACGCCATATACAAGGTAGGCTTCCTTCACCTCAGGGATTTCCTTGAGCCTCACGTGCACCGTGCTCTCTTCACCCTTCTCCGCGTTTATCAGGACATAAGCCGTAGCCATAATGGGCCCGCCGGCATAAACGAGTGAAACGTCATATAAAAAACGGCTGATCAGCGTAGCTCAGCTGGATCTGTCAGCCAGACCTCTTGGAGAATACCGGGTGCTCGGGCAAAACCTGTCAACTTTGCCCCTTTCTCCTCCTAAATATCCAGTTTGACGCTGCGTAACTTGCCTTTCCAAATCTATAGGGCTGTATGCGGACACATGGACCAGGGCGTCAAGGATCTTTTTAGGTCTCCGCTGCTTAGGAGTTCACTCACACTTGATAGATTTAATATCTTACTCGACGTGATCATTGTGGTGATCGTATTGGGTATGAGATCCGCCAAGAAGAAGCCGCTCACGAAGAAGGAGAGAGAGGAGAAGAGAAAGAAGCATAAGGAGAAGAAGGCTGAGAAGTAGTCCCTACGCAGAGTTCTCATGGAACCTGTTTTTGTTTACTGGTATGCCGCGTTAAACTTTGTTTATTTTGATGACACATGAGCCGCCACGTGGTAGAATCATTCAAAAAGAGTAGACAGGCAGAGTAGACTGACCGTCCCCACCTACCCAGGGAAACCCTGGGTTTAAAGGACGGCGGTCAGACATTCCTTAGATTCAAATGCACCCGGCTGGTCATCGAGCGGGCTCAACATTGGAGGTGTTTACCGGGTTTCTGCGCGCGCACCGCCGTGAGGGCTGATAGCCCCGTCAAGGCCAGGTGCACAGGTTCGTCTTTCACGCCTCCGTAGATTGTGTAGGCTACCAGGTACTCGTCCCTGTCGAGGCTGAGCTAGACGTATCCATGATCCAAATCGCCGCCTTTTGCCTCGACCAGGACGCTGAACTGGTTTTTGGTGTCACCGTCCTTGTAGGTGAGCATCGTACTGTCGTTCTCCCGCACCGTCTCCAGGGTGCTCTCTACGAGCGGTTAGTCGCCTAGATCAGTATATGTTACCGTGATGGTTGACTCTGGGTCGCTGCTCTCGATCTGCGTGACCTCGAGTCCGTAGGCGTCCCAGTGGATGATTGTGCTGGTTAGATGACGTAGAAGGCCTGCGCCAGGACCGCCGAGGCTGCTATCATAATGCCTCTTCTTTTGTTCATGGCTTTCAAAGCGTCTAGGGTGGTTTGTGCCGTTTAGAACTGATGTGTTTAAAAAAGGTGGTAGGGGAAGGAGGGTTTGTGGTTTTAGTCTATAACCATCACTGTGGTGTACACAGCCGGTAGCTGCCTCTCGATGGCCAGCACCGCACCCATGGAGGGCCTCAGCTCGATCCTGAACTCCTCGTAGGGGTGAGCGTACACGTCGGCCCCCGAGGGGTCAACGTCAGCGCTGTTCAACGCCGTGAAGTCTATGGTCACCTTGGCCTTCTCACCAGTCTCCAGCAGCCTGTCGCCGTCGCTGTTTATGCCTATGATGGTCATGACTGTGCCGTTGGTGGCGTAGACCTCGCCGTGGCACCTCTGGTTAGTGTAGGTGGCCACAAGCTTGTCGTCGCTCAGGTCCACTGGCTCGTGGCCCTGGCTCAGCTTTAGGTAGAACGTGAGCTTCTCGAGCCTGACGCTGGCCTGGGGTCCGCCGGTGTTTCCGAACTGGCCTACGAGGCCGCTGTCCATTAGCATCGATGAACTGGCCTCAGCCATGCCTGAGCTGATGACTGATTGTGCCTTCTCAGCTGTGAGGAAACCCATGTTTAGCACGACGAACGCGAAGGCGGCCGCCGTGATAACGAATGCTACCAGGATGATGGCCGTCTCCAGCCCCGTCATGCCTCGTCTATTGTGCATTAGGATGTTTCACCCTTGCCGACAAGTGAAGGATTATAATCTTATATCTGCATGTGATTACGGTAAGACTACATACAACTGGATCAGAGGCCAAAGTTTTATAAAAAATTGCATGTAATCTGTCCTTGTGGATGAGTTAGCAATCAAGGGCGGTCGACCCGCCTCACCCTACGTTATACATCTCGCAAGGCCCACCTTCACTGAGGCTGAGGCAACTGAGATCACCAGGGTGTTGAGAACTGGTAACCTGCGGCAGGGAGATGTGACTAAAGAGTTCGAGGAAAGGTTCGCTAAGAGGATGGGCGCGATCCACGCATACGCTGTGTCAAGCGGCACAGCTGCGCTACACCTCTCCTATCTATCTCTTCTTGAAGAGGGCGACGAGGTGATAGTTCCTGCCTTCAGCTTCATCGCGACGGCGAGTATGGTCCACCACGTAAAGGCGAGGCCCGTGTTCGCCGACATCGATCCATACACGTTCCTCATTGACCCTGAAGACGTGAAGGAGAAGGTGACGCCGAGCACGAGGGCGTTAGCGCCGGTGCATCTCTTCGGCGGTTCATGCGACATGAAGGCACTACAGGACCTAGCTGTAGACCATGATCTTTTCATTGTGAATGACTGCGCCCAGACTCACGGCACGACCTACGATGGCAGGGAGCTTGGCTCTTACGAGACGGTGGGCTGCTACAGCTTCTACCCCTCCAAGTCGATGACCACCGGCGAAGGCGGCATGGTGACCACGAACACCACGCGTCTACACGAGATGGGGGTCCTTCTAAGAAACCATGGCGAGAACACTAAACATCACCACGTCGCCTGGGGATACAACTACAGGACCACAGACCTCGCCGCGGCTCTCGGCCTCATCCAGCTAAAAAAATTTGATGAGGGCCTGTTCAAGAGGCGCTCAGCCGCGGAGAAGCTGAGGCGAGGCCTCGAAGGCATGGAGGCCATCATGCCCCAGAAAAATTTAGCCCCCTGTAAACCGTCGTACAGCTATTTCACCGTCAGGCTGGAGCTTGAGGAGTTAAGGTGCAACAGAGACCAGTTCGCTGAAGCTCTTAGAGCGGAAAACATCGAGTGCGGGATCCACTACCCTAGAGCCCTGACGCGGCAGCCTATAGTCGTAGACACCTACCGCCCTCAAGCGTGTAGGGTAGCCGAGGACCTCTCCGAAAGGGTCATAAGTCTACCCATGCACCCGGGGTTGACTGATGAAGACGTTTCCCATATTCTTGAGGGCGTCGAGAAGGTTCTAACTGGTTACATTAGATGAAGCCTCGTTTCTCCAATTAGACCGTTTCTGGACGTAGCTGGAGGTAGGGTAAGCGGCGCGTGCTGGTGTGCCGTAGACGACCGTGTCCGAAGCCACGTCCCTGGTGACTACGGCTCCCATCCCGATCACCGATCTGGCACCCACATTTATGCCTGCCCTGAGCACTGCGCCAGCGCATATGACAGCGTCATCGCCGACATGAATGCCTGTGAGCCGCTCGGAAGGGGGGTAAGGGTCGTTTGTGAACACGGCGCCGGGTCCAACGAAGACGCGGTCACCTATCTCAGTTAGGGGAGGGATGTACACCATGCCCTCGATCTTACAGTCTCGACCGATCCTTACGTCGTAGTCTACGTGGACAAGGGAACCGATTCTGGTGTTGTCACCTATCTCGGTTCCATTGCCTATGTAGGTGAAGTTCCATATCTCGACGTTTCTACCAACCTTGACGTCTTCCCCGACTTGATTTATTATTTTTTTCATAAAGTAAAACAAGGCGTTCTTAGTATAATAACTAACCCTGTGTGAAGCCGATGACGCTGTGATCTGATCTATTATTATACTATACAACTCTTTTAATCGAGTTACACGTCCTGATACTTTGTGGGCGGGTTACTTGGATAGGGTTCAGAAAGCCGCCGTAGTGGTAGCCTGTTTAGTGCTATCTACACTACTTCTAGCTCTGTCCATCGACGCCGTGGGGGAGATTCCGACATTGAGGGAGCTGCACGTATCCGACCTGCCTGTTCAACCTGATCTGCCCATCAAACCTAACCCAGACACAACGAGACTTGAACAGATGACAGGAGGAGAGGGATCTGATCCTCTTCTACGGATCATCGGCTCCACGGAGACGAGTTACCTGAGGCTTGTACCCTACGACAAGTACTACTCTGGGGAGTGGGAGACTGTCGAGGTAGGGTCCGAGTCCTACACCGGGGGCTACGTGGACATTCCGGTAGAGACGTATCTCTCGATGAGCGCCGTGTCGTTCACGGTTGTCCCGTTGTCCGACCTGGGAAAGTATCTGACCACGGCGCCTAACACAGTGAGCCTAAACCTCACGGGTCTCGTGGACTACCTGTGGGAGAAGCAAGTGTTCAGCTCGGAGGCTGATCCCCAGGCGTATAATCTGACGTACTTCAGGTTCACTTTCAGTGAGGAGCAGCTCGAAAACGCTCTAGTGGTCTACATGCCTGAGTGCCTTGAGGTTCCCGGGTACCTTGAGGAGGACCTCAAGGCGCTGGCTGAAGGCATCACGGCAGGGGACCTCACTGCATACGATAAGCTGGTCAGTCTCAGGGACTATCTTATGCAGCACTACGAGTACAACCTGAGCTGCCCGGCGCCGCCTCCTGGAACCGACCCCCTCGAATACTTCCTGTACGAGAGCGGCGAGGGCGTGTGCACCCACTTCAACACGGCCCTTACTATGATGGCCAGGACGCTGAACATCTCGGCCCGCCTTGTGGGAGGCTTCTACATTGACCCTGACGCCCTCATCCAAGATGTTTACCCCATGCAGAGGCACGCCTTCACGGAGGTCCCCTTTGAGGGGCTGGGATGGATCATTTTCGACGCTACGCCGGGCTCCGACCTGTCATCGATCATCGACTCGCTGCCGGGCGTCAACGGCACAGATGGAGGATCAGGCGAGGTGCCTGTACCCGTCGTCGATGGACCCGTAGGGCCCATCGTTACGCCTTCGGAGGAGCAACTTTTCAAAATATTCGGCGTGACGGGGACTAGCTACCTGCGGGACGGTGTTGCCGACTACTATAATGGCTCAGGGTTTGCGAGTAGAGCCGTCTCGCTTGACTACGACGGCTACTTTGTTGAACGAGTCGTCGAAGGCTACGACAGGGTGGATGAGCGCCACTTCTACGTTGAGTTCAGCGAGCCGGCTGAGGGCTACATCCCTGTGCCCCTCGTTACGCGGCAGCTCATCTCAGAGGCTGCCATAAGCTTCTACCCTGAGCTTGAGCTCTTCAGCGTCGAACAGGGAAACGTCACCGGCTACGAGGTTCTGTCCGAGGTCCCATACTTCAACGAGACATCGTTGACAAGCGCTGAGCCCTACTTGGTGGATCGGTACCTGCAGATCCCTGAGGAACTGAATGACTCGATCAGGCCCATCGCGCTCTTGGCGACTAGGAGCCAGTCGTCTGCGTACGGTAAAGTGAAGGCCTTGGAGACGTATCTGAAGACCCAGTACACGTATAACCTCACGTACGATCATGCGCCCGAAGGGGTCGACCCTGTGGAGTGGTTCCTGGTCCACGGGAGGCAGGGGGTATGCACGGACTTTGGCTCTGCTCTGGCTCTTCTAGCCCGTTCCATAGGGATACCGTCTAGGCTCGTTACAGGTTACCTGATCCGCCCCGACGCTGAGACCCAGGCCGTGAAGGCCAGCCAGGCCCACGCGTACATCGAAGTGCTTTTCGATGGCCTCGGGTGGGTCATCTTCGACGCGACGCCCTCAGCCGCAGGGGAGGCTCAGGGCGGTGACGGCCGGGTTCCCACCTTCACCAACATCACCTATCAGGACGATTACGTGCTCGTAGGGTCACACTTCACCGTGGCGGGAACCGTGGTCGACGACGGCGGCCTCGGCGTCAGCGGCCTGGATGTCCTGATCTACATCAAGCAGAACAAAGCCGAGTCCGGGGTGCTCGCCAGTAAGACCACCGTGGTCGGCGGCCTCTTTAATGCCTCATGCCTCTTCCCTGTGGGGCTCCCGCCGGGCGAGTACATGGTGGATGCTCACACCCTGGGAGACGACCTATACCTGGGCTCGTGGAGCGACCCGCCCATCGTCAGCTACACGGAGACAGTGTTCCTGGTGCGGTCCCCTGGGAAGGTCGTCGCGGGGCATAGGTTCAACTTGGAGGGGGTTCTGCTCAATAAACCAACAAATGAGACCGTGAGTGGCGCGGAGTACACCGTCGAGGTTGACGGTGGAGCGTTCCACGGAGTAACCGACTCCGAGGGGTCATTCAACGTGGAGGTGTCCCTGGATGAGCCCGGGGAGTACCCTGTGACTTACAGTTGGGAGGGCTCAGGGTTCTACCTGGGGGCCGACACCGTTGAGACGGTTCAGTCACTGCCCCTGGTCTTCACGATGAATGACGTCGCCCTCGTCAGGGGGGAGAACTCGGTGGTGGGCGGCGTCGTCCACGCCGATGAGATTCCGGGGGCATCTGAGGCCGTCACAGCCACGATACTGGGCAACGATGTATCAACCGTCACCGACGAGGGCGGGGGCTTCATGATTCTGTGCAGAGTCCCATCCGGCCATGAACTCGGGCCTCTTCCCATAGCGCTAACACTGCACAGCAGCCAATTAACCGTGACCTCGTCTCTCCATGTGTTCGCCAGGCCGCGCCTGTCCATAGCTGGGGCGGGGCCCGTTCAGGTCGGCCAGAAGAAGAGCGTGTCGCTTCAGTTGGTGGACGACGGCGGATCACCCATCTCCGGGGCGCCCATCAAGGCGAGCTATATTTACGGCGAAGAGACCAAGAGCTTCGACCTGGTATCCGATCAGGGTGGCTCCGCCAGCTTCGATGTTCTGGTGGCTGAGGAGGAATCCGGCAGCCTGGTCTACGAGGCCAAGTTCAGTGGCTCAGGCAACTACCTCGCCGCCTC
>JADDYB010000496.1_pt1 | contig 12375 bp, 5 predicted proteins | sample 8641941 | NCBI WGS metagenome assembly JADDYB01 (sample SAMN16275377, study PRJNA637457) | freshwater sediment metagenome | isolation source: Lake Kineret sediment | place: Israel: Lake Kineret | collected 2013 | reverse complement strand
CACCGGTCAGCCATAAAACATCAGAGGGTGATACCCTCGCCAGCATTGCAGCTTCCTACAATGTGACAGTGGAGTATCAAGCACTGAGAGAGGAAGCAGCAATTTATCTGCTTCAGAATTGGCTTTTGCCAGATCCTTGACATCCATGTTGAACAAGGCTGCAATTGATGAAAAAGTGTCACCAGGCCTGACCCTGTAGGTCAGAGTTTCTATTTTGAGTGGAGTTCCTAGCTTTAAGTTAGTGAAGTTGATTTTATTCCAACTTCTGATTTTCTCTTTAAGCTCCTCTAATACACTGGTTCTGGTCTGCTGGAAGAGATAGTACAGAGCAATCAATTCCAACGTATCTCCCTCTCTCGTTTTATAGTTTACTGTAGCATTTGAATCAAGAAATTTGAAAGGTACATTTATGTCTGTATTGGAAGAGAGAGTATCAAAGTAGACTTTTGGATTCAAATTTACAATAGCCTGCTCGTACCATGCTAGGTCAGAATAAAAGGTTTCATCAGCACAGTAAACTCCTGTACGGGCGTACAGAAACGCAGCAATAAAATCAAGGGTATCACCCTGTGAAACTGTGTACACGAATGGTCCAGTTGTTAAATCTGCACCATGCTGCAGTAGCGGCTTTTTAGTATTGTCTTCCATCAATTTTGAAACATCTGGATTTCCTGAAGAATCTAATAGTCCAAAATGCGAAGCTATTTTTCCCAAGGTGTCTCCAGCCTTTATCTCATACTTGATTCCCGAAATTTCAATAGTTACACCTGTTTTCAAGGGCACTGTCTGGTTGACCACTGCAATACTCCCTGAAGTCACATAGAATTCTCCAGCTATTGAGGAAAGGCTTTTATCGTTTTCAATTTCATAAGAGAAAGACTCCAGAAGGTCTATAGCAGCCTGAACTGCTAATTTTGCCATCATCAAAAAGTAATCTCTGAACACTATTGTTGCTATAGATTCATCGTCAATTTCTGCTTCTGATTGTTTGAAAAACTTCTGTTCCTGTTCGAAAGGATCTTTTGCTATGGTTTCTTCATAGTCGACCATTAACTGCTTGAAATAGGCGCTAATTTCTTCCAGGTAGTTCTGATTCACTTTATTGTAGTCTTTGAAGTCTGTAATGATAGAATCTCTCTTATAAGACAGCTCAGGAATCATGGGGAATACTGTACCACTTGTGTCAGAAGCTTCTTTGACATTGCTCGGGATTCCGCTGATACGGAAATTGTAATTCATCCGGAGGAACTCTACAAGATTGCTGTAGGAAAACCCATTCACTTTTGTATCTATACTACTCAACTGGTCATGGAGAATTCTCAGTTCATCAATATCAATATAATCTTCCTTTTTTCTTTTCGTAAGGGCATATATAGACCATCCCAGTACACCCTGAACCAGGCAGTTAAATGGTACTTCATTCACAGTAGCAGCAGTGGAGCAGTGATCTGCTGTAGCTCTTAAGATATCCTTGTATCCAAAAGCTCCCGGATCAATGCTGTTATCTACGAGGAGCATCAGAGAGATATACACCTTTGGGTCACTTCCAGGCCTGACAGTGAAAGCAGGCAAGAGCCTCACATCTACCTCTTTCGGATCAAAAATTTCCACAGGTTTCCAGTCCAAAGATACTTCTTCTGCCAGGGGCTTACCAAGGTAACCTGCAGCAAGGAATTCTGGCACACGCATCTGTCTCACGTCAAGAGATGAGGGTGCAGGTTCGAGTTTCCATGGTGGCGTGCTCTCCTCCCCTATGGTAAAAGACATATCCATGGTGAGTTCAAAGCTGAAGCGTACTTTCACAAAGAAGATCTTCACTTTCGCCTTAACTGAAACCTGCAACTTCAGTGCCACTACTATGGGTTTATGGGACTCAATTATGAAGCACACAACTGCCTTTATCTCGACACAGACCTCTACTTTTATGACTGAAAAATCGACGCAGCCATAAAGCTTGCCGCATATGCCAATGGCACCTTCCACTCTGTAATACAAAGCTTTCCCTATGCTCTCGTCATACGGGTTGAACCATGCAAGTATTCCCTCAACTATACCCACCACAGTTATGTAAACTCCACCTGAAAAAGCGCCTTTCTGAAATGTTTTGCCATAACCAATAGATAAGCCAATGCCTGCTTCAATGACAGGATCGAACTCTCCGTTTATAATCTTCGGCACTGTCACGGAAGTGGCACCAGTTAACTGGGAATAGTAGAATCCACCGAACCCAATAAATGGAAGTGCTTGTATGCAGAATGAATCTGAAAAATCCAGGTTATAGGGAAATCCGAGGTCTATCTTGAAATTCCCATTGGTGTAGATGTCTACTTTGATCACTGGTATGGTAATTGACACACCACCAAAATCCAGTTGCCGTAGCTGGTCAGGAAGCCTCAATTCTGTCTTGAAAACGCCGATGTCATCGGTAACCTTTTTATAGAGGAGTTCAAAGCGAAGGCCTGAAAATGAACCAGCATTTTTGCCAGCGAGAGTGACCAAGAGACCATACATGTTTGGATCATTAAAGATTGCACTGAGTGATACAGCCTTCATGACAGTGAGATCAAGACCGAAAAGGATATCACTAGCACTGTCGAATTTGAGTCCTGTGATGGGAGAACCCGGACCTAGTGGGTTCTTGTTACCATCTTGTACAGGTACCATGTATTTTTCAAGGGCTGTTATGATCTTCTTTATGTCGGTTAATTCTCCAGCATTGGCAAGTGACACGTGCTGACCAAGACCTATGTATTTGAGGTCCAACAATTTTGATCCCTTTCCAGGAACAGAGGGGGGAGAATCATTCACAATGTCCCATTTCAATGGGTTTTCTTTTGTGTACTCTTGGCCGAGAAAATTGCCTTCTATTTTTATGTCTACAGAACCTTTTCTTTCATAGATGAGCTCGATAGAATCAATGCGGACGAACTTGAGATCTATCGTCCTTTCATATCCTATACTCACTTTTTTAGTTTCCAGATAGACTTTGAGGAAAACATTTTCGAGACATTTCTCATTTAAGGCATCCCATGGTGATTGCAGTTTTACTTGTCTTCCTGGTACAGCCAATCCCAGGAGGTAGTCAATCGCATCACCAAGTTTCAAACTGGAGAGTTGGAATTTGAGCAATTTTTCAGGCTTCCCTTCGATTACTTCCTTAGTGAGTTCGGCCTTCAGTTCTTGTTGGCCTTTGAACTTTATACTGAAAATGAATGTATCCTCATCATCAGGTGAAAACTTGTAACGAACTGTCAGCTTCAAATTTCTCCAGATGAAATCTCCTTTCACATAGCCTGAAAGGATTTTATTTTCATAAGCGAGCTTAATGGCTGCATTGACCTTTATGGGAATATCTAATGTTCCTTGTAAGTCCCATTCGAATTGTGTTTGGAAGGAATACTTCCCGGATGCCTTGTCGATTGGAATGAGCATATCAGTAACTTTTATGTCGTCTAGGAAATCAGGTAGTTCTGTAGGAACAAAAAATTCTATGATGCTCTTCAAGTCAACTTCCTGTCCATCAGCCATAGAAAGGGAAAATATCCAGTTTCCACCTGATTCAGGTTTTTCAGCTGAAACAAAGAAAAGTATCTCATTTATTTTAAACTGCGCTACCACTTTTCCTGATAATCCCTTTCCAGATAATAAGCTTGCATCGTAGTTAATAAGCAAATTCATGCCTTCAAGGGTCACTTTAAAGTTGTCTAGGGATAAGATATCCAACTTACAGTCAGTCTCAGTGTAAATAGAATACTGATTTTTTTCTGGAATCGTTAAATCAAATCGATTGATTGACATTTCAGATAAATAATCTACACCACTCCCCACAAAGTGATTCAATATATCATTAAAATCAATTTCTTCGGAATCTGGTAGGTTCAACTTTGCTTTGATGGCAAAATCTGGAGCTTCAGCTTCAATAATAAGATTAACAGATTTTTCGTTGACCTTAAATCCAATCGCGCCAGTAATGCGACCCTCTATAGGTGGTTTCTCCCCAGATTGACCAGATTCTGGCCAATAGAATGTCCACTCCGCCTTTATATCCTTTATGACAAAGTCCTTTATGTCAATATTCCATTCATCAGGAATTGACACCTCGACTTTAATAAAGTCTATGGAGAAATCACTGGGGTTGACACCAATGGAGAGACCAGTAAGTTCGAAATTCTTAAGGTTTTCGATTTGTTCAGGCAAAGCAAAATTTCCTTCACCACAATCGATAAATTCTTCCAATTCAGCTAACCCAACTTGCGGCAAATTCCTATCTAAGAATGAAGAGAACGTCCACACATTGTTACCCTGGAGCAAAGGGGCAGAAAGAGGCACTGCAATTTTGCCTCCTATCTTAACAGTCCCTCCTATTTCAATGCTCGATTTCATATCGTCGAGCACTGTTTGAAGTTTCAGCTGCATATCTTCGAGGGATATTTTGCCAAATTTCAAAGAGGGTATATCAGCTGTCAGGCAGATTTTTGGGATTTCATATGGTTCATATTCCCCAGATGTTACATTTTCGTCTCCAAATTCAATCGTTCCCCTCAGTTCCAGCATGTCTTGCAGATCAGCTATTTTGCCAAGTATATCTTTTATAGTACTGAGTGGACCCTCTGTGATATCCAAATCACTGGCAAAATTGAGGCACATTTTGAGATCATTGACCTTATCTTCGCATGTTGAGACGGTGAATTTGGGATTCTTAGTGACCAATTCTTCAAAAAATGACTCTTTTAGAGATAAAAAGATCTCTTTTGAATCTGTACTTATGTACCCCGGAATACCTTTTGGATATTTATCAACTGGAAAAAGATTCAGAAAATTCCATTCACCCAAAGGTGAACCATCCAGCCTGAAGAAAACATTACCCTGGCTGTCTATCTGACCGATTAGGGTAATACTTTGTTGGATGTTGAAGAATTCTGCTTTTCCTGTTATCTTAATGCCATTCTGTGGCTCTTCATAGGTAACTATTTGAATACAGAGATCTCCTAGGTTGAGATAACGAAGGAGCTGAGCTGCTGCTTCCTGTCCTTTCGAAGACAAATCATCTGCCAATTCCTTGAGTTTAATATATTCTTTCCCCGGCTCTCCCTCAATTTTATTCCTTATTTTTGTGCGAAGACATTCAATTTTCATTTCAATCACCACCATAACTGCACTTTTTTTCAATCTTAGCTCCATCCTGATTGAATACCAGTGTGTATAGCACACCGTGCCCTTTTACTCCACCTGAAATCTCTGTTATTTCCTCATTACCCACACTCTCAGAGGGCTTCTGTTCTTGTTCAGACTCAAGCCGTGCAATAGTGGTAAAAATACCTCTTGTACTCTTTCGAATCTGCCACTTTTTGGTCTGATCATCATAACACACATACGAATGCTCATCAGCCTCACCAATGCAATTAGATTCATTGAGTCCTTCGAGAACAGAACATGTTGGAGATTTGTAGGCTTGACGGATATCAGCACTCAAGAAGATGCATTGAGGCTGAACCGCTCTAATCCACTCTTTACTGGGGGAGTGCAGACTTCCATGATGACCTATCCTCAGAAAGTTGCTCTTCAAGAAACTTGGATTTAGCTCATAATGTTTGACAATGTGTTTCTCCGTTTCTTGTGTTGTATCACCATCAAGAATTAGTTTATTTCCTTTATATTCAAAAAGTAGTACCACACTTTTAGTATTTTTACTTTTATTTGATTTTCCTCCACAATTTGCTGATAAAAGATACAATTTTGCTTCATTATCATTAAAAATTTCTTTGGTGCCTGAAGAACAGTTATCACCAAAGTATTTAATGTTATCTTTTGATACTACTTTGATACAATCAATCACAGAATCAGGATAGTCTTTTTCTCTTCCACCAATCCATGCTTCATTTATGAATCCTTTTGTTTTCGGTCCGAGGAAACTGTTAATCTTATTGTAGTGATCTTCATCTCCATGTGTGAGCACCAATACCTCTAGGTTGTTGAGATCATTAAGATGATCAAGAATATCTGGTGCACTTACTTCTTTGTTCTCCCTTGATCCTAGATCAACTAGCATTCTCTTTTCATTTGGAAAGGTGATTAAGGTACCATCACCCTTTCCACAATCGAGAAAATCAAACCTTAATTCATTTGCCATTTTTTATCACCTTCCTCGCCAAAAATTCCTTGATCCAAAATGTGCCTCTCATTTCTTACCACCCTTTGCATATGCTGTGTACCAGCCTAGTGTTCCCTTATCACTTCCATCAGGATTGCCAAACATGTACAGATCTATCAGTCCAGGTGGAAATGTGAACCCAAACAAATCAAGTGCTATATTCTTGAACTTGAGCATGTATTCGTTTCTTCCTTGGGTCTCTCCTCCATCAACAAAGAGCTCAATACCTCTAAAGCTCAATTTGAGCACTCCTTCGATAGAAATTTCTGCACGAGAACTCTTGGAGCCAGGCAGCTTCAATCCCACATAGGTATTATATCCAGTCGTACAGGGTGCCCAGCAAGCTGCAAGGGTAACAATGAATCCAGCACCACCAACAAGGTTTCCCAGGGTTCCGAGGTTCACGTCATACTTGAGGGCATACCAGGGATATTTGAGGTCTGTCTGGTCAAGGGGGGTCCTCAATGAAATGAATCCTTGGTCTCCAGGTGTATCACCTTGTGGTGCCTGATAAAGTCCTGCCACCTTCAAAGGAAAGTGGTTGAAAAAGCTTTTCGTGCGGGCAACGCTTCTAACCACGTCAAAGGCCACTGCGCCCGCATCAAAGGTGAGATTCTTCTCTTTGGTGTCCAAATTAAAAGACATGTTCACTGCAAGGTTGGAAAAATTGAGCTGCCCCTGTTCAATGACCTCATTTTTGTCATTGTAGACATATCCAAAGGAGAATATATCCAGATCAGGAAGGGTCAGAAATCTCATGTCACCCCACAGGAGGAACTGAGCCCGCACAAGATTACTCTGAGAACTCATCTGGTCTTCTCTTGTCACGAACTGCACCTTTGCTGTCTCTATCTTATCGAGAACATGGCTCATCATCTTAAAAAGATTTAACTCTTCTCGAATGAAGAGGTAGGATTCAGTTTCATCATCTTTCTGGTATATCCCATTGAGAATCAAGTTGTTGCCTATCTTACTACCCAGCAGGGATGAATCCTCCCCAAACAATTTGTTAATCATCAATTCAACCTGGCTGGAGAAACTGGCAACAGCAGAATTCTTGAAGAGCACTTTCAGTGAGAGTACTTTGAAATCGTAGTCTTTGTTCTTGTAGTTCAAATGTCCAGGATCATCGTAGTCAATCAGTCCGAAAAATGAGGAATCTTCCTGGACAAATTCATATTTAACTTTATCTTTGACTTTATCTTTAGCTTCTTCTCTCTTGACAGGTGAAATATTGATTCCTATGTGATGAGCATAAAACTTTTTCTCATCAATGCCTGCTGCGAGTCCCTGTATCTGAGGTGGGAACACTGTCAGTGGAACACTGCAGCGCAAGAAAAGAATTCCATTCCAGGTTGGAGAGGCCACTACGTTGTGAACAAAATATTCAAAGTCTGGAAGTGTTTCACTCTTCTTTATTGCATCGCTGATTATGGCTATTAATTCTTTCTGTACGCTCTCTTTTGTAGTTCCATCACCAAACCCTTCAGCAGCAGCAGACCAGGTCCACGCGTCAGGATTTTGAACCAGCTCTTCGATGCTCTTGTCTGAATACTTGAGAATTACAATAGTCCTACGGTCTTTCCAGTCTTCAGAAGAAGGGAAAAGGATGAAATCCCACCCAGCCACCGTGAAAGTGTTACCCTGCACAGAGCAATTCCTGTAGAATGTTTCTGGGTTCGATATCACCAGGAACAACTGATTGGTTTGGAGAGCTGCTTTCAGAGGTTCCTTAATATTAGATAATTGCAGGAGTTGCCTTGTACTGTCGACGTGCTGTTGAGCAAGGGTAAGAGTTTTCCATTCTTCCAGGTTACCGTCAAATTCGGCCAGTAATCCCATAGGTGTTGCACCGTAACGGGGAGTATCTCCTGACGCTGCTTTAAAAGCTAATTTTCCAAGGCAGATGCCGCGTATTCTTTCTCTGCGAAAGGGACTCAGTACCTGCAGTTCAATCTGGCGAAAGTCCTCAACAAAATCGAGATCAATATTCACGTACGGCACCATGGGAAATACGGTGGGAAGATTCCCATTGTGGGGAGAGAGTTTTACTGTGGGAGGAAGGGCATGCGCTGGCACTTCCATGTAACTATTGAAGATTGGGTCAGTTGGTTCATAGAGGATGGAATCCTGCGGCTGCGCGTAGTATATGATGCTGCCTTTCCTAGAGTTTGAAGGAGTCATGTACACCCAGGATGTGGTGGCTTCATTATCGAGAAGGCAGCCACGTTTTACTATTTCGGCCTGTCCTCGATGCATGAAATCAGGGGCGTAGGCATTGTGCCCTGAGAAGAAGTGGATAGTGTACTTGTCTTTGGACATTAACCCTGCATATTCCACACCAGATATGCCGCACGTGATGCGGTGGACAGGAGTTCCTTCTACAGAGGCCACGGAGGAAGGCACGCGCATTTCAAATGCCCCATCTAACGTCAAGGTGAAGGGATCAGCATCGTACTCTTGGCCTTTTTGTGGTATCGTAATGGGGCGAGGGCTGAACACGAGCTTGTGCTTTGCAGGAATTGGTGTGAGCATGATTGATTCACCAAAAACTGTCTTGAAGTACGACTTGAGTTCCGTTTTTGGATGCATGGAAGTCTTGATAAAGGTAAAATATGTCCTTTTACTACTCAGTGGATTTACTGGATCTAAACACGCATATAAGGTAACATTTCCATTTTCTATATTGAAAATAGGGTAACGAAGCGACTGCAGGAAATTGTGGTCTGAAAACTGTATGTCATTGACAAAATATCTGCATCCTGCATCTAGTTTATCTATGCCTGACACAGGGTTATCGTGTGATGCGGCACTTAAGAGAAGAAAGAACTGGAGGCAGCCTTCTTTGTCTTTTTCAAACGATAAGTCCACTTTTTCTGTGAAGAGCTTATATACTCCTGCATGAGTCTCAAAACAGATTGTGGAGGGTGCTGAAGCTGTAATGGTCAACTTGTCAGGAGAGGTACCTGGGGTGAGAGTGCACTGTCCTCCAATGACGAGGGAATAGTTCCTGAAGTTGATGGAAGAAGTCTGGCTCACAATCCATGAAGTGGGACCTGACTGGTCGGCTGAGAGACGATTTGCCCTCCACTTGTTGACAGCAGAATTGGGATTCTCTATCCAGAGGAATCTCACTGTAGAATGTGTCCCTATGTACAGATCTACATTCTCTCGAAAGAGCACCTGGTCCTCGACAGGTTCACCAAGGAAGAGGTAGATGCCCCGCATTCCCCAGCTTTCCTGAAATTTAATTGAAGATTTCTTACATTGTTGAGGAAGAAATGCTACCTTATCCTGAGTACCTGTATTAGAATGAAGGAAATAAAGCAATTCATTATTCCTCCGCTTGAAGAGAACCATCATGTTCCCTCCTCAAAGACAAGGGAATCACCATGCAAGACAGGGAGATCGAGGTACGTTTTTCCACCTATGTATTTCTGGAGGTTGTTGGTGAAGTTGATTCTGTTCTTCCGGAAGAGAGAAAGGCCACCAACCACGTCATAAGGGATATCAGTGATGCTTGCCGCAGATCTCGTTAAGGTGAACTTGGAGACTGCAATTTTCTCTGCCAAGGGGACAGCGGCAACCTGTTCGATGAGCTGGCGCACCGTGGTTCCTACGGGAACATAGAGAGGAGAATTCTGTATAAAACACAGAATTTCAGGGACAATAGTCACACGTCCCCTGAAAAAAGTTGAAATAACGCCACTTACATTGAAATTTCCTCCTGCTTTAGCCTTTTCAGTTGCTTCCTCCAATTTTGCGTAGGTGTTTGCACCGACAAGTGTTACATTGCAGGAGAACCCTACGGAGCCATTTGAGTCACTAGAAGCAAATGTTGGAGGGTAGAACAGTCTGAAATACGGACGCCTGTATACATTGCCTGTGATATCCATGATTCCACCAGCACCACCTTCATTGGAGTCAGCAGTGAAGTTTAGCCAATTCAAGAATGAATCAGCCCCAACCTTTACAATATTGTAAACATCATCTGTAAAACTGCCGACGTTATGGTACCCTGAGCTCGTGCCCACATACCCATTCAGGTACCGATCCGACTTGTCAGGTCCTATGATCTGATGAGCCTGGTAGTCTATTCGCAGGCGCATGCCGGGCTGTACATTTATGTAACGGTCTGCAGGGCTGAACCCATACGTGTAGTATAATGTTTCTGTAAAGGTGAGGGGAATTCCCCGGGCGATGATGTGGCGAACCAGTTCTAGTGCACCAGGCTGTAATCCGCTAGTTTCGAGGTTCTTGAGGAACTGGACATACTTGTCTCTCAGATCACTGCGTATGCCATCTGTGTCGAATTTCCAAGCGATGCTATCTTTTGAAATAGTGATGACGTAAGGAATGTTTTCATTCCCTGTTGTCTTTACCATAAATGGATCTACAGAAACTCCCCCCAGGTCGGAAGGTTCGGCTGCAAATATGTCTGGCAGATAGAGAGTGATGTTGTGGTGTGTGGGGTCACTCGCATCAGCCCGAAAAATGTACGCAATGCAAGAAGGACCGGCCACAGAAAAGAAGTACCTCATGTCAGGTTTCTCCACAGTGATGGCCTTTGGTTCACTCATGGGGCTTGAGTTCTCGTCAGGGAAATCTGCAGATGGTTTCCAGAGGAGACGTGCAGTGTAGGAATACGACGGGTCAAGAACCAGCTTGAGGGTGACCTTTGTCTGGCTCTCTCCTTCACCTTGCTTGATGGGGTTAGCTACACCACTTTTGTATACGTTCATGTAGAGCATCCATCTTGCAAAAGCAACGCCAGGAGAATTCTTGCTCTCAGCTATTATCGTTCCTTTTTCGTATCGCAGATCTTTCCATAGAGGTGGAAACCCTGGAACTTTTGGTTCTGTTAAATTTCCATTAGCACTCATTATTCTTCACCACAATTATCTCAGTTAAAGCTATTATTAAAGTTTTCTATGCGAAAAATTTCTGCTAGAGTCCTGAAATCATTTCGCTATCGTTTTTTTCTTTACGATTCTTGGTATGGTACCCACGGTGCATCATAGACGTGGAAAACACTGAAGAAGAGGTGCGTCTCTGAAAGGATATCCTGAGAAGCATGTCCTTGATGGGAAAAGTTCAGGTAATGGAGATCAAATCCCCCGATTCTCAATTCTCTCCAAGAACATCCCATACAGGGACTGTTGACTCAACTTACTGATAAAAGCTTCTTCAGGAGTTACTCCTTTTTCGAGATCTAAAGCTCCATGGGGCCTCTTGTTATACCAGCTCACAAATTGCTCTGTCGTTGAGAATTTCTTTCTGTATCTTTTGTACACTCTGATCCATCGCTTCAGCTTCCCTGTTTGCACATCAGATGAGGTTATGTGATTGATCTTTTTTTTCTGCAGATATTCCCCAAGCACAGATTCACAGGATTTTTCTTCCTCTTTCTTATGGAAGAAGTGGGGGTCGCCAGCAGTTTTTACAGCAACTATTGTGCTGCACAAAGCTTCTGCCATAGCTTCTGCTTTCGTGAGTATCCCAATAATATCTTTGGAAGTAACTTCATCGAATTCACCCAGTGCCAATACATACCGCGAGGCATCGTCCAGACAAACTATGACCTTCTCTCCTATGCACTGCAGCCACCCTATGTGAATCAAAGACAAGCTGTGTTTTTCCCTATGTCTCCTCTCCCTCTGTTTTTTCAGATTTGGATGCGTATATCCTCGTTTTAGGAGGTATTCATGGATCTTATTTTGAGGAATGCACACATTGTAATACTTCCTAATGTGATCCCTCAACAGACGGGCACCAAGAGAGGATTCATTGTAAGCTTTCTCGATTATTTCTTTTTGTTTATCTGTTAGATGCGTTCTGGGTCTCCCGCAAGGTCTTGATTGTGGGTATTTTCCTGTACTCTTATAAGCTTTGACGAGCTGCTGGATTCTCCTCTGCGACACACTGCACTGCTGTGCAATACGTCGCGTACTTATGTTGTAGTTTACCACCTGGTCAACAACCCACTTGATCTGCTGATTTGTCAGCTTTACCACAAATTTATTCTGCGGGGCTCCGTTGCTGAGGAATTGCTTGAGAAAAAAGAAAAAATTCATAACGCCACCTTGAACCAGGCCGCAACAGGATCTCTGGGTGTGGGGATGAAATCAGGCGTTTCTATCTTCATGTAAATCTCCCTCCAGTAGGCACCATTCTTGCCTTCAGCTTTCGATCTATTGATTAGGAACATTGTTGTGCGACAAACT
>JADDYB010000495.1_pt1 | contig 12380 bp, 11 predicted proteins | sample 8641941 | NCBI WGS metagenome assembly JADDYB01 (sample SAMN16275377, study PRJNA637457) | freshwater sediment metagenome | isolation source: Lake Kineret sediment | place: Israel: Lake Kineret | collected 2013 | reverse complement strand
CTTCATCAGGCCCGCCATGCTGGCCAGGTTCTCCGGGGTGACGAAGAGATAACCGTCCGCTGCCAGCACGTCGGCGGGCTGCGTCGCGGCGGCGTGCTGCAGGCGGACCTCGATGCCCTGTTCGGTGCCCGCGGCGTCTGCGGCCGCGGCCGCCATCTGCCGCGAGCCGCCGGTGTGGCTGTGCCAGACGATCAGCAGTCGCTTCATGCCTCGGCCGCGCCCAGCGGGTCCTGCAGGAAGAACTCGGCCAGCAGCCCGTACCACTCGGGGAACGCGTCGCGCAGCCGACCGGGCGAGACGAAGAACGCCTCGCTCGAGACGGCGAAGAACTCGCCGGGATCGGTGGCGGCGTACGCATCGAGCGGCAGTCGGCTGTAGTGCGCATCGGCCTGCGGTGATTCGGGGTCCATGTCCGGCGGGATCTCGGCCTCGATGAGGTCCAGTTCGGCGTTCAGTCGCTCGAAGGCGTCATCGAGCACCTTCCGCCAGCGGCTGGACGACAGGCGCGGATGCAGGCGGCGGTCGAAGGGCGGCAGCCCGTCGGCGTCGCCGTTGGCCATGTCCAGCTTGTGCGTGAACTCGTGGATGACGACGTTGTAGTCGGGCTGTCCCATCTGCGCGTCGGCCCACGACAGCAGCAGCGGGCCGCCGTCCCAGGCTTCGCCGGCGAGCTGGTCGACGTACTCGTGCACGACGCCGGCCTCGTCCGTAATTTCGCGCGGAACCAGGAACTCGCCGGGGTAGACGACGATGCTGGTCCAGCCGCGATAGGCACCGAGCCCGAGCTTGAGCACCGGCAGGCAGGCCTGCGCGGCGATGCTGACCTGCATCTGCGCAGTCAGTTGCAGGTCGCCGGCGGCAGCCATCTCCTTGTCGGCCAGGAACTGCTGCGCCAGCTCGCGCAGTCGAAGGCGTTCGGCTTCGGCGAGGCGGGCCAGAAAGGGCAGCGAGCCGAGCGTCGCTCGCCACAACTCGTCGTCGATGCGGGCGTGTGCTGCCGGTCGCAGCCGGTCGAGCAGTGTCTTCAGCATGGAACGATTGTGCCGCAGGGCGATAATCGGCGGCATTGCATCGAGGACGGCATGGTGGCACGCGATTCCGGCATCACCACGGCGGCGCCAGAGGTCATTGACCCGGCCGCGGTGCGCGCGCTGGTCATGCCGCTTTACGGCAACCGCGCGTTGCGCACCGGCGAGCCGTTCGTTGCGCACGCTGACGGGATGGTCGCGATCGTGCGCCAGCTGCGCGCCGATCCCGACCTGCTTGCCGCTGCCTATCTGTTCGGCATCCACGACGTGCTGCGCGACGCCGACGACTGGCTGCGCAGCCGCTTCGGGCACACCGCCGCGCAACTGGTCGCCGACCTGCGCCAGTTGATGCGGCTGTCGGAGCTGACGCGCGCACGCGGCCAGGGCGCCGCGCAGGCAGAAGGCCTGCGCAAGATGCTGCTGGCGATGGTCAACGACGTGCGCGTGGTGCTGCTGCGGCTGGCCTCGCGCGAGCAGACCTTGCGCTACTTTGCCGCTCGCAAGGGCGTCGGCGTCGACGTCGAATTGCAGGCTGCGATTGCGCGCGAGACGCTCGACCTATACGCGCCGCTGGCCAACCGGCTCGGCGTGTGGCAGCTGAAGTGGGCGCTCGAGGATCTGGCCTTTCGCCTCCTTGAGCCGGACACCTACCGGCAGCTGGCACGCCTTCTCGACGAAAAGCGGGTCGAGCGCGAGCGCTTCATCGCCGATGCAGTGGCTCGGCTGCGTGACCGGCTGGCCGCCGCCGGCATCAAGGGGGAGGTCAGCGGTCGGCCGAAGCACATCGTCAGCATCCACAACAAGATGCGAATGAAGCAGCTGGCGTTCGACGAGATCTACGACGTGCGCGCGCTGCGTGTGATCGTCGGCGAAGTGGCGCAGTGCTACCAGGCGCTGTCGCTGGTGCATGAGACATGGGCGCCCGTCGAAGGCGAATACGACGACTACATCGCGCGGCCGAAAGCGAACGGCTACCAGTCGCTGCACACGGTCGTCCATGATGCCGCCGGCCGCACGCTCGAGATCCAGATCCGCACGCGCGAGATGCACGAGTTCGCCGAGCTCGGCGTGGCGGCGCACTGGCAGTACAAGGAAGGCGGCCGCAAGCTCGCCGGCGCCGACGAGCAGCGCGTCGCCTGGCTGCGCCAGCTGCTGGCCTGGCGGGCGGAGGTCGACAAGCCGCTGCCGTCGGCGAAGGCCGAGGAACGCATCTACGTGCTGACACCGCAGGGCCGGGTGGTGGAGCTTCCCGCTGGCGCGACGCCGATCGACTTCGCCTACCACCTGCACACCGAGCTCGGGCACCGCTGCCGCGGTGCCCGTGTCGACGGCGTGCTGCTGCCGCTGAACCGGCCGCTCGCCAACGGGCAGACGGTCGAGATCATGGCGGCCAAGTCGGGCGGGCCGAGCCGCGACTGGCTCAATGCCGAGCTCGGCTACCTGGCCAGCGCCCGTTCGCGGCAGAAGGTGCGGCACTGGTTCAACCTGCTCGAGCTTGAACAGTCGATCGCCGCCGGCCGCGCCGTGGTCGAGCGCGAGCTGCAGCGCCTCGGGCGCACTGCGGTGAAGCTCGACGATCTGGCGCGCCGGCTCGGCTTCGCCTCGGTCGACGAACTGTCGTCGGCGGCAAGCAAGGAGGAATTCAGCCTGCGCAGCATCGAGCAGGCGCTGGTGACGACGCCGGGCGCGCCGGTGCAGGCCGCGCCCGCTCCGGAGTTCGCCAAGGCGGAGGCGGGCAAGGCGTCGGCGCGCGGCAAAGGCGGGGTGCTGGTGGTCGGCGTCGACTCGCTGATGACCCAGATGGCGCGCTGCTGCCGCCCGGTCCCGCCCGACGAAATCATCGGCTTCGTCACGCGCGGCCGCGGCGTGTCGGTGCACCGCGCCAGTTGCGCCAACGCCGCGTCACTGTCGGACCGACTTCCGGAGCGGCTGATCGAGGTCGCCTGGAGCGCTGCAGCCGACGCGGTCTACCCGGTCGACGTCGCCGTGCTGGCACAGGATCGTTCCGGCCTCTTGCGCGACATTTCCGAGGTCTTCGCGCGCGAGAAGCTCAACGTGGTGGGCGTCAACACGCTTTCGCGGCGCGGCGAGGCACAGATGAACTTCACGGTCGAGGTCGCGGACGCGTCGGCGCTGCGCCGGGCGCTGGCGCAGATCGCCGATGTGGGTGGCGTGTACTCGGCGCGGCGGCGCTGAGCGCGAGGCTGGGTGCCTGGCCGGATGTCGGCGCGATGCGACGCGAGCGGCCTGTGCACGACGAGCCTCGTGTATGATCCGCATCCGCGACAGGCGCGTAGCTCAGTTGGTTAGAGCACCACCTTGACATGGTGGGGGTCGGTGGTTCGAATCCACTCGCGCCTACCAGCGAAATGCCAATCGAGGGAATCGAAGATGTTGGTCTTCCGAACTACGTTCACCGGCAGCTGATCGACCGGGACGAGTTCGCCCTTGGAAAGAAAAGTGCGGCTCGCCCGCACTTTTTTTTTGTCGGAGCTTGTGGAACATGATTTCGATTCGCCTTCCGGACGGCTCCAGCCGTTCGTTCGACAGACCCGTGAGCGTGGCCGACGTGGCCGCCTCGATCGGTCCCGGACTGGCCAAGGCGGCGCTTGCCGGCAAGGTCGACGGCAAGCTCGTCGATGCCTCGCACGTGCTCGACGGTGATGCTTCGCTGTCGATCGTCACCGCCAAGGATGCCGAGGGGCTGGAGGTCCTGCGCCACTCGACGGCCCACCTGCTCGCCTACGCAGTCAAGGAACTGTTTCCCGATGCGCAAGTGACGATCGGACCGGTGATCGACAACGGCTTTTATTACGACTTCTCCTTCAAGCGGCCGTTCACGCCCGAGGATCTCGAGGCGATCGAGAAGAAGATGGCCGAGCTGGCGGGCAAGGACGAGGCGGTGACGCGCGAGGTCTGGAAGCGCGACGACGCCGTGAGGTTCTTCGAGTCGATCGGCGAGAAGTACAAGGCCGAGATCATCGCCTCGATCCCGGCCAACGAGGACATCTCGCTGTATCGCGAAGGCGGATTCATCGACCTGTGCCGCGGCCCGCACGTGCCGTCGACCGGGAAACTCAAGGTCTTCAAGCTGATGAAGGTGGCTGGCGCCTACTGGCGCGGCGACTCGCGCAACGAGATGCTCCAGCGCATCTACGGCACGGCCTGGGCCAGCCGGGAGGAGCAGGACGCGTATCTCAAGATGCTCGAGGAGGCGGAGCGCCGCGACCACCGCCGGCTCGGACGCGAACTCGACCTGTTCCACTTTCAGGACGAGGCGCCGGGGCTCATCTTCTGGCACCCGCGCGGCTGGGCGATCTGGCAGCAGGTCGAGGGCTACATGCGCCGCGTCTACCAGGACAACGGCTACCAGGAGGTCAAGGCACCGCAGATCCTCGACCGCTCGCTGTGGGAGCGCTCCGGGCACTGGGAGAAATACCGCGAGAACATGTTCACGACCGAGTCGGAGAACCGGTACTACGCCCTGAAGCCGATGAACTGCCCCGGGCACATCCAGATCTACAACGCCAACCTGCACAGCTACCGCGAACTGCCGCTGCGCTACGGCGAGTTCGGCGCCTGCCACCGCAACGAGCCGTCGGGCTCGCTGCACGGCATGATGCGGGTGCGCGGCTTCACGCAGGACGACGGCCACATCTTCTGCACCGAGGCGCAGATCCTCGACGAGTGCGTCGCCTATACGGCGCTGCTGCAGAACGTCTATCGCGACTTCGGCTTCGAGCACATCCTGTACAAGGTCTCGACGCGGCCGGACAAGCGCATCGGCTCCGACGAGAGCTGGGACAAGGCGGAAGGAGCGCTGATGGAGTCGCTGCGCCGTTCGGGCGTCGAGTTCACGGTGTCGCCGGGCGACGGCGCCTTCTACGGGCCGAAGATCGAGTACACGCTGAAGGACGCGATCGGCCGCGAGTGGCAGTGCGGCACGATGCAGGTCGACTTCCAGATGCCGGGCCGGCTCGGTGCCGAATACGTGGCCGAGGACAACACGCGCCAGGTGCCGGTGATGCTGCACCGGGCGATCATCGGCTCGATGGAGCGCTTCATCGGCATGCTGGTCGAGAACTATGCCGGCGCGATGCCGCCGTGGCTGGCGCCGGTGCAGGCCGGCATTGCCAACATTTCGGAAGGGCAGGCCGACTACGCCCACGACGTTGCTCAAACGCTGAAAAAACAAGGCTTTAGGGCCGAGGCTGATTTGCGCAACGAAAAGATCACCTATAAAATCCGCGCCCTTGCGCTGCAGAAGCTGCCCTACATCCTCGTCGTCGGGGACAAGGAGAAGCCGGCGGCGGATGGAATCAAACGGGTGGCTGTCAGGGCCCGCGGCGGTGTCGACCTCGGTGTGATGACGCTGGAGGCGTTCGCAGCGAGGCTTGCCGAGGACGTCGGTGAGCGGCGCCAGGTGGGCCCGACAGCCTGAGATTTCTTCTTCGGAGTCAACAACCATCGCACAGGAACACACGCATCGCATCAACCGCGAGATCTCGGTGCCGGAAGTTCGCCTGATCGGCGTCGACGGCGAGGCGCTCGGCATCGTCGCGCTCGCCGAAGCCTTCCGGCTTTCGGACGAGAAGGATGTCGATCTCGTGGAGATCGCCCCGACTGCCGTGCCGCCGGTGTGCCGGCTGATGGACTACGGCAAGTTCAAGTACCAGGAGCAGAAGAAGGCGCACGAGGCGCGGCTGAAGCAGAAGGTCATCCAGGTCAAGGAGGTCAAGTTCCGTCCGCAGACCGACGAGAACGACTACCTGACCAAGATGCGCAAGCTGAAGGAGTTCCTGGCCGAGGGCGACAAGGCGAAGGTGACGCTGCGGTTCCGCGGTCGCGAGATGGCGCACCAGGAGTTCGGCGTGCGCCTTCTCGAGCGAATCAAGGGCGAAACCGACGAGATCGCGCAGGTCGAGTCCTGGCCCAAGCTCGAGGGCCGGCAGATGATCATGGTGCTGGCACCGAAGAAGAAGAAGTAGGAGGCAGGTTTTCCAGTCGCTGCGGTCGGGATTGGTCTCCCGGCAGCGGCGCCAACAAGTGAACGCTGGCCATACGAAGTCCCTTCGGGGCGCCTGCGGTCATCCAATGAAAGGAGGGCAAGATGCCCAAGATGAAGACCAAGAAGTCAGCGGCGAAGCGATTCGCCGTCCGCGCAAGCGGATCGATCAAGCGCGGCCAGGCGACGAAGCGCCACATCCTGACCAAGCGCACCACCAAGAACAAGCGCCATCTGCGCGGCACGGTGAACATGCACGAGGCCGATGTGGCCTCGGTGCGCCGCATGCTGCCGTACGCGTAGGAGGGAAGGACAATGCCTCGAGTAAAACGTGGTGTGACCGCGCGCGCGCGTCACAAGAAGGTCCTTTCGCAGGCCAAGGGTTTCACGCAGCGCCGCAAGAACGTCTATCGTGTCGCCAAGCAGGCGGTGATGAAGGCGGGGCAGTACGCCTACCGCGATCGCCGGGCGCGCAAGCGCGTGTTCCGCTCACTGTGGATCGCCCGCATCAACGCCGCCGTGCGCGAGCAGGGGCTGACCTATTCGGCCTTCATGGCTGGCCTGAAGAAGGCGGCCATCGAGATCGACCGCAAGGTGCTGGCCGACATGGCGGTGCTGGACAAGCCGGGTTTCACGGCGGTCGTCGACAAGGTCAAGTCCAGCCTGTCTGCCTGATCCGCTTCCGGCGCGATGAAAGGTGTCGCGCCGGGGCCGGTTGATCACGTTGGGGCCTGGCCTTGCCGCCGGGCCCCGTTTCTTTCTGCACCATGACCGATCCTGAAAAACTGATTCAAGCCGCGCAGGCCGCGTTCGCCGCGGCGGCGCAGCCGGCCGCGCTCGAGAACGAGAAGGCGCGCTTCCTCGGCAAGGGCGGCCAGCTCACCGAACTGCTCAAGGGCCTGGCCAGGCTGCCGACCGAGGAGAAGCGGACCCAGGGCGCGCGAATCAACGCCGCCAAGGAGCGCATCGAGGCGCTGCTCGAGCACCGCCGTGGCGAACTGGCCGAGGCCGAACTGAACGCCCGCCTGGCGCAGGAGGCGATCGACGTCACGCTGCCGGGTCGCCGTCGCAGCGCCGGCGGCATCCATCCGGTGATCCGCACGTGGCAGCGCATCGAGGAAATCTTCGGCTCGATCGGCTTCGACCTGGCCGACGGTCCGGAGATCGAGAACGACTGGTACAACTTCACTGCGCTGAACAATCCGGAGAACCATCCGGCGCGGTCGATGCAGGACACGTTCTACGTCGATGCCAGTGACGAGCATGGCAAGCCGCTGCTGCTGCGTACGCACACCAGCCCGATGCAGGTGCGCTACGCGCGCATGCACAAGCCGCCGATCAAGGTGATTGCACTCGGCCGCACGTACCGGGTCGATTCAGACGCCACCCACTCGCCGATGTTCCACCAGGTCGAGGGGCTGTGGATCGACGAGCACATCAGCTTCGCGGACCTGAAGGCCGTCTACACCGACTTCATGCGCCGCTTCTTCGAGACCGACGAACTGCAGGTGAGGTTCCGTCCGTCGTTCTTCCCGTTCACCGAACCGTCGGCCGAGATCGACATGATGTTCACCAGCGGCGCGCTGCAGGGCCGCTGGCTGGAGATCTCCGGCGCCGGCCAGGTGCATCCGAGCGTGGTGCGCAACTTCGGCCTCGATCCGCAGCAGCACATCGGCTTCGCCTTCGGCTCCGGTCTCGAGCGGCTGACGATGCTGCGCTACGGCGTCGACGACCTGCGCCTGTTCTTCGAGGGCGACCTGCGCTTCCTGGCGCAGTTCAACTGATCGGGCACTGACATGCAGTTTCCGGAATCCTGGCTGCGCGCCTACGCCGATCCGGCGCTCGACTCCGATGCGCTGGCCGACGCGCTGACGATGGCCGGTCTCGAGGTCGACGAGAGCGTTGCCGCGGCGCCGCCGTTTTCCGGCGTGGTGGTGGCGCAGGTGCTCGATGCGGCGCGCCATCCGGACGCCGACAAGCTCACCGTATGCCGCGTCGACGCCGGCACCGGTGCCGAACTGACGATCGTCTGCGGGGCGCCGAACGTTGCTGCCGGCATTCGCGTCCCCTGCGCCCTCGTCGGTGCCGAGTTGCCCGGCGGCTTCGCCATCAAGGAGGCGAAGATGCGCGGCGTGGTCTCCCAGGGGATGCTTTGCTCGGCCCGCGAGCTGGGCCTGTCCGAGGATCACGAAGGCCTGTTGGTGCTGCCGGCCGATGCGCCGGTCGGCCGTGACCTGCGCCGGTACCTCCTGCTCGACGAGCGCAAGATCACCATCAAGCTGACGCCCAATCGCGGCGACTGCCTGAGCGTGTTCGGCGTGGCTCGCGAGGTGGCGGCGATCACCGGCGCACCGCTGCGCGCGCCGTCCTTTGCGCCGGTGCCGCCGACGATCGACGAGCGCCTGCCGGTCAAGGTGCTGGCGCCCGATCTGTGTGGCCGCTTCTCGGGACGTGTGATACGGGGCCTGAACGCCAGGGCGCCGACGCCCCTGTGGATGAAGCAGCGGCTGGAACGCAGCGGCCAGCGGCCGATCTCGGCGCTGGTCGATATCTCCAACTACGTGATGCTCGAACTCGGCCGGCCGTCGCACGTGTTCGACCTCGACAAGGTGCACGGTCCGCTGCAGGTCCGCTGGGGCCGTGGCGGCGAGACTGTCGAACTGCTGAATGGCCAGACGGTGGAGGTCGACGACTGGGTGGGCGTGATCGCCGACGATCGCGGCGTCGAAGCGCTTTCCGGTGTGATGGGTGGCGAGGCAACTGCAGTGACGCTGGAGACGACCAGCGTCTACGTCGAGGCCGCGTTCTGGTGGCCGGAGTCGATCCAGGGGCGCGCCCGGCGCTTCAACTTCAGCACCGACGCGGCGCACCGCTTCGAGCGGGGCGTGGATTATTCGACCACTGTCGAGCACATCGAGTACATCACGCGGCTACTGCTCGACATCTGCGGCACGCCGTCGACGCGCGTCGGTCCGATCGACGACCAGGTGCTGGCGCTGCCGGAGCGGCACCCGGTGGCGATGCGGACGGATCGCTGCCGCAAGGTGCTCGGCGTCGCGGTCAGCGATGAGGAGATCGTCGACGTCCTGCAGCGGCTTGGCCTGCCGTGCGAGCGCCAGAGCGGCCGCGTCGTCATCACGCCGCCGCCGCATCGCTTCGACCTGGAGATCGAGGAAGATCTGATCGAGGAAGTGGCGCGCCTGTGGGGCTTCGAGCGGATCCCGGCAGTTCCGCCGCGAGCTGCGGCGGTGATGTGCAGCCGGCCCGAAGGGCAGCGCACGCAGCACATGCTGCGGCAGCACCTCGCCGCCGCCGGCTACCAGGAACTGGTCAACTACTCCTTTGTCGAGGCGCAGTGGGAGCAGGACTTCAACGGCGTCGATGAGCCGATCCGGGTGGTCAACCCGATCGCCAGCCAGTTCAGCGTGATGCGAACCAGCCTGATCGGCGGCCTGGTTGCTGCGCTGGAATACAACCTGAACCGGAAGGCCGGCCGGGTCCGCGTCTATGAACTCGGACGGGTGTTCGTGCGCGATGCCGCCGCGGTGGAGGGGCCGCTCGCCGTGCGTGGAATCCGCCAGCCGGTGCGGCTTGCCGGGCTTGCCTACGGGCCGGTCGATGACGAGCAGTGGGGTCTGCCGAGCCGCGATGTCGACTTCTTCGACGTCAAGGGCGACCTCGAGGGCATGCTGCCGCGTGATGCGCTGCGCCTCGAGCCGGCGACTCACCCGGCGCTGCACCCGGGCCGCAGCGCGCGGGTGATGCTGGCCGGTGAGCCTGTCGGCTGGATCGGCGAACTGCATCCGCGCTGGCAGCAGAAGCACGAGTTGCCGCGCTCGCCGGTCCTGTTCGAGCTCGACGTCGCCCCGCTGTTGCCGGTGGCCTTGCCGGTGGCCACGGCGGTACCGAAGTTCCCGGAGGTGCAGCGCGACGTGGCGCTGTGGTTCGACGAATCGGTGCCGTTGCAGGGTGTCTACGACGTAGTTGGCGAACTGGCCCAGGCCGATCCAAGGCTGCGCTGCCTGCGACAGTTCCGTCTGTTCGATCTGTACCGGCCGTCCGTCAGGGCTTCAAGCAAAGTCGAGGAAGTAGGCGCTAACGCGCTGTTAACAAAGGAGAAAAGCCTTGCGTTCCGGCTTCTTCTTCAAGATACTGAGCGCACCCTTGCGGAAGCGCAGGCCGAGGCGGCGGTAGCGGCAATCGTCGAGGGCCTCGGCACCCGCCTGAACGCGCGTCTACGGCAATAGCCAAATGAGCAACGAGCGAGAAGCCAACCCGTTCAAGATGCCCGGGCTTGCCGCCGAAGGTGGTGCGGACCGCGGCACGCACACGGTGACCAAGTCGGAACTGGCCGACGCGCTGTTCGAGCGGTTGGGCCTGAACAAGCGCGAGGCCAAGGAAATGGTCGACGCGTTCTTCGACGAGATCCGCCTGGCCCTCGAGCGGGGCGAGTCGGTCAAGCTTTCGGGTTTCGGAAATTTCCAGTTGCGCGACAAGCCGCAGCGGCCCGGGCGCAACCCGAAGACGGGCGAGGAGATCGCCATCACCGCGCGCCGGGTGGTGACCTTTCACGCCAGCCAGAAACTGAAGGCGACTGTTTCGCGCTCGCACGACGCGGGCTGAGCGTCACGGTCCAGGTTCCATCATCACGCTCCGGCCAAATGCTGCGCCCCAACGCGACGGCCTCCGAGAGCGAAGCACTCCCGGCGATTCCGGCCAAGCGCTACTTCACCATCGGTGAAGTCAGCGAGCTTTGCGGCGTCAAGCCGCACGTCCTGCGCTACTGGGAGCAGGAGTTCACGCAGCTGAAGCCGACCAAGCGGCGGGGCAACCGCCGCTACTACCAGCATCACGAAGTGCTGCTGGTTCGCCGCATTCGGGAACTGCTCTACGAGCAGGGTTTCACGATCAGCGGGGCGCGCAACAAGCTCGAGGGCGGCCGCAACAGCGTACGGCGCGCCACCCCGCAGGTCGCCGAACTGACGCCAACGGATCTGCGCCGCGAGTTGATTGCGCTGCGCGCGCTGCTGAGCGGAGAGAGCTGAAGGCCCGCGTGTACAATCCGCGCCGATCGGGGCGTAGCGCAGCCTGGTAGCGCACTTGCATGGGGTGCAAGGGGTCGCGAGTTCGAATCCCGCCGCCCCGACCACAGGTGACTCGGCAGAGGCCGGTGTGCGCTGTGCGCACACCGGCCTTGTCTTTTCTGTCAATGCGCATTCTCGTTGCCAACGACGACGGTTACCTGGCGCCCGGACTGGCGGCGCTTGCCGACCGCATGCGCAACCTCGGCGATGTCTTCGTCATCGCACCCGAGTCGAATCACAGCGGCGCAAGCAATTCCCTGACGCTCAGTCGTCCGCTGACGGTGCGTGAGGCATCGAACGGCTTCCTGTATGTCAACGGCACGCCGACCGACTGCGTGCATATCGCCCTGACCGGACTGCTCGAAGAGCGACCGGACCTGGTCGTCTGCGGCATCAACAACGGCCAGAACATGGGTGACGACACCATCTATTCAGGGACCGTGGCAGCGGCAATGGAGGGGTATCTGTTCGGCGTGCCGTCGATCGCTTTCTCACAGGTGGAAAAAGGGCACGCGCATCTGGATGCTGCCGCGCAGATCGCCGCCGACGTCGTCGAGCGGTTCATCCGCGAGCCGCTGACGGGAGCGGTCCTGCTCAACGTCAACGTCCCGAATCGCCCGCTGGAGGAACTGCGGGGCACGCGCGTGACACGACTCGGCAAGCGGCATCACTCGGAGCCCGTGATTCGCGCCGCCAACCCGCACGGCGAGCCGATCTACTGGATCGGTGCTGCCGGCGTGGCAAAGGACGCCGGGCCCGGCACGGACTTCCATGCCGTCGAGAACGGCTATGTGTCGATCACGCCGCTGCAGATCGATCTGACGCACTGTGGCCAGATCGAGGCCCTGGAGCAATGGCTGGGCAACGGCCGCCGCTGAGGCCGGCCGCCGAAGGCAGCTCCGCGCTCGCTTCGCAGCGCGTGCGCGAGAAGATGGCCGAGCGGATCAGGCAGATGGGCGTGCACGATCCGCGCGTGCTGCAGGCGATGGCGAGCGTGCCCAGGCACCTGTTCGTCGATGCCGCGCTGGCCAGCCGCGCCTACGAAGATTCCGCAATGCCGATCGGCTACGGGCAGACTATCTCGCGGCCGTATATCGTTGCCCGCTGCGTCGAACTGCTGCTGGAGGCGATACCCCAGCCACAATCGGCCACCGTCTTGGAGATCGGCACCGGCTGCGGTTACGCTGCGGCTGTGCTGGCGCAGGTCTTCGGCACGGTGGTGACGGTCGAGCGGCTGCGGCCGCTGCACGAACTTGCACGCGC
>JADDYB010000494.1_pt1 | contig 12404 bp, 8 predicted proteins | sample 8641941 | NCBI WGS metagenome assembly JADDYB01 (sample SAMN16275377, study PRJNA637457) | freshwater sediment metagenome | isolation source: Lake Kineret sediment | place: Israel: Lake Kineret | collected 2013 | reverse complement strand
CGCGGTCGTCAAGGCCGCCGGCGAGCGGCGCTGAGGGCGCGGCGCGACGGGCGGCTCAGCACCGTGCAAGCCCCAGATACCGCTTGAGCTCGTCCCTCGCCCGCTCGACCGAGAACCGCTCGGCGGCGACCCGCGAACCTGCGGCGCCCATCTCGCGGGCGAGATCGGGGTCGCCGACCACGCGGGTGAGTGCGGCCGCGAGTGCGGCCGGGTCTTGCGGCGGCACTAGCAGCCCAGTCCGCCCGTCGATGACCGCCTCGGGGATGCCGTCGACCCACGTGGAGACGACCGGCTTGCCGTGCGCCATCGCGTAGATGATGACGTAGGGCAGGCCCTCCCACCGGGACGAGAGGACCACGACGTCGGCGTCGGTGTACGCATCCGAGAAGTCGGGGCGGGGTGGGAGGAACGTGACCGACCCGCTGACGCCCAGCGCCACCGCACGCTCGCGCAACGCGCCCTCGAGCTCTCCCGAGCCGACCAGGGCCAGGTGCGCCTGCGGGCACTCCCGAAGCACCAGCGCGAAGGCGGAAAGGAGCGTGGCGTGGTCCTTCTGCTCGTGGAAACGCCCCGCGCAGAGCAGCAGCAGCGCGTCGGACCCGACACCGCATTCCTCGCGAAACCGGCCGGGGACGCCGGGGAGCTGGGGCAGCTCGATGCCGTTGTAGACGGTCAGCGCCCTCTCGCGATCGAGGATGCGCAGCCGTGCGCCCTTCTCGATGTCGGACTCGGCACCGGTGACGAAGCGCGCCGTCCTGGGCTTGAGCGCGCGCTCCACGGCGAGGAACGCCATCTGCCGGGCGCGCGAGCCGGCCTTGTCGACGTGGATGCCGTGCACGGCGTAGACGACGCGCTGAGACGCGAGGGGATCCGCGAGGCGCGCGAACATCGCCGCCCGCGTGCCGTGCGCGTGGACGACGTCGGGCTCGAAGTCGGCGATCGCCCGCTTCACCGCGGACAGGCCCGCCGCCGACATCCCCCTGCCGATGGGAGCCTGCCACGCGCGCACGCCGAGTTCCGCGACCAGGTCCGCGAGGTCACCCCCCGCCGGCGCGACGAGCCCGACCTCGATCTCGTGGCCGGGCAACCCGCGCAGCAGGTCGGCGACGTGCTTCTCGCCACCTGCGGTGGTGGCGGTCGCCGTCGCGACGAGCAGTGCGCGTATGGGACGCCCCTCAGCCATCCCGCTCCCCTGTGATGATCGCATTCACTGCGCCGCGAACGACTCCGTATCGCTCATTCCACGAATTGGCGGCCGCGTACGCGAGCCGGGTCTCCCGGCCGTCTTCGGGTCGCTCGCGCAACGCGCCCGCGACCGCCGCCTCGAAGCCGTCGGGCTCCACCATCGCGATGGACGCACCCATGTGCTCCAGCTCGGGCCAGCGCGTCGAGACGACCGGAAGCCCGGCGGCGAGGTACTCGTAGACCTTGATGGGGTGGATCGCGTCGACCATCTCGTCTCGCCGGAACGGGACGATCCCGACGTCGCAGTGTTGCAGGAACGCGGGCAGCTCGTCGTACGGCCGGGCACCGAGGAGGTGCACGTTCGAGAGGTGCGCGAGGTTGCCGCCCTCGGCCGCCCCGGGCCCGATCACCACGAACGAGACGTCCGGCAGCGAACGCGCGGTGCGAGCGAGCAGCTCGGCGTCGAACCAGTACTCGAGCGCGCCCACGTAGACGGCTCGCGGGCCCGGGATCGCGGCGAGATCGGCCGGCTCGTCCGCGGCCGTCGAGAAGTGCTCGAAATCGACCCCGTTGGGGAGCGGCACCACGTTCGCGCGGTCCGCCGCGAGCCGGTCGTGGATCCCGCGGGCGACCGCGAACACGACGTCCGCGCGGTCCAGCGCGCGGCGCTCCAGCGCGGCGATGGACGCCGGCACGTTCCTGAAGCGGGTGTGGTCGTCGGCGATCCGCATCGCGAGGCACCTCGGAGAGAGTCTCTCGGCGAGAGGCTGGTAGACCGGGTTGGTGAGCCAGACGAGGTCGGGACGCTCGAAGCCCTCTCGTCTGAGGACACTCAGCAGCGGCGGGACCGTGCTCAACACCGAACGCTCGGCGACCGCGCTCGAGCGCAGTAGCGGCTGTGGACCGGTGGGGAGCAGCGTCATGGGGCTGTAGTAGCGCAGCCCGTCGCGGTCGAGGGGCCCGTGGTGCCATCCCTCGACCCGCTCGGCCCAGTCGCGCTTGACCGGGTGCAGGAAGTGAAGCGGCGAGAGGGGCTGCGAGAGCCAGAGCACGTCCCAGCCGTCCGCGACGAAGCCGGACGCGTAGTGGTGCGAGCCCACCCTGTAGGCGGAGCGGTACGGCAGCGACTCGAGGAAGAGCGCCTTCATCGTCACGCCTCCCCCGCCTGCGCACGCGCGTCCTCGATGAGGCCGTAACCCGGCGAGAACGGCAGCGGCCGCGGGTCCGAGGTGACCGCACCGCCGTCCGCGCGCCAGTCGGTGACGCGCACCTCCCGCTCGCAGATGGTGACTACGCGCGATACCCGCATGCCGAAGCCGTCGTGGTATCCGGCGAAGCCACGCGGGCCGACCGCTTCGCATACGCCCGGCGCCGCGTCGGCGATCCGGAAGAGACCCATGTCCAGCCGGCCGGGCTCGGCTCCTTCGATGCGCGGTGCCGCGTGAGCGGAGACCGAGCGGTACTCGTCTCGGCGCCCGGGTAGCGGCGTGTACAGGTACGTGCCGGGATCGATACACACCGGCTCCCCGTCGATCCAGAGCTCGATGCCGAGCTGGTCGTTGTGGTCGTGCCCGCCGTTCCCACGCTGGCCGACGGGGCCGCAGCGCAGGGCGAGGAAGAACGCATCCGCGCGCCAGAACCACGCGCCGAACTCCGGGTACCCCGCGACTGTCAGGCCCGAGAGCGCGCCTTCCGGCAGCGGGTGGGACCGCGTAAGGGCCCCGGGGGCGTCCGCCGCCTCGCGCTCCCACGAGGCGAGGTCGCCGAACTCCACCACCGGCAGCACACCCGTACCCGCCTGCAGCGGCATCCCGCCCCTGAGCGCCGCGACGAGGGCGACCTCGACCGCGTGCCTCGAGCCGGCCGCGGCGGCGAGCGCCGGACCGCCGAGCAGCCCGCCGGCCTGCGCGAGCAGGTGGTCCGGGCGCAGCGGGTCCTCGGTCATCTCGGCTCCGCGGAGGTCCGGCACCAGTTTCAGGAAGCGGCCGCTGTCGGTGTCGCCGAACTGGACGGCACGACCGTCCGGTCGCACTGCGTCTGCCGCGAAGCGAGCGATGCCCGGCACGCGCAAGACGACCGCATCAGGAATCGCGACGCCGCGGCGAAGCAGCAGGGCGAGCGACCATAGAAGCATCTCGCCGGAGAGACGGTGGTACGAGGTCGAGCCCTCGAAGTTCGCGCCGCGCTCGTCGAACTGCAAGACGGCCTCGGCGAGCACCTCGGATGAGGCGCGGCTGAAACCGTCCTCGTCACCGAGGTACGCCGCCGCGAACAGCCAGCCGCAGACGTCGGAGAGGTAGTGATTGCCGCGCAGCTCCTCGGACCACTCGAGGTTCTCGGAGATGAACCGCGCGTGCTCGGCGACCATGCGGCCGAACGCGCGCATGAACGGCTCGTCGGGCTCGAGGCCACCCGCGTGGAGCAGGTCGACGGCGAACAGCGCGTTCACGATACGGATCGCGACGTCCATCGTGCAGGTCCAGCACGCGCCGAAGCGCGGAGGGTTCGTCGCCGCGAAGTCGAGGACCTGGTTGCGGATCTCGCGTGCGCAACGCCCCCGGAGAACCTCGCCGGCGTCGGGCGAGAGCGCCACCAGCGCGAGCTGCGGCAGGTGCTGCATCCGCGCGAGCTCCCACGGCACCTTCACGTCGACCCCGGGGAGCGTGCCGTACGCGACGTCGCGGTACCACGTGATCGCGGCCCAGCGGTGGCCGCTCTTGAAGTCGCGCTGCCAGTCGATCGGCTCGTAACCGGCGTCGACAAGCCGCCAGAGCTCGCGCGACCGCTCCAGGTTGGCGGGCGTCACGAGCCCGTCGAGCCACCCGCCGTCCGCATCCGGAACGCGTGCGGGCCCCGGGTCGTAGGTATGCCCCTCGACGCCGAGGGGTGCAACGCCGTAGCCCACGCTCACCCACCCACTTCCGAGCAGGTCCGCCTCATGCGCGAGATAGCGCGGCGCGAGGTCGAGCAGGTCCGCTGGCACATAGAGCGGCTCGGGCAGTTCCAGCAACCGCGCGAGAGGTGTCGTCCCGAAGTCGGCGGGCAGGTAGGTCGAGCGGCACAGGTCGCGCGAGCGTTCCCGCGCCGCCTCGCGAGTACGCCTCGCGCGTGCGAGGACCTTTCCCGCCACGACCCACGGTGGCATCCTCAGCGCACGCTTGATGTCGTGACTCAGTGCCATCAGCCGCACCGCTCCTCCAGTGCGGCGATGATGCGCCGTGTGTGCTCGCGCCACGTGTAGCGGGCGACGACCTCCTCGCGCGCGGCGGCACCCAGACGCGCCCGTCGCGCCGGGTCGTCGATCAGCATCGCGAGCCCGTCGACGAGCGACTCCGCATCGCCCGGCTTCACCATCCACGCGGTCACGTCGTGCTCGAGCACCTCGCCGATCTGGTCGAGGTCGCTCGCCACTATCCCGCGGCCCATCGCCATGTACTCGAACAGCTTCGTGGGCGAGCCGAAGAACGGCGTGCCGTCCGGGTTCGGCACGTGCGGCGACGCGAGCACGTCCATCGCCGCCAGATGCGCCGGGCCCTGCTCCTGCGGCACGAGCCCTGTCAGGACGACCTGCCCGGACATGCCGTGACGCTCGACCGCCTCGTGGACCTCGGGCATCGTCGCGCCGTCGCCGACCATGAGCAGGCGGGTCGTGTCAGCGAGTTCCGGCCGCTTCGCCAGAAGGCGCCCGTACGCGTCGGCGAGCACCTCGGCACCGTGCCAGCGCCCGAACGTGCCGATGAAGCCGATGACGGTGCGGTCGCCAAGCCCGTGACGCGCGCGCACCTGTGACCCGTCCACGTCCAGCGAGTAGCGCTCCGGGTCCACGCCGTTCGGGTTCACGAGGATCTTCGCGGCGTCGATGCCTCGCGCGACGAGCTCGTCGCGCAACGGCGCGCTGACCACGACGACGAGGTCGGCTCCTCGCAATACCGCCTCCTCCAGTGCAAGCGAAAAGGACTCGTGGCGCAGGGGGTGCCCCCAGTGGCGGGCGACCCACGCTTCGGAGCCGTTGAACTCGCACACGAACGGTATCCGCATCCGCCGGGTGGTCTTGAGTCCCGTCACATTCGAGAGGCTGTAGCGTTGGTAGATGAAGGAGAACCGCCTCTCGCCAAGGAGGCTTGGCAGCACTCCCTCGAGATACTCCCCGCTGCTCGCCACCCACATCTCGGGGAAATCGCGGAAGCGCGGGTCGGGGCGCCACACGATGGTCTCGATCTGGGGGCTCACGGTCGGGATGTGGTCGCTCGTGACGAACACGGGCGGGCCGCAGAACGCACCGAGGTTGTTGAGCACCCCCGCGATGTGGCCGATCGACCCGCCCGAGATGAGCCCGTAGATGCCGTCGGTCCGCAAGTAAAGCGGCGGCCTCGTGAGGTCCAGGGGTGGACGCGGGGTTGACTCCTCGGCCGGTAGCCCGGCGATGATCCGGCGACGCAATGCGCCCTGGGTCAGCCAGTCGCGCAGGAAGTTTCTGGAGAGCACCAGCAGGTGACCGGGCGTCACCTTCTGAACGCCCCCGCCGAGGTCGCGAATCGTGACGGCCCCCCGGGTCATGTACCGAAGCAGCAGCGCCGCCGGCAACATGCGCGTGAACGTGGCGAGGTCCGGCACGACCATCTCGCTCGAGCCGTAGGCCGCAAGTCTCGCGAGCGCCCTGCCGGTCAACGCGAGCCGCTTGAGCTCGGCGAAGGTCAGCACCTCGATACCTTCTCCGGTCTGACCGTTCTCGGGCACCATGTTGAGAACCCTCAGTCGCACTCCGTGTCTCCTCATGTCTTTGTCGCGTGTGCGATGACGTACCAGCCGGCGACTCGGCCGACCGCATCGAGCACCGCGCAAGGGGTCGCGCGCCACAGCCACCCCAGCTTCGCAGGCGCCGGCAGGTCCTCGCGCGTGAGCTTGCGAACCCAGGTGCGCTCGACCCGCATGCCCGCACGCCGCAGCAGCCGCTTCACTTCGCCGCGACTGTACACGTTGACGAGGGGCCGCGCTTCACCGGTCGTGTACTCGATGTCCGACCGGACATCAGCCATCGTGTCGCGTCGCCAGCGCCCACCCAGCACGTACGTGAAGAGGTACAGCGTCACGAGGTGGAAGACCGAGTGCTTGTTGTACACGAGCACCCAGAAACCGCCACCGGGCACGAGCACCCGGCTCACCTCACGAAACGCCGCCTCCATGTCGGGCGTGTGATGGAGCACGCCGTTCGAGTACACGACGTCGAACGACTCGTCCGCGAACGGCAGCTGCTCACCGTCACCCTGCACGATGATGGGATGGAGTCCATGGAAGCCCAGATGCGTCACGGCGCGCTCGACGTTTTCCGGCGTCAGGTCGAGGCCCGTGTAGTCGGCGCCGCTACGGCAGAAGGTGAGAGCGTCGTAACCGGCCCCACACCCGACTTCGAGCACCCGCCGGCCCTCGAACGATGCGAACGGGACCACCTCCGTGAGCCACGGCTGCTCGTAGTTCGCCCTCTTCTCCACGACGCGGTCGAAGAACTCCCGCGTCCCGGGCTCTGCCCCTTCGCCGAAGGTCGTGCCGGCAGGGCACGCCCCCCACGTCGCCTGCGCCTCGGCCTTGTGGTCACGATCAGGCGCCCTGGTCAATGCCCGCCCCCCTATCGCACTCGAATTCACGGCAGGCCACAATCATGAACGAGGATGCGAGGGCCGGCATCGCGCTGCCAAGCGCACGGTTCAGTGCGGCCGCCCACGCGTACCCGGTGAAGAACAGGTTCGAGAGCTGCCCGGCGAACAGAACGGTTCCCCCGCGATCCACGACACTGAAGCCGGCGCTTCGAACCGTCCGCGCGATGGAGCTCCACGTGAACCGCTGCACGTGAGGCGAGCAGTCGAGGCTGCTGGGGTGGTCATACGCAAGGGGAAGCGATGCCAACCGGGCCTTGAGCGCGAGGACCGCGCCCTGCACACGAAGAACCTCAAGCAGCCTCCCGACCCCCAGCCGGTTCCACAGGAACGACTCGAGTTCGTACCAGCCGTACCCGTTGGGCACGGTGACGAACAGCCGTCCGCCCGGGGTCAGCAGCTCGCACACGGTCGCGAGGAGCATCTCGATACCCGCATCCGGGATGTGCTCGAGCACCTCTGACACGATGACCGCCTCGAACTCGCCTGTGAGGGTCGCCGCGTCCACCGAACGCAGGCGCGCGGGGTCGAGTCCCTCCACGGCCAGCAGGCCGCGCCCGTAGTCGATGCTCGCCGCATCCGTGTCCACGCCGGTGACGTCCCAGCCGGCGCGGATGAGCGGCAACGTGATCATGTAGCCGGTCCCGCATCCGATCTCGAGCACGCGGTCTCCGGGCTCAAGATGCGAGGCGATCCACTCGAGCCGCTTGACGTGCCCGTAGATGTTCTCCGGCAACCCGAAGTCGATGACCGCCCTCTGGGCCTGAGCGCTCACGAGGTCACCGCCGCGGAGCGAAAGCGCACGTACGCCAGACTCATCATCAACATCATCGCGTACGCCACGGACGACGCCAGAGACGCGCCCACGATCCCCATCCTCGGCAGCAGCCAGAGGTTAAGACCGATGTTGACGACGGATGCCACCGCAGGCGACCAGATCGCGATGGGCGGCATGCCTTCGGACGCGAAGTAGTTCATGAGGATGGTGTTCACGCCCAGGGCGAACACGCCGGGCAGCAGCCACCAGAACGCCTCAACGGACGGCAGGAACTCACGGCCGTACAGAATGGCGACCGCCGGCTTCGCCAGGAGCGCCGCCGCGATCACGAGCCCCGTGAGCACGAACGCGATCCACTTCGTCATGCTCTTCGCCTTCGCCCAGCGCTCAACGGGGTCCTCGGTCGCACTCAGCCGCGGGAACGCGATGACACCTGCCACCACGGGCAGCATGTAGACCATCTCGGCCATCGCCGCGGCGATCGAGTACTGGCCGGTGGGACCGTCGCCCAACACGTAGCTGCAGAGCAAGACGTCCGCCCTGATGACCGTGAACGCGAAGAACGCGGCCACGTACGCACGAAACCCATAGCCGAGGTGCTCGCGAAGCATCCCCAGCGATACGCGCACCCTTCCCCGGAGGTGCGGGCGGAGCTTGACGAGGCACCACACCGCAGCGACGAGCGAGGTCGCAAGCCCCGCGATCGCCACCGCCTCGACGCTCACCCGGCCGCCCGCGATGAGGATTCCCAGCACGGCGATCATGAGGAGGCGCACGCCGATCTCGATGACGTTGTACGCGCGCACCTGCTGGATGCCCATGAGCAGGTTCTGCAGCAGCAGGTACGCGAGCCCGATCGGAATGCCCGCGAGCGCCAGCCACAGGTAGACACCGCGCACGGGCGAGAGCGACGGCCACAGCACCATCGCGCCGCCGGCGATCACGGACACCGCCGTCGCCAGCCCGAGGCTCACGAACAGGCTGTTGCCGACGAGCGCAGGAAGCAGGTCGTGCTTCTTAGCGACGTAGTACGTGTTCGAGGAGTGCAGCCCCAGATTGCCGAACTGCACGCCGACCGCCGTGATCGCGGCGATCGCCGCCTGCAGGCCGCGCCCCTCGGGGCCGAGGGAGCGGGCGATGAGGACGCTGGTCACAAGTCCGATCGCGATGAGCGCGACGCGGGTCGCCATCGTCTCGCCCACCTTGTGCGCGAAGTCGGAGCCGATGATGCGCTCGACCCGGCCTCGTGCCCAGGAGGGCAGACGCTCGGTCCACGTGCGGCTCGATGTCGCCTCAGGCGTCACGCACGAACCGCTTCCACCACAGTGCGAAGTTGAGGAGGTACCAGGCCTCCGAGCCGCGCCCGTCGTCGAACAACCTCATGACCTCGTCCTTGTCGAAGAAGTCCGTCTCGTCGCAGAACTCCTCCAGCTCCCCGCGGGCACGCTCGCCCAGCTCGGCGAACATCCACTCGTACACCGGCACGCCGAATCCCTGCTTGGGCCGGTCGATGATGTCGTCGGGGATGACGCCGCGCACCGCCTTCTTGAGGATGTGCTTGAACGTGCCGCCGCCCAGCTTGATGCGATCCGGGATGCCCATCGCGAACTGCACGAACCTGTGGTCGAGAAACGGGACGCGCCCCTCGAGGGACACGCCCATGCTCATCTTGTCCACGCGCATCAGCAGCAGTTCGGGCAGGCGCAGGTTGAGATCGATGTAGGCCATCCAGCCGTAGGGCGACGGCACCTTCGCGCCGTTCCTGTAGCGGTCCCAGATGGGCTCGATGGCCTCCCATGACGTGCGCCCGGCGAAGCGCTCCTTGAGGCGCGGCGACAGGAGCGCGTGCTTCTGCACGTCGGTGAACGACTCCGCGCCACCCCAGAAGATACGCTCGCCGCCGGCGCCTCTTCGCAGGTACTCGTAGAGGACTCCGCGATCCTTGCCGAGCGCCCGCGCGACGGCGAGGCCCGCCTTCTTCACGAAGCGCGGAACGGGGAGGTCGTCCCACCGCTGCAGGGTCAGACGGTTCTTCCACCAAGGGTAGCCGTAGAAGAGCTCGTCCGAGCCCTCGCCCACCTGGCAGACGATCACCCCGTTGTCGCGCGCGAGCTTCGATACATAGTAGACCGGCACGCACACCGGATCGGCGATCGGCTCGTCCTGGAGCCACACCATCTGCGGCAGGAAGTCGATGAGGTGCTTGGGAGTGAGGAGCAGCTCGTGGTACTCGGCGCCAACGTACTCCGCCATCCGGCGAGCGAAGTGGGTCTCGTTCTGGTAGCTCTCGTATTCGCCCTCGTAGCCGATCGCGAAGGTCTTTACGGGCCCGCCCTCCCCCTCGGAGAAGAGCGCCGCGTTGGTCGACGAATCGATGCCCCCCGAGAGGAACACGCCCACCGGCACGTCCGAGACCTTGCGCAGCCTGACCGCCGTGCGCAGCTCCTCGAGGAGTCTTTCGGCGATGGCGTCCTCGCCCACCTCCGAGAGGTCCTCGGCGTCCGCGGCGGCGTCCCAGTAGCGACGCTCCTCGATGGCGCCGTCCTCGGTGATGCGCATCCACGTGGCGGCGGGCATCTTGCGGATTCCCTGAAACAACGTCATCGGCGCCGGCGTGGTGAGGAAGCTCAGGTAGTGGAAGAGCGCCTCCTCGTCCACCGCTCGCTTCTGATCGGAGTCGGCGAGCAGCGCCTTGATCTCGCTTCCGAAGACGATGCTGCCGTCATGGATGCTGTAGTAGACGGGCTTGATGCCGACGCGGTCCCGTATGAGCCACAGCTCCCGCGTGCGGCCGTCCCACAGAGCGATGCCGAACATGCCCCGGAAGCGGTGGATGCACTCGATGCCCCACTGCTCGAACGCGTGGACGATGACCTCGGTGTCGGAGTGGTCCGTCTTCCACGTGTGGCCGCCCAGGGCTTCGAGCTCTGCGCGAATCTCCGCATGGTTGTAGATCTCACCGTTGAAGGCGACGACGATGCTGCCGTCCTCGTTCGTCATGGGCTGGTTCGCCACCGTCGAGAGGTCGATGATCGACAGTCGGCGATGCCCCAGGCCTATGCGGCCGTCGACAGCGACCCAGGTCTCGCCGCCATCGGGCCCGCGATGAACCATCGTGTCGCGCATCGCGGTGATGTAGGGCTCGGTCACGCGGAACTCCGCGTCCTTGAGCACGAGCGCTCCAACGAGTCCGCACATGCTAGTCGCCGCCCCCCAGTGCTTCCTCGACGTCGAACGCCATGTCCATCGCCTGTACCAGTTGCCACAACGGGATGGGCCACTCGCCGCCGTCTCGCACCGCACGGGCGAACGCGGCGATCTCGGCGGCTTGCCCCTTGTCGACCAGCTTGGTCTCGAGTGCCGGCACCTGCGCCCCGACCACGCGAAGCGCCTTGTAGTCGTCGAGGACGTAGACCTTACCGTCGCAGAAGACCTCCATCTGCTCCTTCGGGTACTCCTTCGCCCCCAGCGCCGTGTAGACCAGCGTCGCCACCGAACCGTCCTCGAAGGTGAAGGTCGCCGTGAAGTTGTCGTTGCGGACGTAGGCGCCGGTCCGAGGGGTTATGGCGGCGGCGGTCATGCCGGTCGTCTTCGCCCCCGTCAGGAACGTGAAGAGGTCGTAGATGTGGCACGCCTCGCCGATGTTGCGCCCGCCGCCCTCCGTGCCGTGCACCCAGTGATCGAGCGGGATGTAGCCCGCGTTCATGCGGTAGACGATCGTCATCGGGTCGGTCCGGTTCGCAAGCAGTTCGGACAGGCGGGCGGCGAACGGGCTGAACCGGCGGTTGAAGCCGGTCAGCAGCACCGGTGGCCTGGCGCCTGCGGCCTCGGAGTCGCGGTAGAAGGCGACGATACGCTCGATCTCACCGCGCGAGATACCCGTGGGCTTCTCGACGAGCACGTGCTTGCCGGCCGCGAGCGCCTCAAGCGTCAAGCCGGCGTGCAGGTCGTGGCGAGTGGCGATGAGCACGGCGTCCACGTCCGGGTCGGATATGACCTGCGCGTCATCGGTGGTTCCGTACGCAGCGCCGTACTGCTTGGCCGTGGCCGACGCGTTGTGGCCGGTGCGCGTGGACACCGCCTGCAGGTGCAGCAGGTCGGGTTGCGCCTTGATATTGGGCAGGTGCATGCCCTTCGCGAAGCCTCCGGCTCCGATAAGCCCGATGCGGACAGCGCCCGGCCCGCCCGCTTCCGCGTACGGGTTCGGCACCGAGTGCGCGACGACCTCACCATCGGGCGTCGGGTAGTGCAGCAGGACCATGAGAGGCTTGCTCGGCCCGGACTTGATCGCCTCATACGCGGCGGGCGCCTCGTCGATCGGGTACACCGCCGAGATCATCGCCTCGAGGTCGATCTTCCCTTCGGCGACGAGTCGCAGGTACTCGCCCATGTTGCGGTTCTCGGTCCAGCGCACGTATCCGATGGGATAGTCGAGCCCGTGCTCCTCGTAGGCGGCGTTGTAGCGCCCAGGCCCGTAGCTCGTGGAGATGAAGAAGTCGAGCTCCTTCTGGTAGATGTCCTCACGCTTGATGTCGAGGCCGACGTCGCCCACGAGCACCACGCGTCCCTTACGGCGGCACATCTTGAAGGCGTTGCTCACGATCTCGCTGGTCTGTCCGGCGGCGGTGATGATGACCCCGTCCGCGCCGTACCCGTCCGTGATGCGGCTCACGCGCTCGATGGCATCGCCGTCCTCCTGCTTGAGGCCGACGGTGGCGCCGAGCCGAACGGCGAGATCGACGCGCGCCGGGTCGAGGTCGAGGCCGATGACACGGCAGCCGTTCGCGGCT
>JADDYB010000493.1_pt1 | contig 12420 bp, 13 predicted proteins | sample 8641941 | NCBI WGS metagenome assembly JADDYB01 (sample SAMN16275377, study PRJNA637457) | freshwater sediment metagenome | isolation source: Lake Kineret sediment | place: Israel: Lake Kineret | collected 2013 | reverse complement strand
AAGTTGTATACGAGAAGAGAGTCACGCGCTTTGGAACCAGTGCGAAAGTTGATGCACAAAAGAAATACATTGGAAGGAGAGCCTATGTTATAATCCTCAAAGAAGGATCATGAGTTTTGTCCCAATGTCCATGAACTGCCCTGCTTTATATGTAAAAAAGGCAGGCCTCAAAAATCTGAAACTCTTCACGTTGTAGGTACGCTGTATTATGTCTGTTACACCTGCTGATAGACTTTAAGGTACCGAGGCAGCATTTTCTCCAGTGAAATCCTTCTCAACTTCACAGAGAAGCGTGATAGGATACTTGCAGCCGGGAAGCGCCGCTGTGGTGAACACACCCTCAATCCCAGGCACCTATATCCTGGTGCATGTGAGAGGCGAAACCAAGTTCAGGAATAAACTGGGCGAAACATGCGACGTTGGCTCTCACCTGGTCGTGCAAGTGACATATCCTATCATTACATGATCTTCACACTTCTTGCCAGTAAAATCCATTTCACTGGTATTTTTCTCTTTCAATAAGAAATAGGGAATTGCTCCTAACAGTCGGAGAAAATTCAGAGAAGCCAGTCCTAACATACACCTGAAATGGATTCTTGGTATCTGCATTGCAGATATCAATGGCTTTTTGACTCTCCTATGCTAAAACAAACCTAGGCTTCTTGGCAACCTCCTTCACCTGATGCGCTCACTGAAAGAGAACCCTTAAAAATACTGGACAAAACTACTCTCATGCAATACCGAACCTTCGGAACCCTGGACTGGAAGCCTTCTGCTCTTGGCTTTGGTGCCATGCGCCTGCCCGTGCTCGACAACGATCCCAGTAAAATTGATGAGAGGCAGGCAACCCAGATGGTGCGCTATGCAATTGACCACGGCGTGAACTACGTCGACACAGCCTACCCCTATCATCGCGGGACTAGTGAATTGTTTCTGGGCCGCGCATTAAAAGAGGGCTACCGCCAGCGGGTCAAACTGGCCACCAAGATGCCCTGCTGGCTGGTCAAGGCGCCTGAAGATTTTGACCGTTACTTTAATGAACAGCTCGAGAGGCTGCAGACTCACTTCATCGATTTTTACCTCTTACACGCTTTAGATGAGAAGATCTGGCAGGCCATGAAAACCTTCAATGTGCTTGACTGGATTGAAAAGACACGTGCTGAAGGCCGCATTCACTACGCGGGCTTTTCCTTCCACGACAAATTTGAAGTCTTCAAAGAGATTGTGGACAGTTACAACTGGAACTTTTGCCAGATCCAATACAACTACATGGACGAAGACCACCAGGCAGGCACCAAAGGGCTTGAGTACGCTAGCAGAAAAGGACTGGCAGTCGTAGTCATGGAACCCATCCGGGGAGGCCAGCTCGCCTCTCCCCCACAGCACATTAAAGAGCTGTGGGACACGGCTCCTCGAAAACGCGCTCCCGCAGATTGGGCATTACAGTGGGTGTGGAACCACCCTGAGGTTTCTCTCGTACTGAGCGGCATGAGCACTATGGAACAGGTGCGAGAAAACGTAGCCAGTGCAAACGAGTCAGGTCCAGGTACTCTGACAGACAAGGACCTCTCTCTGATTGCGCGGGTCAGAGACGCTTACAGGAAACTCTCACCTCTTTCCTGTACGAAGTGCGAGTACTGTCTGCCCTGCCCCAATGGAGTGAACATCCCTGAGATCTTAGAGATTTACAATGAGGCAGTAATGTACAATGAACTGAAAAGTGCGCGGAGAAACTACAGTTTTCTCAAAGAAGAGTGGAAGGCGGATAAATGCGTGCAGTGCGGCGAATGTGAGGAAAAATGCCCCCAGTCAATCGAGATTCGAGAGTCATTAGCTAAAGCGCACAAGCTTTTGAGTGGTAACACATCGTAGGGTCCACCATCGACACAGTTGAATCATTCAAGCCTTCAGTGAAATCCAGAAAGAGTGGAATCGATAACCAAGACAACAAAATGAATGAACAAAACAGAGGAAAACTCTAAATCCCCCCAGACGTCATGAAGAAGACCAGAGGGCTTTTCTGTCTACTGATAGTCTCCCTTTCCCATTCTTCTGTCCGTTCAGTTCAGGGAAGAATGTGGGAAGAATAGATCGATAGAAACCTACGAGTTGACTTTTGAAGATGTGACGACAAATCTATAAAAACCCAAAAAAAGAGAGGAGGTGATCCCTCCTCACGGAAATCCAGCACCGATCAAGGTTGGATCCTTTTTCTTCAACTTCTGGTACTCTTTCCACTGGTCATCAGTCAGTAAGTAGATTTCCTTCTTATCGTACGTCGGTCTGATCATGGTGATCAACCCCTTGTTGACGTAGTTCTCCACAATGTATCCCTTGATCTTCTCAAGGTCTTTGACGTGACCGCGTAACACGCAGGAGAAATTGAAGAGTTCACCGAGATTTTGCTCATTTCCTTTTTGTTTATCTTTCGCATTTTCCACGTGATCACCTTTTAATGCGGACTTCTCTCACTTCAAAGTAGGTGCATTCACCTTGACTGTCAAATTCACTCACAACAACAGCAGTCAATTCATGCGGATTATCCAGGGTCATCCCTACGTCCTCGTACTGGTGTTCACAGTCAATGAGAAAGCACACAGAGGAGTCAACAATGACTAACTCCAGCCAGGTGAGTGTGTCCTCAACAATACTTTTGACATCAGGGAGGTTCACCTCATGAATGCCTTCTCTACATGAAGGGCACATCATCCTTTTCTGGCTGAAAAGCACTTCAGATCCTTTACCTTCTTTCTCTATCTGTCTTTCTATCATTCTATCCCTCTTTAACAGCTTTTTGCCATCTTCCATGTAAAGGGAGGTGAAAAGGATCAGAATAAGTTCAGGATTCACGCAAATTAGGTGTCTTTTAATCCTCCGGCTCTGTCCTTTACCTATATAACCTCCTTTACAATCTTTCACCACCACTCTTTCACCCTCATATCTCCCACATGTTGTTAATATTCTTAATTGAGATCCACACCCCGCAAAAACAAAGCTGTCTATTCTTTTGTAGCATTATTCTTAGATTTGAAGACCTAAAATACATACCTCACTGGTTCAAACAAAGCAGTCCCTGCAAAAAACCAGTCCAATCACCAGGCAATACATCACCCCACAAACCTTTTAAAGTTGTTTTTGCATTTCAGTACATGAATGAGCTCCAAATAAAAACACTTTATCGCTTTGTAGAAGTATTTCTTCAGAATCCGAGAATGAAGGAGCGCCAGTTGAGATGCAGGTACTCACCGTACAGAAATGACACTGCTGTTCATAATTTGATTGAGAAGGCGAAGAATCAGAAAGTAATCAGTGGTCCGGGGCTCTATTGTAATACTGGGTTGGATGTAGAAGTGATCATGAATGGGATTGATCACAGACGTGTGTATGAACTGTGGGAGAAAAAAGAAGAGGACCCTACGCTTTCTTATGCTATATTCTTCATCGGTTCTCACTCTGCTTTGTTCTTCAGGAAAGGTGCGTCCCTCTTGGACTACTTGGAGGATGTTGTTCCTTCGTACCCTGCACAGAAGAAGATTACGGAGATGTGGCCCCTGACCGTGGGGAGTCTTCCTGTTGATCCATATCCTGTGGGATGGGATGAACTCGATTGGGCCATTTATGAGGTGGTAAAAGGAAACGCACGAATGCCATACCCACAGGTTTTAAAAAGGTTAAACGTTGATGTTACTGCCCAGACTATCTACTTGAGGATGCAGAAAATTATGAGAAATTGCAAAGTACGTGTACAGTTTTTCCCCCGTGGTTATGATAATTATTTCCAGACGTTCTTAACGTTTAAGACTGAATATGAGATTGGCCTCAGAGAAGAACTGCAGAAATTGGATAGAACTTCATATCTCTGGAAGTGTAATGACCTGATCATGTTGAATCTGTTTAGTGATCACCAGCTGGACCACCGGATTTTCGTAAAGATGGAAAAAGAGGGATTGATTCATGATCTCCACGTATCGATCCCTCTTGAGTGGTTTGCTCCGAGTGAACCTCTTCACGTGAAGTGATCGAGTCTTTTACCAGCCAGGTCCTGGTCCAGCGCCGTCGCCGCCTCCGCATGGGTTCGCATCATTGAGAGGTTCAAATGGCCAGCCTTTTAACGTGTTCATGTTTCTCACCTCGTTAGGTTGTGTACCCTTACCTTTGACAGGATTTGAGAAAAACTTTCGTGTGAAATTTGACTACACACTGAGAAATATTTGTGCAAAGTGATGGAAAAAAGAAAGAACAGCTAAATGGGATCTTGCTCTCCCTTGCAGGATCTCCGTGGAAAGAGACGTACATGAGCACAAAAACCATATCCATCACTGAGGATGTGTACGGCATGCTGTTACTGGAAAAGAGAGAGAATGAAAGCTTTTCTGATGTGATTTCCCGACTGGTGAAAGGGAGATCAAAGCTCTCTGATTCTTTTGGGAAATGGGAAATGACAGACGAAGAGATAGAAGAATTCAAATCTGAGCTTCATCATATGTGGCAGGAGTGGCAATTATGCGGGAATATACAAGGTGGTAGTAAGCACATCAGGCAATGGATGGTCTGCCATCTTCACGATTGGAGACAAAGACAGCGATGGATTGCCAGACACTGTGGATGGGTGTCCAACCTTTTTCGGTCGCATATACAACAATGGATGTACAGTAGCTTAGGTTAACCACATGAAAAAACCCACAAGTGGGCTGTGTGCAGGTTTAACAATTCTGAGCCTTTTCGTGCTCTCGGGATTGTTAATCAAAAAAAACCTATTAATCAAAAAACGTTAGTTTTCCTTTTTTCTTTTTTTTGTCCAGATCTACTTAGTAGAGAATCTGATGCCTTGACAGTTCTTCTATTCTCCTTCCCAGCATGGCTCTCACCTGTCTATGCCCGATGGGTGAAGTGATATATTGCAGGCCATATAACACCAAACTCGAACCCTCAGTCACAGAGGGATTATGCCAACAATGGCTATGGGCTTCTGATCTTTAAGGGCTTATGATCTATGAAGAGATCTCCCACAATCCTTCAAAAGAGCAGTGTCCCCCCGCTCTAACGTTAGCCCAAAACACTTCCCAAACGCTTTCACGTATCTCATCTTCACCTCATGCATGGAAACCTTCACCGATAAAAGCTTCTCCATGGACGTCATTTCCACTGTAAGGCCGCAGGGCCTTATGCACTGGAAAGCCTCCAGATCAACGGTCACGTTCAAGGCAACTCCGTGGTAGGTGACCTCATTTTCTATTTTCACACCAATGGAAGCTATTTTCTCCTCTCCTACCCACACGCCTGGGAAACCCTCTTTAATAAAACCTCTTATAGAATATTGCTGAAGAAGTAAGATTAAGCTTTCCTCAAGCTTTCGTATGTAGTGAGAGACTTTCCTATCCTCCAAAACAAGAATGGGGTATCCTACTAACTGCCCAGGGCCGTGATAGGTAATATCTCCACCCCTATCTACCTTCAAGACAGGTACATCTTTTAAGAGATTTTTTCCTGAGCCAGACTTTCCCACAGTGTACACTGGTAGATGTTCCAAGAGCAGGAGTGTCTGCGGGAATTTCCTTTCTCTTACCAGGGCTGCGAGCTGTTTCTGGAGTGAGTATGCCTTCTCGTAGTCTATCAATCCAAGGTCAAAGACGAGCACTTTTTGGCTCATGAACAGGTATTCTCGTGATGGCTAAAGTAGTTTTGGGTTCAGTGACAAAATATTGTTCACAATAACAGCTCACGAGTGCAGGAAAACCTTCGTCATGGCTTCAATCTGTGATGTTGTGCCATGATTTCCAGGACCTTTTCTTCTGGCAGTCTGTACCTCACCCTGTTGTCCCTCCCTTCCATGGTCTCAGCTTCCAGGAGAGAGTTGATGATTGCTTCCTCCACTGCTTCAGCCGTAGCCCTGAACAAGGGGTCAAGCTCATTATCGGGGTAGGCTTTCAGGTGTAAGAGGCCTTCCTGGTAGTGCGGTATCCTCTGAGCTGTGGAGAAGGCCAGAACGATGTCACCACTCCCATGGTATGCACAGCCGCCCGTGCGTGCCAGTCCCAAGCCAGCCCTCCGCGCAACTCTTCCCAGTTGACGGGAGGTCAAGAATGCATCTGTTGCCACCACCATGATGATACTTCCTCTCCTTTCTTCACTTTCGCTCTTACCTGGCCAGTCCTTCAGCTCCATGCCCACCGGGACCGCTGAAATCGTTAAGTCCTCCCTTTTCCCGAAATTACTCAACACCAAAGCTCCCACCGTCGTCTGATAATTTCCGATAGTGACAACCCTCGATGATGAGCCAATCCCTCCCTTGAACTCAAAGGCACTCATCCCCGTCCCCGCTCCTACAGAACCTTCCTCAAACTGTGAATGCGCATTCTTTAATGCCTCAACAACGTGCTCATTCTTGACGTGGGCCCCCCTGATGTCATTCAAATACGAATCATTGCACTCCATGACGATGGGGTTCACCGATCCCGTCGTCACTCCAATATCGTCATTCTGTTCTAACATGTACTGGATTAATGCATCTGCTGCCACGCCCACGCTCAGGGTGTTAGTCAAGACGATGGGAGTTTCCAAAACACCTAATTCTCTCACCTGTGTGAGACCAACAGGCTTCGAATACCCATTGAGTACACAAAAATTTGCCAGAAGTTTCTCTTTGTAGATATTACCCTCGTGAGGGATTATTGCAGTGACACCTGTCCTCACGGGACCTTTTCCGGGGATTAATTTCCCTTCACCCTTTATTAATGTGACATGACCAACCTTGACGTTCTTAACGTCAGATATGGCATTTGTTTTGCCATGTTCACACCTGCCGATAGCAATACGTGGGGGAGCTTTCATGAAAACACCACAAAGAGTTGGCAAAATACCTTAAAAACCTCACTACGAATAATGGTTTTGCTTCCATGGCTGTTAACCAGGACAGTGCAGAAATCTTATGAACCCTCTCACTGAGCTTTTCATGCTCAAAATTGAATGCATCCCACAGACATCAGAGAATATGTGCAAAAATTTTATGAACTCTCAAATTCTCGTAGAAAGGCGTGTTCTCTCAAAGCACAAGCACTCATCAACCGATCAGCCTATATGTGCAAAAATTTTATGGAGTTCTACATCAATCTGATAAATAATAAATATAATAAATTATATCGTATATAAAGAATATAATTTATAGCATAAATCTATAATATATGATAAATAATATATTAAACAAAGAGATATATATAGGTTAATTATATTAAATTAATTTTTTAATTCAGATATATAATTTCTAATCTTATGAATAATATATCTAAGAGAATAAATCATGAAAAGCATCCTCACGAGAGATATACTTGAGAAACGAGAAAGGGCCACAAATCTACAAGATAAAGTCTATGGAAGAAAGCTTATTAAGGCATCAATCAATAGAGTGTGATATGACACCTGATTTGAGCAAGAAAATTGGCATATTCTATTTTTCTGGCACTGGAAATACTGAGATTGTTGCAAATCTTTTGACAAAAGAATTCAAAAATAGAGGCGTCAATGCTGAAATTACTAAAATTGAGGACATCCTGAAGAACAATGTCAGTTTTGAACCGGAAAAGTACGATATTATCGGAATGGGTTTCTGCATCCATGCATTCAATGCACCAAGAATCTTCTTCAAGTTTGTGAGGAGGCTGCCTGTTGTCAAAGATAAAAAAACGTTCATCTTCAAGTGTTCTGCTGACCTCTTCATGAAAGGCGGGACCACCACTATGGTGAGAAACAGGCTCAAAGAGAAAGGGTACACAGTTTTCTATGAAGATCTTTTTCTCATGCCCTCAAATTTCATCATGCTGTATAATGATGAGCTCATAAAACAGCTGTACACTGCTGCAGTTTTACGGGCTTCTCTCTTCTCCGAGGAGATTCTCTCGGGGAAGGTGAACCTGCAGAAAAATGGGTTAATCCCCCGATTTATCACCTGGTTTGTCAGTGGGACAGAAAGCATGGGCGCTCCTCACTTTGCCAAGGACCTTGAAGTACGGAAGTCCTGTAACCTGTGTGGTGTGTGCATTCGGAACTGCCCCACGAATAATATTTCTTTGAAGGGTGATAAGATAACCTTTGGGTGGAATTGTGTGACTTGTCTACGTTGTGTTTACCGATGCCCTGAAAAAGCAATCTCACCGCGTCTCTATAAGTACTTCCTGATAAGAGGAGGGTATGATATCCAGAAGGTAATTGACAATCCGAACATAAAAGGGAATTATATTACGGAGAACACAAAGGGCTACTACAGGCGATTCTACGACTATTTGGCAGGAAAAAGGGTAATCTAATCGTTGTGGATGAAAGCACTTTTTTCCCCCAGACAATTTTGTCAGGGATCAAGAATCAACACAGAATATCCAATTTTTTCTATTCAATTTTCTGGCTACGCATTGCACATAATCTACTATAACTGACTTATGACTGACAGTATAAAATTAAGAAAAAAAAGGAATATGATTTTATTCTCTGAAGTATTTAGAATTCGGGAGGACACAAGCGAACCGGTTTAGAAGAGCAGAACCCATTAATGTATGTTATAGGGTGTTTTGGAGCCACTTCTTCCAGTTCCTCAATCACTAACTCAAATTCCATTTTCTCACCTCTTCTGGGTTATAGGAAGAGTGCACTGTATTACTATTTAAACCTTTCTGCCTAACTGACAAATAGAAGATTTTCCAGTGGAGGTGGCAGGCTACGACAGTGCATTTACAGTACAGACATGAGAAGGAATTGAGAAAAAGCTTTAGAAAGGACTTATGGAGGTACAGTAATATTCGACCACTTATCAATCGAGTATCTACTCATAAAATTCGCATAAAAATAAAAAGAAAAAAATGAATTTGATTTCGGTCTCCAGAGTGTATTTAATAGGAGATAAGACAGTAGTGAAGTGGTTTGGAGGAGCATTGTACCTCAATGAGTCCTATTGGGTGCTTTGGAGTTATTTCTTCCAGTTCTTCGATAGCTAACTCAAATTCCATTTTCTCACCTCCTTTGGGTTGTAGAAGTATCAACACTTCTCCTCATTTAAATTTTTCTCTCTCTTGTCGACCAGTTATACGTCTTCCCCGAATATTATCATCGAATTTCTACTGAGAGACGTGACGTCCTCTTAGCCTCCACAAGCTCATAATCCTGGTACACGTCGTAGTATGCACATTCCAGTGGGTTGTAACATCCCAGCTCTCCTGTCCTCCGGTAATGGTCTGCCATGCACCCTCCACCACACGCCTTTATGTATGGGCACTCCTTACATTTGTCATTCTCAGAAGCATCAAAACGTCGCACCCTCCTCAAGAAGGGCGAGTCATTCCAGATTTCCGTGAGTGAATCTTTTCGTATGTTCCCCAGTGTTATTTCATCTGAAAATGAAGGACAGGGAGTAACACTCCCATCACTTCTGATGGTGAGGCTCCCCATCCCTATGCCGCAGTTTATTTGTTGCGGGTTGTAGGGAATTTCTTTCTTTATTCCTCTCAATTCCTCATACTGTCTCAAGTGGGCCAGGATCTTCTTATACTCTTCAGGTGTGACCATGAAGTCTTCCTTTTCATTTCTCCCCGTGTAGGAGACGGGCCAGACACTGTGTTCATCGATTTTCCACGTTCTAAAAAGGTTGAGGAGATCAGAAAACTCACTGATGATGCCTTTGTGGACGCAGACGTTAATCCTCAAGGGTATTCCTACCTTTTTGAGTATTTCAATAGCTTTTACTGTCTTTTCAAAACTTCCTGGAACGCCTCTAAAGGAATCGTTCGTTTCAGGAGTGGCGCCATCCAGGCTCACAGCGACAGAGATGATGCCGAGGTCTTTGAGGGTTCTAGCAGTTTCTTCGGTGACTAAGGTACCATTGGTGAACATCATGCAGGACATGGGTTTGGATCGTACGTGTTTTATTATATCAAAAAGATGAGGATGCAGTAATGGTTCTCCCCCCGTAAGCACGATGTTTAAAACTCCCATACGTGCGAGTTCATCTATTAGTTTTTTGATTTCTTCAAAGGTGAGCTCATTATTCCTCTTTGTGCCTGAATCATTGTAACAGTGTATACACCGTTCATTACATCGCCGGGTAACCTCAATCATGACACTTGGTAACCTCTTGTACAGATGAGCCTCATAGGGTTCAGGCAGTGGGGTTTTGAGAGGACAGGAGCTGAAGGAGATCATCCCCTTTTCTTCCATCTTCTCTACGAGGGGTGAAAGAGTTTTCTGAATCTTTTCTGGTGGTTCTCCCGAGAGACGGGAGAATTCGGAAATGATCGCTTCTACCGGTCTGTCCCCCCGGCACCTCTTGGCAAACTCGAAAGTACTGTCGTTGGGGTAGGCTTTAACCCTGGTCTTGGTGTTATAGATGAGCATGTCCTCCCCTTTTTCTGTGGTAACCTTCGAAATGGAAAGCTCTTCAGACAGCACTGGGTAGCTCTTTATGTCCATGTATTCACCTGTTTTCTGAGAGTATGCGTGAGAATATAAGGTTATGTACAAAGAATATGTCTTCATTCAATCACTGGCAATGCAAAACCAATTGCAGTAATCTACAGTCCATGAATCCTGAAGAAATACTACGAGTACCTCTCGGACGATTGCCCACCCCCCGGATACAGTGCCCAATCTCGCAGAGCCGCCCATGCCCCTGCCTCTAATTCAAACAGGACGACCTTATGGACATCGGGTATGGCGGCAACAAGATCCGAGAATTCCATTTCATTCTCACTCTTTATGATCAATCGAATCAGAATTTACCGGAGTTTGCCATACCCTGAACCTCTGCCAACATCTGCTCTAGCCCTAATAGAAATCTTTTTAAAGATATAGAAAGAGAAAGAGCCAATATGGCACAGGAATATTTTTCAGTTTTCAAGAAAGAGTTCAACTCAGAATTGAAGAGAGAACTACTCGAAACTATCAGAACCATTTCCGCAGATATTCACCAGTCAACGAAGGGAGAAAAAACATTGGAAGACCTTTTAATCCATTCAAAAGAGCTAACATCAAGAGATCTCATGACTCCGCAAAAACCAGAAATTTTCACAATTGAGAAAATGGTGAAACCACTCATACAAATTCTGAAATACGAAAAAAACGACATTACAGGTGAAACATATCAAGAAGTAGATGATAAAACAAAATGGGCTGATTTTACCTTAAGTGTCAAAGATAGGAAAATTCTGCTTGAAGTGGAACCTCTCAACAAGGATCTGGAAAAGAGAGGATCTGGCATAGACCAGATAAGAACACTAATACTACAAAAACCTATTGAAACAGATTATGGTATAGCTACAGATGGATTTAAGTGGATTCTCATGAAATATGACAGAAACTCACATAAAAGCAGAATATTAGCAAGAATAGACTTAAGACCTATTTTTTTGATGGATATACTCAATCAGAAGGTTCTGGAAAGTGACGTAGATGCGATATTGAAAGAATTCTTTAAATCCTTTTCCAAGGACAACATTCTGTTCACACTGGAAGAAAGATTCTTTGAATTGGAAACACAGAGAGAGAAAATTTCGCAGAGTTTTTATAGTGAATACATGAAATTTGTATTCGGAATTCCCCTCGGAAGTGGAGACAAAAGGGGATACTGCCTTTTGAATGCGATTAAGTTTCCTGAAGAATCTATGCCAGAGGATGCCGGTCTTTTTGCTGTAAATTTCATGAATAAACTTTTTTTCATAAAGTTCATAGAAGATATTGGTATTATTCCTCATAATTTGCTGAAAGAAATGTGGAAAAAATTCGAGAAAAGTAGAGATGACATCCTAGGAACCTTTTATAAATCCAACTTGGAACCTTTGTTTTTTGGCGTTTTCAACAAACCTATCCATGAGAGAGATAAGAATATTCAGGGAAAGCTTTTTTTTAACAAAATTCCTTATCTTAATGGTGGATTGTTCAGAACAGTAGTGAAGAATGAAAAAGAATTTGATATTGAGGATGACATTCTGGACACTATTATAAATGGTTTCATTGAGAAATACTCTTTCACAGTTTCGGGAGAAAAAGGATTGGACCCGGATATTTTGGGAAATGTCTTTGAGAAAACGATAAATTATATTTCAAAAACAGGTACAGATGCTCAAAAAGCAAAAGGAGCTTATTACACTCCAGATGATGTAGTGTCCTACATCACCAAGAGAACACTCTATCCCTATGTACTGAATAAGATCAAAGAAGCTTACACACAGAGTGGGTGGACTGAATCTGATCTCAGGCAGTACGCGTCTTTAGAGTTATTCTTATCGAACCTGCCTCACACCAAAGAGGACATTCAAGCAGCACTCAGTGTTGTGGACACTGTTAGGATATTGGACCCAGCATGCGGATCTGGACATTTTCTGACATCGGCCCTCAAGGAACTCTTCTACATAAAGAGGAGACTGCTTGATGTAATTACTGCGA
>JADDYB010000492.1_pt1 | contig 12432 bp, 9 predicted proteins | sample 8641941 | NCBI WGS metagenome assembly JADDYB01 (sample SAMN16275377, study PRJNA637457) | freshwater sediment metagenome | isolation source: Lake Kineret sediment | place: Israel: Lake Kineret | collected 2013 | reverse complement strand
CTGACAAAATCGGTGATAAAGCTTCCTTCAAGGGGGACGGAGTAGAGATGGGTCATTGCATAACGAGGCCCGATGGCAGGAAAGAGAATATAGCCCATAAATGAAACATAGTATCCAAAGGCCAAGACAAACAACACCCGATCAAATTCCATCATTCGATCCTTCAGATAAAGGACGACAATTAAAACGATCGGGATGAAATAATAGCTGAGGTAAGCCAAAGACATAACGTCCGTAAACCAAGGGACGATCCATTGCTCCATCCATAAGGTAGGATGAACTCCAAAAATAATAAAATCAATTTGGATCAATCGAGGGTCGATATCCGGTTGGAGATATTGGATTAAGTTACCAAGAGACTCGTAGATGAGAACGACAAATAGGATGGGAGAAAAATAATGGAAGAACGTCCCCACCTTTCCTATCACTTTTCGATCGGATGATAATTTGAAGGCGAAGAGAAGACCCGCTAATAGGATGTAATGAAGGAGTAAAGAACGCCAGAGCGGAATTCGGCCTTGGAAAACAAGCGTCAAAAGGATCAAACCGATCAAGAAAAAGAGGGTCAACCCTTGAATAGGAGCGATTCTTTTCATAATTTTGAAAAATAGCGTGACCGTGTCCGTGTCACGTGTCCGCAATCTTTTAAATTTCGCTATCCAACGGAATTTATTTTAACGTGGATAATGAGTAAAAAACCTATACTCTATCATGGAATAAAAATCAAGGATTTAAAACCAGTTAGGACCAAATATAAGGCTTCTGGCCCTCTTTTAAAAAGGTAAGAAAGTTGCACTCATAGGATTGGGCTGCTATGATGGCTTATCGGACACGAATTACGATTCACGCCTGCGTGCCGTAACGCCAGGCACTATGGCGTGCAGGCACGGACACGAGGTTAATGAGGAGGAATGGAAATGCGATATTCCCAATATCTGCTGCCGACCTTGAAGGAGTTACCTTCTGAAGCAGAAGTCCCCAGCCATCAACTAATGCTTCGGGCGGGGATGATCCGGAAACTAGCCTCCGGTGTCTATTCCTACCTACCCTTTGGACTTCGATCCATTCGAAAAGTGGAAACCATTATCCGTGAGGAAATGAACCGAGCGGGTGCGATGGAGGTATTGCTCCCATTTGTCCAACCTGCGGAGCTCTGGCAAGAGAGTCACCGATGGGAAGATTACGGAAGTGAACTCGCAAGGTTTAAGGATCGTCATAATCGGGACTGCTGTTTGGGGCCCACCCATGAGGAGGTCATCACGGATATTGCCCGAAAAGAGATCCGATCGTATCGGCAGATGCCTCTCAATCTCTATCAGATTCAAACCAAATTCAGAGATGAGATTCGTCCCCGCTTCGGTGTCATGCGAGCTCGTGAATTTATCATGAAAGACGCTTATAGTTTCGATGTCGATGAAAAGGGAGCCGACGAAAGTTACCGAAAGATGGTCGAGGCCTATACGCGGATCTTTACCCGATGTGGTTTAAAATTCAAGATGGTCGAAGCAGAATCGGGATTGATCGGAGGAACATTCTCTCATGAATTTATGGTTCTCGCTGAAACCGGGGAAGAAACGATCGTCAGCTGTGCTCGCTGTTCTTACGCAGCGAATATTGAAAAAGCAGAATTTCGGAGGCAAGGTAAAAGTAGTCAAGCTCGTGACAAAGGATCTCAGAAGCCTATCCAAAAAGTATTGACACCCGAGAAGCGGACGGTCGAAGAAGTCACACAGTTTCTCAATGTCTTACCCCAGAATTTAGTAAAAACCCTCATTTTCGAAAGCGATAAAGGATGCGTTGCAGCTTTGGTCCGCGGAGACCATGAGATCAGCGAAAAGAAGTTGAAAGCCGTATGGGGTTCAGAAAACATTCAATTAGCCAGTGAGGAGACAGTGGAAGAGATCACTCATGCTCCCAAAGGATTTGCTGGCCCCCTCCGCCTCTCCATCCCTATTCTCGCCGATTTGGATATTCAGGAATTGGTCAACTTTGTCACCGGAGCCAATGAAAGGGATGCCCATCTGATCCATGTGAATACAGGGCGGGATTTTCAGGTCTCTCAATTTGTGGATATCCGAAAATTCACTCCTGAAGACCGATGTCCCCTCTGCGGGGAGGAGACTAGGATGGATAAGGGAATTGAGGTCGGTCATACCTTTAAGCTTGGAACCAAATACAGTAAGGCCATGGGAGCTACTTTTTTGGATGATCAAGGGAGAGAAAAAGAGATTGTCATGGGGTGTTATGGGATTGGTGTGGGAAGGACGGTTGCAGCTGCCATTGAACAATACTTTGACCAAAATGGAATCGTCTTCCCGATGCCCGTCGCTCCTTTCCAGGTTCTCATCCTCCCTGTCAATATTAAATTAGACTTCCTGAAGGACACGGCAGAGCAACTCTATCAAATCCTTTCGGAGAATAGCATAGAAGTCTTATATGATGATCGCGAAGAAACCCCGGGAGTAAAATTCAAAGATGCCGATCTGATCGGAATCCCTTTGAGGATAACCTTGGGAGAGAAAAATTTGAAGAAAGGGCTGGTGGAAATTAAGAAAAGGGGGACGGGTGAGATCTTCCTGGTGAAGAAGGAGGAGGTTCTATCGATGATCAAAGAGATGATCCATCAGGAAATGGAAAACTGAATGGAATTGACTTCACAGGAAGAGATTCAAAAGAGGATCGAACGTCTCCAGTTTTATTTAAGAAGAGAAAAAGTTGACTCTTGCCTGATCCTTCAGAATGTCGATCTCTTTTACTTCTCTGGAACCATCCAACGGTCTTACCTTTTCATCCCCAATGAGGGAGAACCTCTTCTCATGGTTCAAAAAGATTTTGATCGGGCCAAACGGGAATCCCCCTTAAAAAACATCCTTCCCATCGATCGTCCAAAAGCCATCTCTTCCATTCTTAAGAAGCAAGGAGGGTTGAAGTGCATCGGTCTTGAGTGCGACGTCCTTCCGGTTAACCAATTCAAACAACTGGAAAAAATGTTTCCACAATCGGAATTCATGGATATCTCGAAGGGAATCAAACAGGTCAGGATGATTAAATCCCCTCACGAAATTAGCCAGTTGAAACAATCCGCAAAAATTCTTGATGACGTGTTCGATTACGCAAAAAAAGTCCTCAAACCTGGTATGACCGAAATCGAGGCAGAATCTCATTTGATTGAATTAGGGAGGCTTCGTGGACATCAAGGGCTTACCCGAATGAGAGCTTGGAACCAGGATATGGTCAATGCCTGTGTGCTCTCAGGGAACTCAGGCAGTGTGCTCACTCACTTGGATGTCTCGGTCATTGGCCCAGGAATCTCTCCTGCCTTTCCTCAAGGTTCCAGTTACAATCGAATTGAAAAAGATGTACCGATCCAAATCGATTTCAGTATCGCTTATAATGGGTACATCACAGATGGGGCAAGGACCTATGTGATTGGAACCCTCCCCAAAAAACTTTTAAAAGCTTATGAGGTAACTTTAGAGATTCGGGATGAAATGGAAAAAATCGCAAAACCTGGAGTCCCTTGCTCTCACCTTTACCACCTCTCTTCTCAAATCGTAAAAAAAAGAGGATTAGAAAACTACTTCATCGGAACGAAAAAGGACCAGGCTCCCTTCGTCGGACATGGAATTGGTTTGGAGATTGACGAACTCCCTCTTCTCGCCAGAGGGTTCATTCAATCCTTAGAAATTGGAATGGTCTTCGCTTTTGAACCGAAATTTATCTTCCCAGAAATGGGTGTGGTGGCTCTTGAAGACGATTATGTGGTCACTGAAGATGGAGTAGAAAAACTCACTTATGCCGATGATCAAATCATTGCAATTAGTGAATCCTGAGTTTTTCATCCTTCAATCCCTTTCCAAGGAAAACCCAAATCTTTCTTTAATCACCCGATGAAACCTTGGTCTATAAATTAATTCAAATGTCTCTTCTTTTCCAGGGAAGAGGCTGCAGGCTGCCCTTTTCGCCTCCTCCACAAGCTCCTGCGCTTCTTCTAGGTGTAGGGCATCCTGCTGGATCGACAAGATAGAAAAATCGACTAAGAATCGTAGATAACGGATCTTTCGGTTCTCTTCTCTGATTTTTACTTCTGCCATGCTCATCCTTCTCTATTTATACCATAAATTAATGATTGACAGCACCTTTAGAACATTTATAAAATATTATATCTGGATTAGGATTCTTTGTTTGCCCATTTTTCTATGGACCACCCTAAAGACAAAATTATCTTTGCCCTTGATGTAGAACACTTCCAAGAGGCCCAACGCTGGGTGAACCTCTTAAAAGATCATATCGGTTTATTCAAAGTGGGGAAACAGCTCTTCACTCATGCTGGGCCAAAGGTGATTGATATGATCCGTCAGAAGGGTCAAAAAGTTTTTCTCGACCTCAAATACCACGACATTCCTAATACCGTGGCCAAGGCAGGAGAGGAAGCCACCAAACTGAATGTGGCCATGTTCAACCTCCACGCCCTGGGAGGCCTTGAGATGATGAAAAAGACTGTAGAGGCCTCCAAGACAATGGCCAAGAGTCTTGGCACTGCAAAACCTCTCATTCTGGCCGTCACCATCCTCACCAGCATGGATGAAGGCGCCTTGAAAGAAGTGGGAGTGCAGGGTCCACTCATAGAAGAGGTGGGACGTCTTGCCTTCCTGGCTTCCAAGGCCGGAGTGGATGGAGTGATTGCCTCCCCTCAAGAAATCGGGATCATACGTGAGAGATGCGGGGGGAAATTTCTCATTGTCACTCCAGGCATCCGTGCTCCTTCCGATAAAAAAGATGACCAAAAGAGAACTCTCACGCCGAAAGAGGCGATCTCTGCAGGGGCGAACTATCTTGTGATTGGCCGCCCCATCAAAGAGGCGAAAGACCCCCTCGAAGCAGTTCAGAAAATTATCGAGGATATTTCATAAATATGAAACTCGCAGTGAATCAGGATACCAGAAGATCAGAAGGCAGGATACCAGATGATCAGGATATCAGAGGAAACAGAAAAAGAAAATCCTTTATCCTGATACCTGATCTCCTGATACTCACTGACTGATACCCTGATGTCCTGATGAGCGAAATGGCCTGTCTTTATCTATGTCTCAAATCATTTATGGCATTCATCCTGTCCGAGAAGCATTAAAATCACCACACCTACAAATTGAAAAGATTTTGATCGGCACTCAAACCCCTCATCCCCCACTCCAATCGATCATCGATCTGGCCAATAAAAGAAAAATCCCTATTGCGTTTACTAAAAAGGAATCCCTCGAACAAATGACAAAGGGTGGCGTTCATCAGAATGTCGTGGGTCTCGTTAAAGAAACTTCCTATGCAGATGTCGGAAGCATTCTATCCCGTTGGAAGAAGGATGGGACAAAAGCTCTGTTTCTCATCCTCGATGGTATTCAGGATCCTCAAAATTTCGGATCCCTCATTCGAACTGCCTTAGGGTGTGGAGTTCATGGAATCATCATTCCGAAAGACCGATCTGTTGGAATCACCCCGGTGGTGATCAAAACCTCTGCAGGAGCCACTGCTCATCTTCCGATTGCAAGAGTGGTGAACATTGCCACCACCATCGAAGCCTTAAAAAAAGAAGGGATCTGGGTCTTTGGTGCCTCAGGGGAGGCCAAAGACTTAATTTACCAACTCGATCTCAACATCGATCTGGCCATCATCATTGGCGCAGAAGGAAAAGGGATCAGACCCCTGGTGAAGAAAAAATGTGATAGCCTCTTCTCTATCCCGATGAAAGGGCCTCTCTCCTCTTTCAATGCCTCGGTCTCTGGGGGGATGATCCTTTATGAAATCATGAGACAACGTTCTCTTCATAATAACCCCCCCTTCACCCCCCTTTAGAAAAGGGGGGATGGGGGGATTGGAAATCTATTTTCTAAGCAATGGTAGGGACGATGATCTCCATCGAGAGGCCCGGACAAGAATCCTTAGAGATTGAATTCATCCTTATTGCTTTTGAGGGGACTCTTGCCTCAGATCGACGGGTCCACCCCAAGGCAAAGGATAGGATCAACCTTCTATCCAAACGGACCAAAATCTACATCTTGACAAAGGAAGAAAAAATACTTATGGAAGAAGTTTTGAAAAAAGTCAAAGCAGAGATCATCTACTTAATGGAAGGAGAGGCCTCCCAACAAAAATTGGTTTTATTACGAAAATTAGGAGCGCCGCAATGCGTTGCCATCGGAAATGGAGCAGACGACGTTCCTATGATTGAGGAGGCTGGGCTTGGCATCTCTGTCATAGGTAAAGAAGGAACCTTTTCAGAAGCAATGAAGAAGGCGGATTTGGTCTTTATGAATATTCTCGATGCCCTCGACTTTTTATTAAAGCCCCTTCGCCAAAGGGCTACTTTGGGCCGTTAATTTTCCCTATCCCCCCATCTATCTTTTAAGACCGGTAAGAAGCGTTAATCTTCACATAGTCGATGGAAAGATCGGTCGTCAGGACAGAAAATTGAGACTTCCCCTGATGGAGATCAACAGTGACTTTGAAGGATTTCTTTTTGAGAATCTGACTGGCTTTTTCTTCAAGTTGAGGACCTTTCCCCATCCCGTTTTTCACGATCGGAGCCTTATCAAAAAAGACATCAATTCGATTTGGATTGATTCGGACACCGCAATGGCCCAAGGCACAAAGAATTCTCCCCCAGTTGGCATCCTCTCCAAAGAAGGCTGTCTTGACCAATGGAGAATGGGCAATCCCATAAGCAGCTCGTTTAGCATCCTCTTTGTTCCGCGCTCCCCGGATCAGAATTTCAATGAATTTGGTTGCGCCCTCACCATCTTTCACTAGACTCTCAGTCAGATTCTTGCAAACTTTTAAGAGCATGGATTGGAATACTTCGCCATCCCGATCCATGCGGCTCAAAGGTGGATGGCCTGCTTTTCCATTGGCTAAAAGCAAAACCGTATCGTTGGTGCTGGTCTCTCCGTCAATCGTGATCCGGTTATAGGATTCTTCAGCAATCTTTCCAAGCATTCGTTGAAGGAGGGAGGCTTGAATATGAGCATCGGTGACAAGAAACGAGAGCATGGTGGCTAAGTCGGGACGAATCATTCCTGCACCCTTTATCATTCCGCATAACTTCACTTGTTTCCCTTTGATGTGACAGGTCGCTACTTCCATCTTTGGAAAGGTATCGGTGGTCATAATCGCTTCCACGGTATTCATCCAACCTTCTGGGGAAAGATGATCGATCAATCCACGAATTCCCTCCTCAATCTTTTTCAATGGAAGGAGACTACCGATGACTCCTGTGGAAGAAGGAAAAACCAACTTCTCATCAATTCCTAACTGCTTCGCAACTAAAGAGGAAATCCTCTTGGCATCTGTCAACCCCTGACTCCCTGTACAGGCATTGGCATTACCGCTGTTCACAATGACCGCCTGGCAGAGCCCTTTCTTGATATGCTCCATATCCAATTGCACAGGTGCCGCTTTCACAGCATTGGTGGTGAAGAGCCCAGCCACCTGGGCGGGAACCTCTGAGTAGATCAAACCTAAATCCCTCTTCCCATCTTTCTTGATCCCTGCCGAAATCCCTGAAAAAAGAAAACCCTGAACTTTGAAATCGAGTAATTTCATTCTTTTTCTCCACCTTTATTAAAAACAAGAGCTGGCAAGGATGCTGAAAAAACTTTACAGCGGTAACCTTTTTGAAAAATAGCTACTGAATTTTAATGGTTATTCCAAAATCCAAACTTCTTACCGACAATCCTTACTCATACCCTTATAAAAAAATCCGCTTTGTAAAGTTTTAGAAGCATGCTTGCCAGCTCTAACGGCAAATTTTTAGGCTCTTGCTTCTGTCTCTTTTGGCAAGCAGCATCGTTTATACTTCTTTCCGCTCCCGCATGGACAGGGGTCATTGCGTCCAACTTTTTTCCCATCCCGTCGGACGGTGACACCTTTGCCGTCTTCTGTTTTTCCACCCCCGCCCTGCGCCGTTTCTCCTCGACTCATCACAAAGGTCTGTTTTCGTTCCATCTTCATTTCTTTCACTTCTTGTTCCTTGGCGATCTGAATGGCGAAGAGTTTTTCAACGGTATCCTTTTTAATCCTGTCCAACATCTCAAGAAACATTTGATAGGCTTCCTTTTGATATTCAATACGTGGGTCCTTCTGACCATAACCTCTTAACCCGATCCCTTCCTTCAACTGATCAATTCCAAGGAGATGGTCTTTCCAATGGTAATCAATGGATTGGAGCATGATCACCTTTTCCAGGTATCGAAGCATCGGTGCTCCAAATTCCTCCTCCTTCTTCTGGTAAACATCCTTCGCATTCTGAATAACCATTTCTTTCAATGGGTCTCTCTTGATTCCATTATCCTCCACCGAGGGGACAGACCACTTGAAAGAAAATTGTTGATAAACCGCGTCCTGAAGTGCTTTGAGATCCCAATCCTCAGGATGTTCTTTTTCATCCGCATAGAAATCAACGAGCCCTTCGCACTGATCTTCGATCATCCCCATTACGGTGTCTTTCAGGTCTTCGCTGCCCAGAACCTCTCTTCGTTGGGAATAGATTACTTCTCTCTGTTTGTTCATCACATTATCGTATTCCAACAGATGTTTGCGAATTTCAAAATTATGGGCCTCCACTTTCCTCTGAGCGCTTTCAATGGCTTTGGTGACAAGTCCATGCTCGATAGGTTGGTCTTCTTCAATGCCCAACCGACCCATGATGTTAGAAATCCTTTCAGAACCAAAAATCCTTAAGAGGTCATCCTCCAAAGACAGATAGAATCGGGAGGAACCAGGATCGCCCTGTCTACCCGATCTCCCTCTCAATTGATTGTCAATACGCCGGGCCTCATGCCGTTCGGTCCCTAGTACGTGGAGGCCCCCCAACGCAATGACTTTCTCCTTCTCTTTCTGGACAATGGCCAAAGCCTTTTCGGAAGCCTTCTGTATTGCCTCCTCGGTGGACTCCTCTTCCACCATGGTTTTTGCTAAGAATTTGGAATTCCCTCCCAGGAGGATGTCTGTTCCTCTTCCAGCCATGTTCGTGGATAGGGTCACAGATCCCACTCTTCCCGCTTGAGCGATGATCTCGGCCTCTCTCTCATGATGTTTGGCATTGAGGACATTGTGCGGGATCCCCTGTTTCTTCAGGAGTTGACTCAACCGCTCGGACTTCTCGATGGAGATCGTGCCTACGAGGACTGGACGTCCCAATTGATAGAGTTCTTTGATCTCCCGGACCACAGCGCGAAACTTCTCATCCTCAGTTTTGTAAATCACGTCGGCGTAATTGGTTCGCATCAGGGGCATATTGGTGGGAATCACGACCACATCCAGATTATAAATCTTCCGAAATTCTGCGGCCTCCGTGTCCGCTGTACCGGTCATCCCAGCTAACTTTTTATACATTCGAAAATAATTTTGAAAAGTGATCGTGGCCAGGGTTTGGTTTTCATTTTCGATCTTGACATTCTCCTTGGCCTCCACAGCCTGATGGAGACCATCGCTCCACCTCCTCCCTGGCATCAGCCTTCCAGTAAATTCATCGACAATAATGACTTGTCCATCCTTGACCATATAGTCCACATCTCTTTTGAAAAGGGTGTGGGCTCTCAAGGCCTGATTGACATGATGAAGTATCTCAATATTTCTGGGATCGTATAGGTTTTCGACATGGATCAGTTTCTCCACATGGGCCACTCCCTCCTCTGTCAAAAAGGCGGCATGGCTCTTTTCTTCCAACTGATAGTCTTTCCCTTGTTTCAGAGAGGGAATGATGCGGTTGATCTTATAGTATTTATCGGTCGATTCTTCTGCAGGACCGGAGATGATGAGCGGGGTTCTGGCTTCATCGATTAGGATGCTATCCACCTCATCGACAATGGCGTAGTTCAGATCCCGTTGGACATAATCTTCAAGGGAAAATTTCATATTGTCCCGGAGGTAATCAAATCCGAATTCATTATTGGTTCCAAAAGTGATGTCACAGCCATAGGCTTTCTTTCTTTCCTGGTCGTTTAGCTCATGAAGAATCACCCCTACGGAAAGACCCAGGAACCGGTAGATCACTCCCATCCATTCACTATCTCTCTTCGCCAGATAGTCATTCACTGTAACAATATGGACGCCTTCCCCTGTGAGGGCATTCAAATAGGCGGGCAAGGTGGCTACCAATGTCTTTCCTTCACCGGTTGCCATCTCAGAGATTTTGCCTTCATGAAGAACAATGCCTCCGATCAACTGGACATCATAATGTCTTTCACCCAGGGTTCGCTTCGCTGTCTCACGGACAACAGCAAAGGCCTCAGGGAGAATCTCCTCTATGGACTCTCCTTTCTCAATACGCTCTTTAAATTGACCGGTTTTTGCCCGGAGTTGATCATCACTCAGTGGACTGATTTCCAGCTCCCATTGGCCGATTTGATCGACAAGGGGCTGAATCCTTCTCAACTCCCTTTCGTTCTTGCTCCCCACGATCTTTTTGATCAGCGACCCAAACATAAAATAACCTTCTCCTCTGGGTTCTTCTGTAATTTCAAAAAATTATATAACGGGAAGGGCAAGGTTTCAACATCGAAAACAAAAAAGCCCGACGAAGAGCTTCTCCCTCGGGCTTTTCCTCTTAAGTTGAAAAGGTAAATTAGTCCAAAATATACCTCATTGGGTTGGCAGGAATGCCGTTCAGCCTTACCTCATAATGGAGATGAGGCCCCGTTGTTTTGCCACTCATCCCAAGCTCAGCAATTTTATCCCCTCGTTTCACTTTTTGACCCACTCGAACTAAAACTTTATTGAGATGGCTATAACGAGTGGTCATCCCAAATCCATGAGAGATCGCTAAGATTTTCCCATGGGCCCAATCACTTCCGATGTCGGAAATAATCCCATCCGCTGGGGCAATGATGGGGGTCCCCACCCGATTAGAAATGTCAAGACCTTCGTGCATCTGGGTTAACCCCGTAAAGGGGTTATTTCGGAAACCAAAGCCCGATGTCACCCAACCTTGTACCGGCCATATTGAAGGGGTGGATACTAACACATCTTTTTTGGTTTGTAAAAGTTTTTCGAGGTCAGAAAGACTTTCTTCCCGGGATGTTGCCTCCGACTTGAGACGCTCGATATCGGTCCTCATTTGCTGAATCAGTCCCTTCTCATCTTTCTCTGCTCTCAATCTTTCTCGAACATCAGAAGGAGACGGCCCACCCATTCCCATATAGGGAGTCGTTTCCTGCCCTTTCTCCAGATTGGCGATGATACGGATTTTCTTGTCGAAATCCTTCAATTTGGAGAGTTGCTTTTCCAGGTCTTCAATCTTGGATGAGAAAAAATGGATTTTGGATCTCTGCTCTTGAGTTTCCTGCCGCAATTGATTCAATTCAAAGGTTTTTTTTCTAACCTGGATATAGTCGCAAAAGAAGAAAATGGTGGAAAGAAGACCAAAGGCTAAAAGATAAAGCCCAATCTTAAAAGTCTTTTTATGTATCCGGAGATGCCGAGTCTTGGAAGTTTTTTGGCCAAATAAAAGGATATTAAAGTAATCTTTATCCAAAATAATCCCCTTATTCCATTCCTTTACGCGCTATGCCGCCTTTTAAAAACCCTATTTACATACCAAACTAAGGATTCTCCTGTCAAGACTTTTTTTCGAGCCCTTTTTATCTCAACTTTCTTCCCCTGGAGACAATGAAAATTTGGTAAATTCTTTTTTAATTCCCGCTAATTAAAAACTCTTTCACCAAAAGACTCGGGGATCCGACGCCTCCAAAAAATCTGAGGTCCTCCCCTACCGCGATCACCTTCCGGAAAAGTTCAAAAAGGTTCCCTGCGATGGCGACCGATTTCACTGGGTGGACCTTTTCTCCCCTATCGATCCAGTCGCCTGAACAGCCTAAAGAAAAGTCTCCTGAGATGGGATCGACGGTATGGAGACCCATCACCTCTTCCACTACCAATCCCCGGAAAAGGTTTTCCATCAATTTAGAGAAAGGATGATCTCCTGTTTCAATATAAAAATTTGATATTCCTACCCCAGGGGGAGATTTAATGCCATGGCGCCGGCTGTTTCCTGTGGACCCCACTCGTGACCCTGAAGGAGATAGACTTCCCCGATTTGCCCAATATCTGTCATATAAATAACTGGTTACCTCTCCTCGAGTAACCAAGGAGGTTCGTTGACTCAGCATGCCCTCTCCGTCAATGGGACGGGTTGAAATCCCTTTTGGGTAAAGTCCGTCATCCACGATCGTCAGGAGGGGAGAAAAAAATTTTTCTCCTTGTTTCCCTTTCAGAGGAGACTTTCCTTTCAGGACTTGGTCAGCTAAAAAAGAGGGGGCAAGGAGTGATAAAAATTCTGAAGCCACGTTATTGCGGAGGATGACCGGATAGACACCCGAAGGGATTCTCTTTCCCCCCAGACTCTCCAATGCCTTCCTCCCAGCTGATCGTCCTGAAAGG
>JADDYB010000491.1_pt1 | contig 12438 bp, 16 predicted proteins | sample 8641941 | NCBI WGS metagenome assembly JADDYB01 (sample SAMN16275377, study PRJNA637457) | freshwater sediment metagenome | isolation source: Lake Kineret sediment | place: Israel: Lake Kineret | collected 2013 | reverse complement strand
GTCTTCCTTGACGGGATTTTCGGACCGAGGAGAGCAAGATGATGTGGAGACTATCCCCGTCTTCAAGAAGGGCTGAAAAGTTTATATAATAAGCTGAAGTTTATAACGGCGGTGAATGGAAAATGGTATTAGGAGTAACAATGGTAAAGGTAGTCCCAGGTCAGGAGAAAGCCGTCTATAATGCGCTTCAAGCCATTGATGGGATCAAGGACGTTTACCATGTATTCGGTGAATTCGACTTTGTGGTCATTATTGAGGTAGAGGGCCTCAGCATGCTCAACAAGCTAGTGGATGTTATCAGGGAAATAGACAACGTAACTGCAACACAGACTGTAGTTGGGGCTGAGCTGTAGCCCTTTTCCCTCTTTTATGGAGATAGCAGAGGAACTGGCCAGAAATCAAAAGGCCATTTCTGTAGCAGAATTTTTTGAGAAAAACCGGCAAATCCTTGGTTTCGACTCTGCTCCGCGCGCGCTCATCACTTGCGTTAAGGAGGCCGTCGACAACTCCCTAGACGCATGTGAAGACGCCAATATTTTGCCTGATATTTTGGTTCAGATAAAAAAGAATGGAGAATTCTACCAGGTGGCTGTCGAGGACAACGGCCCCGGGATTGTGGCCCAAGAACTGCCCAAGGTCTTCGCCAAGCTTCTTTACGGCTCACGTTTCCATATACTTAGACAAAGCCGGGGTCAGCAGGGTATAGGAATTTCAGCAGCCGTGCTCTACTCCCAGCTGACCAGTGGCAAGCCCGCCAAGATCATCTCAAAAATAGGTTCGGCCCACCCTGCCCAGTATTGCGAAGTTCTCATAAACACAGCCAAGAACGAGCCTGAAGTGCTCCGAACCAATGAGATGGACTGGGAACGGCCTCGAGGCACTCGTATTGAGCTGGAGATGGAGGGTGCTTATGTTCGCAGCCGGCGCCAATCGGTGTATGGCTCTCTAAAAAATGTAGCCATAGTAAATCCCCATGCTCGCATCACCTTGATGGAGCCGGATGGAAACGTTGTCACCTTTGAGCGTGCTACTGAGGCACTTCCCAAGAGACCCTACTCTATCCAGCCTCATCCGGAAGGCATTGAACTTGGAGAGCTGATCAAGCTGATGAGGTATACAGACCGAAAGAAGCTGGCCAGCTTCCTAAAGGAGACCTTCTCCAGCATCGGATCAATAACAGCCCTGGAGCTATGCAAAATGTCGGGCTTGGACCCAAATCGGCCTCCGGGAGGCATTGATCATGAAGAGGCCAAGCGGCTTTTGGCCGCCTTCAAAAATATCAAAGTTAAATCACCTCCAGTAGACTGTTTGTCTCCTATCGGCGAGGCTCTCATCAAAGCAGGCCTGGAGAAAGAATACCGTCTGGACTTCATTGCCACTACTGTGCGCCCGGTATCTGTTTACTCTGGCAATCCCTTTCTAGTGGAGGTGGGACTAGGCTACGGTGGAGAGCTGGATAGGGAAGGCCGGGTGGAGATTCTCAGGTTTGCCAACCGTGTGCCTTTAGTCTACCAGCAAGGAGCTTGCGCTATTACTCATGCCATAGAACGCATTCCCTGGAAGAACTATGATTTAGCCCAGCCTGGAGGAGATGGCATTCCCGCCGGTCCGGCGGTGCTGCTGGTGCATGTAGCTTCCACCAAAATTCCATTCACCTCAGAATCGAAAGATGCCATCGCAGATTTACCGGAGATCTTGGACGAGGTGGAGCTGGGGATAAAAGAGACAGCCAGAAAGCTGCGTAGATACCTATCCAGGCAGAGCGCGCTATCTGAAAGACGAGAGAAAGAAGAGATTATAAGGAAAATCTTGCCCCGGATCGCCCAGAAGCTTTCCGACATCCTTGGGCAGGACCAGCCCGACATTGGCCCGGTAGTGGCCAAGATAATGGGCAACTTAATGGTTAGACGCATGGTGGAGCAGAAGAACGGGCAATCTTTTGTAAAAATAGTGGTAGAAAACCACAGCGAAGTGGCTCGAACATTCAAACTCCATGAGACCTTAGGCAGGGAGGCGTTAGATGTATTACCTGCTGCAAGAGCCATCCCATTGGGCGATGGATTTGATTACCACTGGAAGCTGTCTTTGGCACCAGGACAAAGCGCCGATCTGAGCTACAATGTCCGGTCTGAAGGATTGTCTTTCTCAGATCTAGTAGTGGAAGGGCTGGAAGCTGAAGTAGTAACAGGAGCCCGGGTGATCTAATTATGAGCAAGATAGCATTAGCCCAGGATAAACTTCTGGATCTGGCCAGGGCTCTCTACGGGCAATTTCAAAGCGGGATTGTCCCCCATATCTCCCTGCCCTCTAGGACCAAGAACAATATCGAATACAGCATAAAAGACGATGTATGGATCTATGGGGATCAAGAGACACTACGATCGGTTAAGACCGTTCGAGGAGCCAAGAGTCTCCTCAAGACTGTGCACCTGGCTGAGCTACTGATAAAAGAGCACCTGCAGAACAATCGGGGCTCTACTCTGAGGGAGATTTATTACATTTCTGAAAACTGGGATATCGCCAAGTTTCATGAGCAGGCGGAGAGCGATCGGCTCATCGAAGACCTGGAAATAGTGACAGGTCTTCAGCGAGAGGACTTCCATGTCCGGCCGGAGGAAGATGGTGCGGCGGTTTTTGGCCCCCTGAGGTTGCGGGAGCAGACTCGACGGGGAGAGCGGGAGATGCATTGTCAGGAGGACGTGGGAGAGGCAGGATACCAGATTCCCTTCAACGCGGATAACATTCAATTCTTGGAGCATGATGCTAAGATGGTCATGGCCATAGAGACCGGCGGAATGTATGCCCGTCTGATAGAGAATGGTTTTGATGAGGAGTATAGCGCCATTTTAGTCCACCTAAAAGGCCAGCCGGCCAGGTCCACCCGTCAAATAATAAGGCGACTAAACGCGGAGCTGAACTTGCCGGTAGTGGTCTTTACAGATGGCGATCCATGGTCCTACCGGATCTTTGCCAGCGTAGCTTATGGCGCCATCAAGAGTGCTCACCTCTCAGAGCATCTAGTAACGCCGTCTGCAAAGTTCCTGGGGGTCCAGCCCAGCGACATAGTGGATTATAACCTATCGACGGACAAGCTCACCGACCAGGATATGCATGCTTTGCGCTCAGAACTGACAGATCCCCGATTTGACACTGAATACTGGAAGAAACAGATCCAGCTGCAGATAGATCTCAAGAGGAAGGCAGAGCAGCAGGCTTTCGCCGGAAAAGGCCTTGACTATGTGACCAAGACCTATCTTCCGGAGAGGCTCTCAGAGCTGGGGATAATTTGATCATCCCCAAAAGGCATCATCTTTTGTAACAATCGATTTTCATACACATATTTATCCTGACCTCCCCGCTGTTTAGGCAATGTGGTCAGATGATTCGAGCTCTTGTTAGTGATTCTTGCGATGAATGCTTTGTGCCCATTGCCACAAAGAATCGTTATGCATCAAGGCTATATGCCTAAATTATGGGGAGTTGAGGATTTATCCCAGTAGCGTGGCGTCCAAGATAATTCCGGCTGCTGAAAAGAAGTTGAAAATAACTGTGCCGTGCAAAGGCTCTCCAGATGATCTTTGCTTGAGCATGAAAAGATCCGGGATAAGCAAATTGATAGTTCTTCCTTTGGCCAAAGGGAAGGTGGACGTCTTATCCCTTAACGACTGGATCCAATCCGTTTCAGGTGATGGCCTGCAGCTCTTTGGAGCATCATCCGCCAATAGATGGCCTGGAGCTATTCGATGGCGAAAAAGAGGCTATCCTGCGGAGAAATGCGGCTGAGCTGCTCAATCGCTAGGTCCTTGAAGCTTGGTCTGCTGGTTTGCTGGTTGAGAACACTGATTGAGATATCCCTTCGGTTTGCAATCGCTTATCCTTCCACCCACAAAGGTTTATACTTTTCAGGATTATAAGACGAGATGTATGAAGCGAGATCTTTTGGACATCCTTGCCTGCCCATTATGCAAAGGAGATCTAATCCTAGAGGTTTTTGAAGAAAATGAAAAGGAAATAATTACTGGCAAGCTCTTTTGCAGGCCATGCAATGAATCCTATCCTATCGAGGATGGAATACCAAATATGCTTCCTCCAGACCTAAGAGATTAGTTGGGAATACTACAGGCGAAATATTTATACAATATTATCACTCACCTATCTAGAGTTAGGGGGTTTGGATACTGCAATATGCTGTTCACATCAACGACGGCTCAAGAGATGCAAGTCCCATAGTGCTTAGACTGCTGCCGGGCGAAGAGACCATCTTCGAGCTGCGGGTAGTGAACCACGGCGATCCCGCCAACATTTCTGTTGATGCTAGCCCACATTTAATCAAGGCCATGCGCCTCAAAAGAGCCAACCACCATGTAGAGGTGGAAGAGAGAATCCCTGTGCTGGCTAGGATGCCGGATAATCTAGAGCGCCTGGATGGCGAGATCCTAGTGATCAGCGAGAGGGGCACCAGCAGGGTTCCCATATCCCTGATCAGCGAAGGTTCTGGAGAGGATGAAGAGGATCTGGATGATGAAAATATTGAAAAATCAAGTATGTTAGATCTAGAAAATGAAGATAAAGAGGATGATGGGGAGAATAGTAGAGAGCTCTTTGGAGCAGATGAAGTGGACGGCGAAAAGATCCAGGATGCTCAAGACGCCTATTTTGACGGCCAGAAAGATGTGGAGGACTATCGATCTGCAATGCGTCGCAAAAGCCCTTCTGCCGGTCGGATGGCCTCAGGGCATCGGAAGCCTCAGCATTATAATTCATCCTTCAGCTATGAGACGGCCGGAACCTGGAATGAAGTGAGCAGTACAAGGGACCCGGAGCATAACGCTGATCACATCGAGGAGAATGCGGCTCCGTCTGGCTCCTATTATCCCAGGGATGGCGATGGTTCCATACAGGATGCTTCATACCAAGGCTCGGAAGATGTAGAGGATGATGGCGTTGAGGATGATGATCTATGGGGCCTTCATCGAGCGCTCAATTTGATTCAGATCGCACCATTGGCCATGCTCATTTTGATCATTGCAGTTTTAATTCTCACTTTTTATACAGCAACCATACCGGAGTTCTTGGGTGCTCTGGCTTCATCGATACTTATCGTTACCCTTATCATATACGGAGCGGCTACGCTCCTGAAGGCGTGATTTATGAGATACATTGTGGTCACCGGCGGGGTTATGAGCGGGCTGGGAAAAGGCATTACTGCTGCCTCCATCGGCCGGCTGCTCATGAACAGGGGGTATAAGGTTACTGCCATCAAGATAGATCCTTACATCAACATAGATGCCGGGCTGATGAGCCCGTTTCAGCATGGAGAGGTCTATGTCCTCAAGGATGGGGGCGAGGTGGATCTGGATCTGGGCAACTACGAGCGGTTCTTGGACGTAGAGCTGACCCGCGACCACAACATCACCACCGGAAAGGTTTACAGCACGGTCATTGAAAAGGAGCGCCGGGGCGAGTACCTGGGCAAGACCGTTCAGATAATCCCTCACATCACCGAGGAGATCAAGAGGCGTATCCGGCAGGTTTCCCGAGAGGGGGGGTGCGAGATCTGTTTGATCGAAGTGGGCGGAACCGTAGGCGACATCGAGTCCATGCCATTCCTAGAGGCCATGCGCCAGCTCAGACATGAGGAAGCTGGGAACATTTTCTTCGTCCACGTCACATTGGCCCCCTCAACTACTGACGGCGAGCAGAAGACCAAGCCCACCCAGCACAGCGTGAAGGAGATGAGGGAGTTGGGGCTGCGGCCGGACATGATTGCCGTTAGATGCGAAAAGCCCCTCCTGGAGGAGACCAAGCATAAGATCGCTCACTTCTGCGATGTGCCTGTGGAGGCTGTGATAAGCTGCCATGACGCAGATGATATCTACAAAGTGCCACTGGAGCTGGAGGAGCAGGGTCTGGCCATCTATCTGATGAAGGCCATGCGGCTGTGGCCCCTGGAGGAGCGCAAACAGTGGAACGAGCTGGTCAGGAAGATGGACCTGGTGCAGGGAAAAGTCCGAGTGGCAATTGTTGGCAAGTACACCATCGGCTCGCAGTGCGCTGAACCCATGGAGGATGCCTACCTATCGATTCGTGAGTCCTTGAAGCATGCTGGCATTGAGGCCGGAGTCAAGCCGGAGATCACCTGGATAGACTCCGAGGCGCTGGAGGCGGGCGCGCCGGAGCTTATGCTGCGCGACGTGGACGGCATCCTGGTGCCGGGCGGCTTTGGATCGCGGGGGACAGAGGGCAAGATCAAGGCCATCCAGTATGCAAGGGAGAGAAAGATTCCCTTCCTGGGGCTGTGCTTTGGGATGCAGCTGGCGGTTGTGGAGTTCGCCAGGAATGTTTGCGGCCTGGAGGGGGCCAACAGCACTGAGTTCGGGCCCACGCCACATCCCGTGATTGCCATTTTGCCGGAACAAGAAAAGATCAGACAGATGGGCGCGACAATGAGGTTGGGCAATTACCCGGCCCACTTGAGGGAAGGGAGCTTAGCGCATAAGATCTACGGGACCCCGGAGATTGTGGAGCGCCACAGGCACAGGTACGAGGTAAACCCCTCATACATCCAGCAGATCGAAGAGAATGGCATGATCTTCTCAGGGACTAACGGAGACCTGATGGAGATCTGCGAGATTCCGGAGCATCCTTTCTTCTTCGGATCGCAATTCCACCCGGAGATGACATCCCGGCCGGGCAGGCCGTCGCCGCCGTTCCTGGCTTTTGTGGAGGCGATGAAGGTGAGGGGAAAACGATAATTATGACAGAATGAATAACGATTTCGTTATTTATTATTCCCTTCTAATGGCGTTAATTAGCCGCCATCAATTTTTATGTGAAGGCTTGTTAGCCGAAAATGCCATATAGTCATAATAGAATAGTTAAGGACATTCAGATTTGTTGAGTAAAAATAATAAGCAAGTCACGCTTAATTATAAATAAATGCATGCGTTCTTATATACAGGGATGCGTTATGAAGGAAGTTAAGCACTTAAAGGCGTTTCTACAAGATGTCAATTCGATCGATATTAATGCTTTAGCACGTTCGTTCGAGCATGCCTCTAAAATAGATAAAAGGTATAAAGTAAGTTTCCTTGTTTTTATATCCAAAGAATCTCCAATAGGACTATTTCATGAATGGAAGCATGGTGACTATTCATTTAATGTAAATAGATATTTCGATTTTTATGAAATATTTCTAAATAGAATTATAGAAAGATCTGATATTGAGGGTGGCAAAAGGAAGTTAGAGGGATCATTTTGTATTTTTCAATATGGTGAATCAGATATATGGATTGGATTCACTAGTGACTCACCAGATTTTTTTGATAATGGCGTTGTAAGATTTATTGAATCTTATAAGCCAGATATTTCGAGAATATATTTATCTTCTGAAGAATTAAGGAATCTATTTGAAAACTTAGAGGAGAAGGTATCTGCAGAGATTTTTGTAAAAAAGGCAGTACTTTATTCGCATATCAAGGAAGGACAAATTAATTTTGAAAGAGAGCATTTTCAAGAGTTATTTAACAAGGCTGAAAATGAAGATAGATATGTGGATAAGATCGAATACTATCTAAGAAAAGATCAAGAAATAATTTATCACGGATTTATTTCCAGAAATCTCATATCCTACTATTATTCAGGAAATATCCACCATTTTTTAAACTCATTCCTTTCTATAATTGCGGATAGGGGCATTTCAAAATCCGAAGTACTCGAGAATCGAGAAAGATCTTTCGGTAAAGAAGAAATTAATCCAATCAATATAGTATTCCCCAAAAATGTTTTTCAGAACCGGGCTGATAATTTGCGCTTGGTAAACGCTTTGGAAAAAGTTAGCCGTGGCGCAGTTGCAGTCTATCATCAGAATCCATATCTGCATCTTTCATTCTTAGATTTCATAGATGGGTCAAGCTTTGATATTTTTGCCATAGGCTCTAATGAAATCTCTATAATTCCTAATTTCAAATGCAGTATGCATTCTTTAATGAGAGTATCCGATCAAATTTCTAAAGATTTTAACGAAGGTCAGATTGAGTTGTCCGGTTCTCCAGAATATTCCCTAGAAGATTTCATTGGTGGCAAGGATATTCATGAGTGATGACGAGGACAGCCAAACCTCAGAGTGTATAAGGAATTTAATAAACGATTTTAAAACATATGACCAAGCAGTTGATGTAGTCTCTTGTTTAGAATCTGTTTTTAAGCATGGCTATAAAGATTGGCTAACTTATTTTGATAGATTTCCATATATCTCTTCAAGTGATTTGACTCCTGATTTTACGGTTTTATTAAATGGAGATTATGGACTAATCTTTGAAGTAAAAAGAACGTTCCCACGAGACGACATTGGTTTCAGGAAGGAAGTTGAGCAATTATTATCATATGATAAAGAGTTAGAATTCAAAAGCGATAACTCAGGCAAATCTGTAATTCCTGGTGTCCATGACATAGTTATTATAATTAGTGCTAACCAAGCCAATCAAATTTTTAATAGATTGGATAAACTTATTAAAAAGGATCCAAGCCTGAATTTTAAGAACAATCTCATTTTTATGGAATATTTTTATAATACTATTGACACAGAAGCAAGGTATGTTTACAGAAAATTCATGGGTGAAAATAGAGATTTCCGAGATAACTTCTTGCCTGAATGTAATAGATTAGAATATATTTTAGGAGAATGTGCAGGATCACTAGAATGCTATCCACGTCATTTTATGCAATATAAAGTAAACCAGGTTTTATGTAATGATACTCCGCCAAATCTGTATACTGCCGTTTTTCTATGGACAAAGATATTTTATAATTATTTAAGCGATGAACAAAAAAAAGATTGGCCGAGAGGTAGTTCAAGAAGAATTCAAAACATATTGATAAATATTGATAAATTATTGATTGACTTAAATACCAATTATATACCTAACGGCAATATTCGTAAGGGATGGATAGTTGATGCCTTAGGTTTTTTAGAAAGTGCCAATCTAGCTAAGATAGAATCTAGTGATCAAGCATATGTTTATTTCAGAAATCTGAATAAAATGATAGGACGTAGGCACTACGTCCCGGAAGGTGTAGCTGAACAAGAAGAGCTTAGCGAATATGGGCATCTAATTGCTAAGGAATTTTGTAGAAATGTTAATAAAAAGAAGAAAGTTAAGGCAAGAGATAAGCCAAAGGCAAGAAAACTAAAACAAACCACCCTTTTCAAAGAGGACTAAACGGATAATTACTTGTTGATGTCTAATCCATGTAGATAATTGGGTTGAAAAAAGAGGGATTTAGAGACCTAAGATGATGGATCTAAATTCCTAACCAAGCCCTCATCTCCCGTCTATACTCCGGATAAGAATACACAATGGGAGAGATCCCAGCCAGGATCACCGGCACCAGAATGAATAAGATGGCATGCTCAGGAAAGGCAGCCCCTAGCATTGCCAGGACTCCGGGGGCCTTGAAGAGCCTGTCCGCCAGCCTGTTGGTTTTTTTTCTGAGCACAAAAAAAAATGGCTCACCGAAATCAAAGAGACGGGACCATAATCTGCCCCGCTGCGTTAGAAGTCGGGACCGTATCCGTGTGGTTGTCTACCCCATCGTGGAATAGCACGGTGCATACTGTCCAAGTCCCGTTTTCCTGCCAGGCCATCAGAATAGTTGCCGAAGTAGTATTCCCGATACATATCTTCAGAACGTTAGGGTCGGATAGGTAATCCCCCAGGATTCTATTCGCCATTCCTAACATAGCCATCCCTGCTACCAAGGCGATTCCTATTACTATCCTGTTTTTCATTTCATCTCCTTATTTCAGTTCTAATAAGATTTTTGAACAAAAGAAGTGCTCACTGCCAGGTCCATTTAGTCCATACCAAAGCTCGGATAGAATCTATGACTATACACATATCTACGGGCCTATCGAGATTTAAATCTGTTCGACCTAAAATAATTGGCCCTATAAAATGTTCACCACTGACATTACTACTTCCTATATAGTATCCAGCCGCCGGCATAATATCGGTACAGTTAAGACACAAGAAACCGTTGCCGATATCTAGTATTTCACCTGTGTAAATAAGTACACTTGTCGGGCCATCCTCCGCTGCTATCTGAACATAATCTCCTCTCACCGGCAGCCGGGCATTTACTGCAGTCAAAGTTAATAAAGCCACAAGGGCAATGCTTACTAACATCTTCCAGATATTGCTCATTGTTTGTTAATCTCCTAAAAGAATTTCTACATCTAGCGCCAGATCCTCAGTTTGCCTAGCAGCCTTCCTATCAGCTTATTCTTCGTCCTGCGAATGATCTTCTTAGGATTACCAGATGCCAGGGGCAATGGATAAGAGAAAATATCAAAGAGATCGGACTATCACATCTCAGCCAAGCATCGCATCAGTTCGTCGTTTTCTCGCAGGCTCTGCTCAAGATGCTTCCGCTGCTCCGGAGTAAGACCTGCAATCTTCTTTTCTTCCTTCTTTGGAACTGAAACGACTTGTTTAAGCATAATACGCTCTTAGGTCTACTCTTTAGATTAAATATCTTTTGAAGCGACAACAATGTCCTGTCAGCCCCAGATTATTATGTAGAATCATCTCAATTAAGGAATCCTTCAATTTTCGAGTTATTTAGTCTCCAGTCGATACTTCAGATAGGAATAAATTAGCTGATAAATCGCAGCTTAGATCACCGGCACTACGATCAAAGCAATAGCATATTGAGGAAATGCAGCACCCAGCACGGCCAGGACTCCGGCTGCCTTGAAGAGCTTGCCCGCCAGCCGGTTGGTCTTGTTCCATGCTGGAGAACGAAAATAGGATCACGCAGAAAGAGAATCTGAATATCTTGTCCTTTAAGGCATTGCTAGGCGATTTCGCTCTTTGTTCTCTTCTCTATTTGGCGCACTATTTCATCAATCTCAAGGCCCAGGCATTTGGCACGATCTTAATGTAGTCTCCCTTTCCCAGGTCGAAGATCTGAAAGGTTCCTAACTGCATTGACCGGTCCAAGGGCAGCGGCAAGAGTTTCTATTCCCTGCCTTCTAATCTCCTCAGTGCTTTTAAAATCCGCCGTGGAGCTCATGGCTTCCAGACTTCTATCCATTCGACTCTCTCAAAATCGCGATCATTTGTGGCGATATCTTTGAGCCCATTGATATTCATAGCATACAAATTCAATGAATCATTGGTAAGGAGATGATGTCTTTCCCTGAACGTTCTGCTCTCAAATATTGCCTCTTTCCCAACTGGCAATACCTCCATATTGAATTTAGGTATTTCTTCAATTGCTTCCTCGCATTTCGTCAGGCCAGAGATGGAATCAGGATGATCCTTGAAAAATCTCAAAACTTTTATGGGCCTCACATCGAACTTCTCTACAGCCTCTGCAATCATAAGCTTATGCAGGACTTCAGTCATAGCAATAACTGATGTAAAGGCCAAAATCTCTAGATTTTCAGCCCGCTCCAACAAAGCAGTACACGGTTCGGAACGGCCGAGGAAATGGTAAATGAATATATTCGAATCTATGAAGATCTTGCAGCCATTGGGGATGTCATCAAACATCTATTCAGCCAGGGGAGAGTATTCATCGCTTTCAGCTATCTCTTTTGCCGCTTGCGGGTCGATCTTTATAATACCCTGAGTTCTGCGAACAGCGCTCTTTATCTCGTTTGGCGGCCTCGAGATACCTTCCTTGTTTACTGGCCTAGTTCTAGTTTTCACGCATAGAGTTGTGTTTAATCCATGATTTAAGGATATGGATAAGTTCGCATCAGTTCGGGTGATAGAATAATCAATAAAGATTGCTGCGATTTTCGCTCTCCTTAATCACTCGCTGATACTCAAAATAGGAATAAACGAATGGATAAATCGCAGCTAAGATCGCCGGCACCAAAATGAGGATAATGGCATATTGAGGATATACCGCGCCAAGCATTGCCAGGACTCCCGCCGCCTTGAAGAGCTTGCCCGCCAGCAGGTTGGTCTTGTTCCACACCTTCTCGCTGGAAAGCGTCCAAGGAGTTCTGACTCCAATGAACCAGTTCGGCCTGGCATTTTCGGTCATAACTCCGGCGTAATAGATCAGAACGCCGATGGCAGGTGCCATGAGCTGGATTATGTTGAACCTGTAGCCGAGGTTCCAGGCGATTGTCAGCAAGTGAAGATAGAAAAGGAATCCAAAGAGCAGTAGAATGAACCAATCGAAGTGCGATCTGAATTTGGCGATGTTCTCCTTGAGCGGATCAATTCAGGGGGTTGCCAGGAAGGCCAGAAAGAGTATGGTCGAAATAATGGGCATCAAGAAGAGGCCCCAAAGCTTAGGCATATAGCCATTTACACTGCCACTTGCGTCCCAGTGGGAAGCCATCCGCTCGGGCATCTGTGGGTACAGATAAGCTCCAAGGAAGAAAGAGCTAATGATGAGGCAGAGGATTATAACTTG
>JADDYB010000490.1_pt1 | contig 12442 bp, 14 predicted proteins | sample 8641941 | NCBI WGS metagenome assembly JADDYB01 (sample SAMN16275377, study PRJNA637457) | freshwater sediment metagenome | isolation source: Lake Kineret sediment | place: Israel: Lake Kineret | collected 2013 | reverse complement strand
AGACGTAACGATCTGATGGAGGAGCAGGATGTTCACCGGACTCGTTGAGACCCAGGGAATCATCGCGCGTATCGACCGTGTCGCCGGCGGCGCGCAGATCGAGGTGTACGCGCCGGAGTTCGGCCGCGACATGGCCATCGGTGACTCCATCGCCGTCGACGGTGTGTGCCTGACCGTGGCGAAGTTCATCCGCGGCGCCTTCGTCGCGGACGTGAGCGAGGAGACGCTTCGCAAGACGACGCTGTCCAATCTCAGCGAGGCGACGAAAGTGAACCTCGAGCGTGCGCTTCGTCTCTCGGACCGTCTCGGAGGACACCTGGTCACAGGCCACATTGACGGCGTCGGGAAGATGCTGCTGCGTCACCCCTCCGGGAACAGCACCGTGTACCAGTTCCAGATTCCGTCCCCTCTGCTCGAGTACGTCGTCCCCAAGGGCTCCATAGCCGTCGACGGCATCTCTCTCACCGTCGCACAGATCAAAGGGGAGTCCATCGCCGCTGCGGTCGTCCCGCACACCGAGGCAGCTACCACCCTCGGCAGCAAACCGGTGGGGTCGTCGGTGAACGTGGAGGTGGACATGTTGTCCAAGTACGTAAAGCGGTTCGTTGACCTGTATGCGCACCAGGCCGGGGCTGACACCGCTGCCAAGCGCGGTCTCGGGGACATGCTCCGCGACTTCGCTGATGGCAAGTAGGCGGCTGACATGACGGATCCTAAGCGCACGGGCCCCTTCGCCTCCATCGAAGAAGGCGTGGCCGAGATAGCCGCCGGCCGGATGCTCGTGGTCGTGGACGACGAGGACCGGGAGAACGAAGGCGATCTCGTGATGGCCGCGGAGAAGGCGACTCCTGAGGCCATCAACTTCATGATCACCCATGGCAGGGGCCTCGTGTGCCTGCCGCTCACCTCGGAGCGTCTGGAGACGCTTCGTGTCCCGCCCATGACCGAGGAGAACACGTCGGAGCAAGGCACCGCGTTCCACGTTTCGATCGGTGCGAAGGGCAGGATAACGACGGGAATCTCGCCTGCCGACCGGTGCGAGACAGTGCTCGCAGCCATCGACCCCTCGACCCGCCCCGAGGACCTGTCGATGCCGGGCCACGTGTTTCCCCTGAAAGCCCGCCCCGGTGGGGTGCTCGAACGCGCTGGACATACGGAAGCGGCTGTCGACATGGCCCGGCTCGCGGGGCTGACCCCCGCCGGCGTCATCTGCGAGATCATCAATCCGGACGGCACGATGGCCCGGCGGCCGGAACTCGAGGAGTTCTCGGCACGGCACGGCCTGCTGATGGTCACGGTCGCGGACCTCATCCGCTATCGCAGGCGTACGGAGCGCCTGGTGGAGAAGGTCGCTGACGTGACGCTGCCCACGAGGTTCGGCGAGTTCCGTGGCCTGGGGTACCGGAGCCTGCTGGACGGCCGCACCCACATGGCGCTCGTCGCCGGTGACGTCGCAGGACGCGACTCGGTGCTCGTGCGCGTGCATTCCGAGTGCCTCACGGGCGACGTCTTCCACTCGCTGCGCTGCGACTGCGGAGCCCAGCTGGAGGAGTCGCTCAAGCGCGTGAGCGCCGAGGGCGCGGGCGTCGTGCTCTACATCGTCGGCCACGAGGGCCGGGGCATCGGTCTCGCCGACAAGTTGCGTGCGTACGAGCTTCAGGAGCGCGGTGCTGACACGGTGGAGGCGAACGAGGCGCTGGGGTACCCGGCCGATCTGCGGGACTACGGGATCGGGGCGCAGATACTCGCGGACATCGGTCTCAAGTCGATCCGCCTGCTGACAAACAATCCCCGCAAGGTCGTCGGTCTCGAGGGCTACGGGCTCGAGATCGTCGAGCAGGTCTCGCTCGAGGTGGAGCCGTGCCCTGCGAACTACGCGTACTTGCGGACGAAGAAGGAGAAGCTGGCGCACAACCTCTCGCTCAGCGAGTATGCGCCGACCCAGGAAGGGAGCCGGTAGGTCATGGCTGTGTACGAAGGACACTTGATCGGGACGGGACTCAAGATCGGTATCGTCGTGAGCAGGTTCAACGAGCTGCTCGGGTCGCGACTGCTCTCCGGTGCGAAGGACGCGCTGGTCAGGCACGGGGTGGCTGATGAGGACATCGACATCGCGTGGGTTCCGGGGGCGTTCGAGATCCCGCTCGTCGCGAAGAAGCTCGTCGACGCCGGGCGCTACGACGCGGTGATCGCTTTGGGTGTCGTCATCCGCGGTGGCACACCGCACTTCGAGTTTGTCGCATCCGAGGTGAGCAAGGGCATCGCGAAGGTGTCGCTGGACTCCGGGGTGCCGGTGCTCTTCGGCGTCATCACGGCGGACACCATCGAGCAGGCGGTTGAGCGGGCGGGGACGAAGGCCGGCAACAAGGGCTGGGAGGCCGCTGTCGGGGCGATCGAGATGGCGACTCTCACGACTACGCTCTAACTGAGGGCCTGAGGAAAAGCGAGGCCCCGGGCGTCGATGGCGCTCGGGGCCTCGCGTGCTTCTGGGTCGGGTCCAGTGGGTCCTCACCACCCTGGTGGCTATCGACCGTGAATCCGGTCCCCCAGATTCAACCTCCGTCTCCGGAGGCGGATGCACATAGTAGTCACGAGCCGGAGGCTGAATCAATGGGCAGCCCGCACATTCCGACGAAGCGTTCGTGCGAGCTGTCCGACGGTTGCCACCGGGCGACGAGCGGGCGTCAGAACATCCCGTGCGGAGAAAGGGCGGCTTGCGGATCCGGGGTATCTTCTCGGGTGTTGACATCGAGGTGTCGGCGCATATCATGTAATCATTACTGATTCGGTAGGGATTAGCCGTCAGGACGACGCATGAGACTGACCGCGAAGAGCGAATATGGTCTGCTGGCCGTGATCGACCTCGCCCTCAGCGCGAGCTCGGGGCCGGTCAGCGCGCGGGAGGTCGCCGAACGCCGGGCGATCCCGCAGCGATTCCTCGAGCAGCTGCTGGTCTCCCTGCGCCGTGCCGGCCTGGTGACGGCCGTGCGAGGTGCCAAAGGGGGCTTCGCCCTGGGCCGCCCCGCTGAAGATATCACGGTGCTTGATGTCGTCGAGGCGCTGGAAGGGTCACTCACTGCGAGCGTGTGTGACTCCGAGCGCGGTGTCACGTGTGGGCAGGCGGGCGCATGTGCCGCGGCCCCTGTCTGGGCGAAAGCGACGGCCGCACTTCGCGATGTGTTCGCGGGCACGACCATAGCGGAGCTCGCCGGCAGCCAGTCCCGGCTCGATGGGATGTCGGAACGAGCGTGCGACAACCGAAAACCGGAGGAGGCGCGATGAGCGCTCACGCAGGATACATGGACTACGCAGCGACCACCCCCGTCGATCCGCGGGTCGTTGACGCGATGGTGCCCTTTCTCACGGAGCGGTTCGGGAATCCGAACTCGCTTTATGCTGCGGGGCGTGACGCCTACCGTGCGCTCGAGGATGCTCGCGAGAGGGTCGCTGCTCTCATCGGTGCGGATGCGCCGGGGGAGGTCATCTTCACGAGCGGTGGGACCGAGGGCGACAATGCGGCCCTCGTCGGGACGATGGCACGCCTCGCGCCCGGCGGTGGCGGTCACCTCATTGTGTCCTCATACGAGCACCACGCGGTACTCGAGCCCGCTCAGTGGCTCGGCAAGCAGGGTCACGAGGTCTCGTACGTGGCGCCTCGTTCCGACGGCTTCGTTCACGCCGAGGACGTCGCCGCCCAGATGCGCCCGAACACCAAGCTCGTCTCGGTGATGCACGGCAACAACGAGATCGGCACCGTGAACGACGTCGCGGCGATCGCGGCGATCGCGCACGCGAGCGGCGCGCTCATGCACACCGATGCGGCTCAGACGCTCGGAAAGGTGCCGTTCGACGTCAACAGGCTGGGGGTCGACCTCGCGTCCTTCTCGGGACACAAGATCTATGCGCCGAAGGGCACAGGAGTGCTGTATCTGCGCCGGGGAACGAAGTTCGAACCGATGCTCAAGGGCGGCGGACAGGAGTCGAAGAGGCGTTCCGGCACGCAGAACGTCGCCGGAGCGGTCGCCTTCGCGACGGCGCTCGAGTTGATCGTCGCCGATATGCCGGCTGAGTCCGTGCGGTTGGCGGGGCTTCGCGACCGCCTCGTACTGGGGGTCACCACCCGCCTCGAGAACACCGAGCCCTCCGTCTCGGAAGGTGAGAGGCTCCCGCACATCGCATCGCTGCTCATCAAGGGTGTCGAAGGCGAGGCCATGCTGCTGCAACTGGATAACAAGGGCATTGCCGTCTCGACAGGGTCCGCGTGTTCGTCCGGGTCGCTCGAGCCGAGCCACGTGCTCTTGTCGATCGGATGCCCTCCGGAGATCGCGCACGGGAGCCTGCGGCTGTCCCTCGGGCGATTCACCACCGAGAGCGACGTGGACACGTTCCTGGAGGTCTTACCGCCGATCGTCGAGCGTCTTCGCTCGATGTCGCCGGTGTACGCCCGCATGTTCGGCGCCGGCTAGAGAGTGTTCGCACGTATCACCGATTCGAAGGAGTAGGACGTGCTCTACAGCGACAAGGTCATGGACCACTTCAATAACCCCCGTAACGTCGGGGTCATCGAGCACGCGGACGGAGTCGGCGAGGTGGGCAACCCGGTCTGTGGCGACATGATGAAGATCACGATCGCGGTGGACGACTCGGACCACATCTCTGACATCCGGTTCCAGACACTGGGTTGTGGTGCGGCGATCGCAACGAGTTCCATCGTCACTGAGATGGCGCGGGGCATGTCGCTCGAAGAAGCGGTCGCCATCACGAAGAAGCAGGTCGCAGACGAGCTGGGCGGCCTTCCTCCGGCGAAGATGCACTGCAGCGTGCTGGCCACGGACGGCCTGAAGGTCGCGGTGGACGACTTCCTGAAGAAGCATGGAAGGGAGCCCATCGCCGGCGAGGTGAAGAGCGCGGACCCGAACTTCGATCCTCATTCCGACGAGGACGACCACGACGAGGACTGAGACACCCGCTCACGGGAGGACGCGCCGGTATGGCACGGATCTGGGTCGCGATGAGCGGCGGGGTCGACTCGTCGGTCGCCGCGGCTCTCCTGCTCGATGAGGGACACGACCTCGTCGGCGTCACCATGCGGTTGTGGCCTGCCGCGGCCGAGGGGGGCAGCGGGTCGACACCGGCCGTCGACGGGGCCCGGGGGGTTTGCGGGGTCCTCGGGATCGAGCACCGCATCGTGGACTACAGCGAGCCGTTCGAGCGTGAGGTCCTCTCGTACTTCGCACGCGAGTACGCGGCGGGCAGGACGCCGAATCCATGTGTCGCCTGCAACGATCACGTCAAGTTCGGCGGGCTGCTCGAGGAGGCTCTCTCAGATGGTGCCGACGCGCTCGCCACGGGACACTATGCGCGCGTGGTGACTGACGAGGCGGGGCACCCCGCTCTCGCGCGCGGACTGGACCCGAAAAAGGACCAGAGCTACTTCCTCTACCGCCTGACCGGCGAGAGGCTCCGCCACATCATGTTTCCTCTTGGCGAGTCCACAAAGGAGCACGTGCGCGGCATCGCAGCCGCCAGAGGGCTTCCGAGCGCCGATGATGACGAGAGTCAGGACGCGTGTTTCGCACAGGGCGGCTCGCACTTCGATGCGGTCCGAGACAGGATTCCTTCGGCGTTCGTTCCAGGTGACATCGTTGATGAGAGCGGGACCGTGTTGGGCCACCACGAAGGCATCGCCCGATACACGATCGGACAGCGAAAGGGGCTCGGCATCGGGGGCCTCTCAGAACCTTTGCGAGTGGTAGCGATCGACCCGGAGAACAATCGCGTCGTCGTGGGTGCGGTGGACTCGTCCCGCATCACTTCCGTGTCGTGTGAGGATGCGGTGTGGGCTGGACCCTCCGACATCCGGGTCCTCGCGGCGGTGCGCTACCGGGCCGAACCCGTAGCGGCTCTCGCACGCCGGTCGGGCGAACAGCTTGATGTGCGGTTCGATGCTCCGCTCGATGCGGTCGCGGCCGGGCAGGCGCTGGTCTGCTACCGTGGTGACGTCGTCATCGGCGGAGGGACGATCTCGTGCGCGACCTGATCGATTGCCACGTTCACACGCACTGCTGCGGTCACGCGAGCGGGACGGTCGATCAGATGGTTGGGGCCGCTGTGTTCGCCGGCATCACAGGGTTGGTGTTCACCGAGCATCTCCCGCTGCCCGACGAACTCGATCCTGACCGTCACCTGTCACCGTGCGAGTCGTCGTTCGCCGAGTACGCGGACGCGGTGAATGCGATGGCCTCACGAGTCAAGGGGCTCGAGGTGGTACTGGGCGCTGAGGCTGACTGGATTCCCGGACACGAGGATCACGCGGCACGGGTGCGCGCCGCCGCCGCGGACGCGGGGGTACGCGTCGTTCTCGGCAGCGTTCACTTCCTTGACGGTTGGGCCTTCGACGATCCCGCGAATCTCTCCGAGTGGGACACCCACGACATCGACGAGGTGTGGGAACGCTACTTCTCAGTCTGGTGCGATGCGGCGAGGGGCGGCGGTTTCGACGTCATGGCCCATCCTGACCTCGTCAAGAAGTTCGGTCACCGACCGTCCTTCGACCCCCACGACCTCTACGCGGAATCCGCGCGTGCCGCAGCTGAGGGCGGAGTGCTGATCGAGGTGTCCACCGCCGGCCTGAGAAAGCCGGTGGGCGAACTGTATCCCGGGCAGGACCTCCTCGTGGCCTTTCGCCACGCCGGGGTGTCTGCGACCATCGGCTCCGACGCTCACGCGCCGTCCGAGGTGGGTAGAGACCTGGAAGCCGCGTACCGGGCACTCGCGTCGGCGGGTTACGGCCGCGTCGCATTTCCGCGCGGAGAGGGTGATGTGAGGTGGATAGAGCTATGACCGTGCGTGTCAACGATGTGGTATCTGCGATCTCTTCTGCGTTCCCGCCCGATAGGGCGGAGCAGTGGGACCGGGTCGGCCTGCTCGCGGGGGATGCCGCCGCCGAAGTGACCGGAGTCGCGCTGGCTCTGGACCCGACACTCAAGGCGATCGCGAGTGCGGCGGCAGTCGGCGCGAATGTTCTCGTCACGCACCATCCCGCGTTCTTGTCGGCACCGGAGCGCATCCTCGCAGGCGGGGGACCTGCCGGCGTCGTCCATGCCGCGATCGCCTCCGGTGTGGCCCTGGTCAACGCCCACACCAATCTCGACAGGGATGCTCGTGCCCAGGAGCTGATGGGGTTCTCTCTCGGCCTCGTTCCGAGGGCCCCGCTCGAGCGCTCGACGATGGACGCGTCCGTCGTGACGACCTTCGTCCCGGACGCGAGCGTGGAATCCGTAGTGGCGGCGATGACAGCAGCGGGTGCCGGACGGATCGGGGCGTATGAGGGCTGCACGTTCACCACGACCGGTACGGGCGGCTCTACCGCCCCTTCGGGGTCCGACCCCGCAGTAGGTGTGGCCGGTGAGGCGATATCGGCTGCTGAAGTCCGGGTGGAGATGGTCTGCCCGCACTCATCCGCAGCGCGGGTCGTGTCTGCCGCAGCTGCTGCACACCCGTACGAGGAACCCCTCGTCGAGGCCGTGGACGCGACCATCGCGCGCAACGCTTGGCGTCTGGGCCGTATTTGCGAGCCGGTCTACGAGATCACCCTGGGGGATCTCGCGGACCGTGCGATCGCCTCGTACGGGGTCACTCCGCGTGTATGGGGGGACCCTGGCACGGTGCTTCGCAGTGTCGCCACCGCCACCGGGTCGGCAGGGTCCCTCGTTCCCGACGCCGTTGCCGCCGGGGCCGACGCCCTCGTAGCGGGAGAGGTGCGTTATCATGACGCGCTGGAGGCGCGGGCTTCGGGGCTCTGCATCGTCGAAGTCGGTCACGACGCCAGCGAGTGGCCGCTCGTCGGACTGCTGCGCGAGGTCGTCCTCGGCGTGGAGGGTCTGGAAGCGGCGGACGTGCACGCACTCGAGCCGGCCATCGGCTGGTGGACACCCAAGGAGAACGGATCCGCATGACGAACCCGGCCGCAGTACTCCTCGAGATCCAAGCCGCCGATGTCGAGATCATGAGAGCGCGCAAGCGCCTCGAGGACCTTCCGGAGAAGCGTGAGATCCTCGCGGTTCGTGCGAAGATCAAGGAGACCGCGGGACTCAAGGCCAAGGCCGAGATGCTCGTCCACAAGCTCGAGTCGGAGCTCAAGGCACGCCAGGACGAGCACGCGATGATCGCCGAGAAGCTCGGAGCCGAGCAGGCGAAGGTGATGGAGACCACCGATCACCGGCAGATCACGGCGCTGACGCGGGAGATGGACGGACTCCGCCGACGCAACGACAAACTGGACATGGAGTCACTGCAATACATGGAGCGCATCGAGAAGGCCTCGTCACAGGTGTCGACGGTGCAGGCGCATCTCGAGAAGCTTCAGGAGAGGGACGCTGAGCTCGTCGCCGCGTACCAGGCTGCAGGGACGGCGATTCAGACCGAGGCAAAGGCCGCTACCGCACGCAGGACGGCACTCGCTGCGGCCCTGCCCCCGGACGTGCTCCAACGTTACGAGAGCGTCCGCGATACGAAGGGTGGAGTCGGGGTCGGCCGTCTCGAAGGCGATTCGTGCTCCGCGTGCCGGATGGATCTGCCCGCCGAGCGTCTTCGGGAGCTGCGTGACGGTCCGGACATCGGACTCTGCCCGCAGTGTCGAAGGCTGATTGTCGTGCGGAGCGAGGAGTCCGCGTGAGCGGTGCGATCCTCAGGACTGATGGCGGCGCCCGAGGAAACCCGGGCCCGGCCGGGTGCGGCTTCGTCTTGGAGTCTGACGGTAGCCTGGTATGCACCGGGGGCCGGTTCTTGGGAGTGGCGACCAATAACGTCGCAGAGTACGAGGCGCTCATCTGGGGCCTTGAGAACGCCCGCGCGTGCGGCTTCTCCTCGATCACGGTGTTCGCGGACAGCGAGTTGCTCGTCAAGCAGCTGAATGGTCAGTACAAGGTCAAGAACGCAGGCCTGAAGCCGCTGCACGCTCGGGCCAGTGCTCTGTTGGGTGGGTTCGCCCACGCCGAGGTCAAGCACGTTCGGCGAGAGATGAACGCGGCGGCGGATGCGCTGGCGAATGCCGCCATGGATGAGCGCGCGACAGTCGGCGATCCCCGCTGCGAACCGGGAGGATCCGCCGCTCAGACGTCGCTGTTCTGAGACACCCGCACCGAGCGGACGCACCCCAAGGAGGGCTGATGGGCACCTACGAACTCCGCGTGAAGTCCCACTTCGACGCCGCGCACCACCTCTACGGGTACCCCGGTGAGTGCCGTAACCTGCACGGTCACACGTGGGACGTCGAGGTGAGCGTGGAAGGCGGGGCCCTGGATGAGATCGGAATCGTCTACGACTTCAAGTCGCTCAAGTCCGACCTCGAGGCGGTCCTCGCGGAGTTCGACCACAGGCTCATCAACGAAGTACCGCCGTTCGATGAGATCAGCCCGACCGCGGAGAATCTCGCCCGAGTGCTCTGTGAGCGATTGCAGGGTACGGTGGCTCCGGTCGTGCGCGTGACCGAGGTGGTCGTGTGGGAGTCGCCGGTGGCGAGGATCGCATACCGCCCCTAGGCGGCAGCGAACGCGGGGCGCAGTGGGGAGAGGGGCTCAGGACATAGAGGTGTCCCGAGAAACCTCGCCTGCAGATCTCCTACTCGGACCGGGTTCCCACGCTTCTTGCGAAGCGCCCTTTCGGGTTTCCCTCCATCGAGGCCCCGTCTCCGGGCGGCCACCTCACGGCTTGCCGACCTTCTCGGGTCCCTCTCCGGTGGCTACTGGTACACCGTCTTCCGGAGTCCTGCTGCGTCCGACTTCTCGGGACAAGATGTAATCTACCCCGCTGCGATACCTGGGTCAACACGAATACGAGAAATCGTCTACATTCGTGACAAAAGGACTTTGGGACACGGCAAGCGGTACAACAGGGCGGACGAACGGTAGCACACAAGAGTGCAGACGGCGTTTGCTCGATTCGTGACGGTGTGGCTAGTATGGGAGTCGTGATTTTCGTGCCGAGCCCACCCGGGAGCGCGCAGCTCATGCCGACAGCAGCCCTCGAGGAGTACCTCGAGACCATCTACAAGCTCACCGGTGACCAGCCTGTGAGGCCCACGCAGATCGCAGATGCGATGAGCGTGTCCGGACCCACGGTCACTGCGACGTTGAAGCGCCTCGAGTCGCGCGGCTTGGTGACTCGCGAGGGTACAGGGGTCGTGTTGACGCCGCTCGGGACCGAGGAGGCGCTCACGATCGTACGGAAGCACCGCGTCTCGGAGCGGTTCCTCGTCGACGTGCTCGGCTTGGACTGGGACGTGGCGCACGACGAGGCCTGCCGTCTCGAGCACGCGCTTTCGCCGCGGGTTCTGGAGGCGCTTGAGCGCTTTCTCGGCGGCCCGACCGAGTGCCCCCACGGTCACCCCATCCCCGGCACCACCGGAGTCAGTCGCGCCGTCTCAGGCAGGTCGTTGTCGGAAGTCGGCGTCGGCGAGACGGTGGAGGTCCTTCGGGTCGCCGAAGACGCGGACTCCCTTCGGTACCTGGGTGACGTCGGCCTGCGCCCCGGGATTACGGCGCGCGTCGTGGCGTCCGAGCCGTTCGATGGACCCGTTTCGGTTGACGTGGGGGGTCGGGTCAGGGCCCTTTCGCGCGAGATGGCCCGGTCCGTGATCGTAAGGTGATCGCGTGCTGAAGAGGTTCGACGTCGTTCACCAGTTCGTGCTTCGCAGCATCGCCTTTGTAGTCGCGATGGCTCTTCTTCTCGGAGTGGTGCTCACGTTCGCGGTGCGCGGCGTGTTCCTGGAGCAGGCCGCACGCACCGCTCACGTGACCGCGAACGCCATTGTGCTGCACCACGTGAAGCAGGTTGACCTGCAGACGGACGCCATCCCTCCTGCGACCGTCCGAATCCTCGATGAGATGCTGGCCGAGGACCTTTCCGGTGCGGGTATCACGACGATCAAGCTCTGGAACACGCAGGGGACGCTCATCTACTCCTCGGACCGTCAGAAAGTGGGGGAGTCCTTCGCGGACCACCCGCCGTTCGTTGCGGCCCTGGGCGGAGCTGTGCAGGTCGAGGTCGCTGATGAGCCCGACGAGGAGAACGAGGCGCAGTTCCGGCAGCATGGCCGCGAGATCGAGGTGTACGCGCCACTGGTGTCGGGTGGGCGGGTGCTCGGCGTCTTCGAGATCTACCAGGAGTACGCTCCGGTTTCGGATACGGTCAACCGGTTCATCATGCTGATGTGGATCGTTATCGTTGCCGGCTCGGTTCCCGCGTACTTCCTGCAGCTGACGATGATGAGGCGCATCGCCGACGAGCTTCACATCGCCCGCGGCGCGCTGGCGGAGGTGAACGCGCGTCTCACCGAGTCGTTCGAGGACATGGAGATGCACTCGTTGGGGACGATGCAGGCACTGGTCGGCGCCGTCGACGCCAAGGACAGCTACACGGCCCGTCATTCGATCGCGGTGACGGATTATGCGGTCGCCATCGCGAAACGGATGGGGCTGCCCTCGTCCGATGTCGTTGACGTGGAACGAGCCGGGCTGCTGCACGATGTCGGGAAGATCGGCACGCCTGAGTCGATCCTGCTCAAGCCCGACCGCTTGACCGACGAGGAGTTCAGTATCATCTGCGAGCACTCGGAGATGAGCGGTCACATCGTCGAGGCGGTGCCGTTCCTGTCGCGACTGGTGCCGATCCTGCGCGGACACCACGAGCGGTGGGACGGGAAGGGATACCCGGACGGCTTGTCGGGAACGGATATCCCGCTTCTGGCGCGGATACTTATGGTCGCCGACACCTTCGATGCGATGACATCCGAGAGACCCTACCGTGAGGCGGTTTCTGTGGAGGACGCCCGCGCCGAACTACTCAAATGTTCCGGGGCGCAGTTCGATCCGGACGTTGTCGAGGCGATGCTGGCGGCCATCGACGGAGGGGACGCGAAGGTCGTGGTCCACGCCGAAGAGGGCCGTGCGCGGCGTCGCTGACCCGCCGTCCTGCTAACGGACCCTGGGCTTGCCGTTGACTTGAAATACGAACATATGTTCGATATAGTGGCGTTGCCGACACACTGACCGCCTTGATTGCGGTCCGCCGCGATCCGAGGGAGGAGTCGTGGGTCGTAACGCCGCCATCAAGAACTACGACTCCACGCCTGCGGGCCAGCCACTCGAGTTGCTCCCGGGCAGGCGAAGCCGGCTTCCTGTCATCGTCGAGTTGCTGGCGAGCCCGTGGATCGTGCGGGCATCGGAACTCGTGTCGCGCGACGGTTCCTCGGCACCTAAACACGTCGCCGAGGACATCGATGTCGAGTGGGATGCCGAACGCGGGCGCCCCCTTTCGTTCGAACGGGCCGGCAAGCACTACCGTATCGACGCGGTGCTGCAGACGTGGTCCGCGGAGCGGTCGTGGTGGGATTCTCGCGCCCACGTCTCCGTGCGCTACTGGCGCGTGCTTGCTCGCGAGA
>JADDYB010000489.1_pt1 | contig 12446 bp, 6 predicted proteins | sample 8641941 | NCBI WGS metagenome assembly JADDYB01 (sample SAMN16275377, study PRJNA637457) | freshwater sediment metagenome | isolation source: Lake Kineret sediment | place: Israel: Lake Kineret | collected 2013 | reverse complement strand
GACCACAAGCTCTCGACTTTCTTCTCAGCTCAGCCGTATCGCCGGTATCCACCCCTCGTGCTGCTTGCCGTTGATGTCCACAAACTCGGAACAAGTTATGATGCCGCCGATTGCGTTCCACGACGGCTCATGTATGATCTGCGGATACGAGCCCGTGCGGATCGTGTAGTTGTAAGTTTGGTTTGCATAGAGCGTGAAGGAGTTGTTGAAGGTGATATTATGCCAGTCGCCGGTGTAGCCGTTCCAAGTAGCCACTGCATCCACGCCATTGCCCCATATACGGACATATTCGGTATGGCCACCGGTTCCAGCACAGGGATACGTGTACAGCGACGAAACAGTAATCGTTCGATTCGGCGTGATGGTGCCATTGTGTGTGCCTGAGATGCTTGGGTAAGGACTGGCTGGTAAGCCAGTGTCAAATATACCAGTTGGTGCAAAATAAATCTCCCAAGGCTCCATCAATGGATAATTATCTTCATCTGAATCTATACTATAAGGAGTATCGCCAATTCCATCGTTATCTGCATCCGTTCCATTATAATCGCTCCAGTAGTTGCCAAGGTAGTTCTCGTAAGTTGTTTCGTTGTAAACGTAGCTTATTTTCTCTGTTGAGTTCCAGATGTTAGTTGAATAGGAAGAAATACCGTTTTCACTGTTGTTTATGAAGTTGTTGTGGTGGATGGTGTTATTGTGGGAATCATCGAGCCTGATTCCAAAATTGTTGCCCGAGCAGATGTTATTTATTAAGGTGTTGTTGTTGCTTGAATGGGACATGCAGATACCGCCGTACCACCTGTTCAAATTTGCTGTGTTATTGTAGATGCTGTTGTTGCTGCTGAAATAGTGCAGGTGTATGCCATAGTCGTTGTTCGAGCAAATGTTGTTTCTTAAGATGTTGCCGCTGGAGTTGTAGACGCCAATTCCCTCGAGGTTCTTTGAGGCGATGTTGTTTTTTATCTTGTTATCGTTGCTCGAAGAAGACAAGTAGATCCCCCTGTTGGGGTTCGAGTTAGCGGTGTTGTTTAATATGGTGTTGTTGCTGGAAGAGAGGAAGAGGATTCCATCATTATTGTTCGAGGCGTTTACATTTTCTATTGTTGAATTAGTAGTATACACAAAGAGGACTCCTTGCCCGTTATTGGTTAATGTGAGGTCTTTAACTGTGATATTTGTTGAGCTCACCACACCAACAAAGCCAGCATTTGTTGAAGCATCTATAAATACATTGTTCCGATTAACTAAATAATATATTGGCTTTCCATCTACCACGTTGCTCGTGTCTATATCATGGATATAACATTCAAGAGTGCCATCAACATAAAAATAGCTCATCGTGTTGTTTCTTAAAGTATTGTTGCAGGAACACAAGAAATGAATCCCAAAATTATTGCCTAAGCAATTGTTATCCATTAATATGCTGTTACCGGAATCGAAGAGCCAGATACCTTCACTATTGTTCGAGCAGTTGTTATTCGTTAAGGTATTATTGTTGCTGGAAGAGACGAGGATGATTCCAAACCAGTTGTTCGAGCAGTTATTGTTCGTTAAGATGTTGTTACAGGATTTAAAGAGGAAGATCCCATCATTGTTGTTCGTCGCATTATTTTCTGTAATCGTGCAGTTATCAACGCTATTGAGGTGGATTCCAGCATTCTCCCACCATTTCCCTGTCGCTCCTTCCAACGTAAACCCACTTATGTTTACATAATCTGCAGTTACTTCAAATATGTGATCATCTGAATCAGCAGCCTGAACAATCGTTGAATCAGACCCATTTTCAGATTTAATAGTTAAACGCTTATTCACATCAACATTCTCAACATAAATCCCATCTTTAACGTTTATTATATCACCATAACTTGCATTTTCAACGGCATACTGAATCCTCGTAAAATCCGCCCCTCCATCGTCGTCCACATACCATACAATTGGCGGTTGATAGGGAATTGAATCGTTTGTATTTATCTGCCAGTAGGGGTTGTATTTTCGTTCAGCAAAAATATACCAGGCAGTTGCGCCAATATGCAACGCATTTGGATAACCCCAACCAAAGCCAGTTGTAACATTGTCGTGGCAAGCTGCCACTATTCCTTTCCCGTTACTGTTGTTTGCAGAGGTTTGAGCTTTGCGGATTTCATTTAGAAATTCATCTGATTTATTAGTCTCATTCTTAATCTGATAAGCTATACATGTATGTGCAGTTCCCTCAAACCACACACCATCTTTATCATCATTAAAATCAACTCCTTTGAATCCACAACCTTTTGGACAAGGGTCTACTAAACAATTGTTTTCAACCCACGTGATACCTCTGCCATATTTGTTCAAATTGCCCAAAGCCATCAATCCCCACGTATTCACGTCTGTAGGCAAAACCTCTTTATTTATTGTTACTCCATCATTCAGTGTCCCAGTCCAAAAATGCCCACAAGATTCATTCCACATTGCTTCTATGAACTTCTTTGCATGTGTGGCCCTATCTAACCAAGTAGTATTTTCAGTTACATTGTAGAGCTTCATAAATGCAACATAAGCGTCAATATTGTGTTCGGTTGATTTCCATGTAATATTTTCTAGCTCCCAATCGAAATTCTTGTCTTCATAACCACCAGTATATCCCCCTGCACCACGAATATCATAGCAATTATCATATATCCAGTCGCCCAAGCGTTTGGCGGCATTTAAATAAGTTATATCTCCTGTAACCTCATAATAACGAAGTAAGGCAATGAGCGTCCATGCCAGATTACCCGTGCCAGATCCAGGGCTTTTAATAGAAGAATTTTTACCTGAAGGATCCTTAATATCGGTTGCCCAATAACCATCTCTGACTCTCCCATCATTAAAGATTTGGTCATTATTTTGAAGATAAAGAAAACTATCAGCTAATATTTGCGCCCTCTCTTTATCCGTCACATTGCCCCTTGCGGTTAAAGCAATAAGTGCTAAAGCATTATCGTATGTCCATGCCATATAGTCATTATCTAAGGTAGGAGTACTTTCGTAGCTTTCCAAAAACCTGAGTTGATTCCTATTTTCGTACTTTATATCATCTAAGTAGAATGTACAACCACTGGGATTTGAAGGTTGATTAGTAACCCAACAAAATCCGCCTATAACATTACTTAAGTTTATACCCGTTAGATTAATTGAGTATTTTTTCCATGTATTAGTGAGGGTGACAACGCCTGTTGTCAGGGGCCCAAATGAATCTTGATATGGCAAGCTTGGATTATGATTAGGTGGACAATTTATACCCCCTATTTTGAACTCCCCTTTCTCAGTACCATTCTCACCACGAGCCCAAAAACTGAATGACGTTGCTCCTGTTAAATTATACCCAGGATAATTCCCCCAATTCCCCTCTGGATATTGCCAGTAAATTCCCGCCCAATTTTGACCATTGGAACCACTGGCAGAATAAGTGATCTTAACACATGATTCCCCAAAGTGGACATTTGATGTCCAGTTGTCATCAAATGTTATATCACCTACATCACCCATCCAACCAGAGGGAATATAATGGTTTATTGATGCATTTTTATCGAAATAAACATCGAAATCTTTATATTTATCCATAATTTCATATAGGTGAGAATATGCTTTTTCTTCGTTTATTGTTCCCGCATCTGATCCTGAGATAAATGGATTTGATTTTATATTTACATAATCATAAACACCATCAAGGCTCAACTTCTTACCAGAAATGCCATCTGTCCACGTTGCACCATAAATCGTTCCGTTACGACCATAACAATCATATGCAATATTTCCAGAAACCTCGTCGAAAGGCAGGACGAGCACCTCACCTGAAGCTGCCATCGCTGAAGCAACTAAACTCACCAACACAAACGTCGCTACCAAAGCGCTCACTAAAATGCTTCTCTTCCCTAAACATTCCACCAAACTTCTTCTTCCACTATCCTTTAACATTTCATCTCTCCCCTTCAAAACCCAACCTCGGTAAGTCCACGGGTGTCGTAGACTGAATAGATAAGGTAGGAAAGATGTACGATATAAGCCTTTCGATTACGTGCACGCACAGCTCCTACTCGATAGGAATCTCATGTCGGAACCTTCCAAACGGGCAGCTGATATGAAGCTGGAAGAAAAGCGGTAACACTCAGAAGAAGGGGCAGAATTCTTTCTCTTCACGTGAGCACGAGCGTTGCGGTCACATCCGCGCTGGCGTCCGAAGCGTTGTTCGACACGAGCTTGATGCTCACCGCGTCGCCGGCGGCGACCGGCACCGCGTGCGTGGTGTCCTCGCCGGAAGTCGCATTATCGAGCGTGCAGGTGATCGCCTTGTCTGCGCCGTTGACGCGGACCGTATAGATATCGGTGCGGCCGCTCGCGCCGGACGCGACGCGCTGCCATACGTAGAGGTTGCGGAGGACCCCGGTGCGCGGCACGCGCACTTTGAGCTCGTTCGTCTGCGTCGCGCCGTTGCCGGGCGTGAGGTAAGAAGTGCCGTTGGGTGTAATCGCGCCGAGGCAGCCGAACTGCAGCGGGAACTCGCGCTCGTACGGGTTGAAGTCGCCGAGTCCGAAGGCCGCGGTTGACCGCACAATATGCCCATTGTTATCGCCGATGAGACAGACGCCATGCCCGAGGAAGCATGATGTGAAGATTGAGGAGGACGCGATGGCCCCGAGGTCCGTCCACGTCAAGCCGAAGTCCGAGCTGCGGAAGACGTGCCCACCGCCATCGCAGACGAGATCAGCTTTTAACCATGCCAAGAAGTACCTACAAACTAAGAGAAGAGATGAAGGACCTATAGTTCCCTGCTGAGAAGCGAATAGCAAGATGGTCAGAACTGATTTTCCCTTCTTCCCCTTCTCATCGATCCGGGAAGGGCAACGCGAATTCATGGCAGATGTGACCGAGGTAATCGAGTCGGAAAAGATCCTCTTTGCCCATGCTCCCACCGGGATTGGGAAGACCGTTGCCGCGCTCGCACCCGCGGTACAGCATGCACTGGCGAACGATAAGACCGTCTTCTTCCTCACCTCCAAACGGAGCCAGCATAAGATCGCGATCGATACCCTTCGGCTGATCCAGCAGCGTGCAGACCTCAAGTTCGTCGCGGTGGATATCACCTCGAAGCAATCGATGTGCCCCCGTGCAACCTCGCTCTATCAGGAGTACTCCTCGCTCTTCCACGAGTTCTGCAAGTCCGAGCAGAAGCGGAAACGATGCCGCTATTACTTGAAGTCCGATGAGGACGCGCTGCGGCGTATTCGCGATGAGATCCTGCACGTGGAGGAGCTCTGCGCGTGGTGCACGGCTCGCGGCGTCTGCCCGTACCGAGCGGCCCTGGAGGTCGCAGGTCGTGCTGATATCGTCGTCTGTGATTATAATTACCTCTTTGAGCCCGGTATTGCCGAGACGATGCAGGAGAAGCTCGAGGTCGGCCTGGAGGATCTCATCCTCATCATTGACGAGGCGCACAATCTGCCCGACCGCATCCGCAGCAATCTCAGCAGCACACTACGGCTCAGTACGATTACGAGCGCCGCACGCGAGCTCAAGCAGCTTGACCGCGAGGCGTACAGCAATCTTATGGAGCTGGAGAAGCTCTTCACCAAGCTCGTAATGAAAGCGAATGCGCTGAAAGCGAACGAGATCGCGGTGGATCGCCATGTGCTGCTCGATGAGCTTGAACGTGCTTTACGGCGGAGGATAGAGGCGGTCAGTTACGATGAGTTCGTGAACGCACTCCTCAGCCTTGCGGAAACGCTCGCCAGCAGCGATGAGCCGGAAGAGGCAACCTCTCGCACGCGGGAACTCTCTGCGGGGGAACGTGAGCTACTCCGAACCCTGCGAAAGGGCCGCACCAGCGCGGCGCGAACTCGAACGACGGGCAGCTCGGGCTACCGCAGGGAGAGTGAAGCAGCACAGCGGCACCTCATCAACGTTGCAGAGTTCCTCGCGGGGTGGCGCACCCCCGAGAAATGCGTACGCATATTCTCGCTCGCCGAGCGCGAGAACCCGGCACTTTACTTCAAGCTGCTTGATCCCTCTACCATCAGTGCACCGATCCTCGCAGGGGCGCATGCGACCATCCTGATGAGCGGCACGTTATGTCCGGCCGAGATGTACGCTGATGTGCTCGGCGCGACGCCGGATCGGCTCAAGGGCAAGGAGCTCGTGCTCCGCGAGTACAGGTCGCCGTTCCCCGAAGAGAACCGGCGGATCGTCGTTACCCCTGAGCTGACCACGAAATACACGGAACGAGGCGAAACGATGTACCGTAAGCTTGCCGTGAAGATCACCGAGGTGGCCCGCGCCGTCGAGGGCGGCATGGCCGTCTTCTTCCCCTCCTACGAACTGCTCAACCAGATCGCATCCTTCTTGCCGCCCGATGTGCGAGGCCGCGCGATGGTCGAGCGACGCGAGATGGGCAAAGAGGAGAAGAATCAGCTCTATCAGCGCTTACGGCAGAGCGCCCAGGGGATCTTGCTCGCCGTGCAGGGCGGCTCACTCTCCGAAGGGATGGATTACGAAGCGAACATCCTCAAGGCGATCATCGTGGTTGGCTTGCCCTTGAGCCCGCCGACGCTCGAGGTGAAGACGATCGAGGAGTATTACACCCAGAGATATGGGGCGAAGAAGGGGCGGCTCTATGGCTATCTCTATCCTGCGATCACGAAAGTGCTCCAGGCGGCTGGTCGTGGAATACGGAGCGAGCAGGACCGGTGCATCATCGTCCTCATGGATTACCGGTTTGCCCAGACACCCTACAAAAACTGCCTACCTTCCGATTTCACGGTCACCATCACGGATAAAGCGGAGGTGCTCTGCCAGCAGTTCTTTTACTCCCATAGTTCGTAGTGCAGCCAGCAAGTTCTACTTGGAACAAAACAACCAACAAACACAACCTCGAACCAACGGTACGTGCTCTTACGCCTCTCACAAGCGAGCGACCCGCAAGGGCCGATTGGGCGTGCCGGTCGTAGGACAGTAGCAGGGCGCCTGAAAGAGCGACTTAGAACTCCTCATTGAGGCCCTCGAGCTCCGCACCGAACTCATCCTCCACCTCGTGCTCAAGCTCCGTACCGGGCGCCTTACTCAGCGCTGCCTCTAAGAGCTCATTCACGGACTTCCACATGGCTTCGGCCTTGCCCTTATCAAACGGGAAATTGAATCGTTTCCGCCCGAAGTCGCTCTCCACGATCTTCTTACCCTCCATCCGCCGCACCCAGTGCCGCTCGATGGAAATGAACTTGCCATACTGGCCCTCCATCACAAAGCCCCGCCAGACGAGCCGTGGACTACCATCTTCATTCTTCAGGATCACCCGGTACCCCACATCGCGTAACGTCTTTATACCTTGTGTTATACCACTCATGGCTTCTCCTCCTCCACTGTAGTTAGTTACATTGGCCGGCGGTATATAAATGAGATGGCTAACTTCACTGCACCTGGAAAAATAGTTGCGTCGTGCGCTGCTCTGTAGAGACGAGCAGCTAAGCCGTGCTGCTCTTCCGCTTGCGTTTTGCGTCTTTCTTCGCCTCGCCCTTACCCGGCCGCTTTGGCTCCTTACGCTCCAGATACCAGCGCAGCACCCCGGCATTGAAGAGCCAGGTGTTCAGCAGATCCATCGTGAGCCCGACGAGGAGCACGAGCGAGATATCACGCAGGATGGGTATCGGCGCGAAGTGCGCGGAGAAGAGATGGATCGACGACGAGACGAGGAAGATCGCGAGCACCGCAGCCAGTGTGGTGAGCGTCATCGTTACACCGGTCTTCATGGTGTTCCGCACTTTCTCGTTCAAGCTGCCTTTCTTCTTCAGCAGGTTGGTGGTGAGCAAGATATTCGAATCGACCGAATAGCCGATGAGCATGAGCAACGCGGCCACCGTACCGAGCGAGAGCTCCAGGCCAATGAGGTCCATGCAGGCGACGGCAACGACCATGTTCGAAAAGGGCGAGTAGATTATAGCTAACGGCGGAATGAAGTTCCGAAAGACGAGAAAGACGACGAAGGCCATCAGCGCAAAGGCGATCATTACCGCGTACCCCGCCTGCTTCTGCAGCTCCTCGCCGAAGAGCGGGCTGATATCGCGTATCTCAAAGGAGCCGTAATCGGCCTCCAGCAAAGCGATCAAGTCATCCTTCTGCGGCTCGCTCATCTGCCCGAACTCGATGCTCTTCTCATCCGCGCCGCCGGTATCTCGCACGGACTCGACCGGAAAGGTCGCGAATTTCAACTCAAGTGCATCTATGGTCTCCAGGGTGGTCAGCCGCACCACCGTGCCGCCCCTGAAGTCCGTACCCAACCGGACCGGTGAGTCGATACTCAACTGCGTCACGGCGATCACCGCGAACGCGATGAGTAAGAGGATGACCGGTAGCACGATCAACTGTTTGGCTGGATATTTGGTGATATCCACCCGATCAAAGAAACGGTCAAATGGAGACGCTTGCATGGAAGATCCTTTCATCCTCGGGGCATAAAAACCTTCAGGTCATGCCAGGGTGTCCTGAATCGTGGCTATCTTGCCCATTCTGCCAGTAAGCGGGCAGCGAGGAACTGTAAAACCGAGAAGCCCTAAGGTATTTCTTGTGTCACACTCTCTCTTATCAAGACTGGTAGCGTGAGTGGAGTGAGCGAATGACCCGCTTTGAGATCCCGCTTCTTAACGCGGACGATCAGGAACTGCGACGGCTCAGCGCCGTAATGGGCCTCTCGCTCAGTCTCGACGAGATGCGCATGATTCAGCGCTATTTCGTGACGAAGGGCCGGGAACCCACCGACGTTGAGCTTCAGAGCCTTGCGCAGGCGTGGTCGGAGCACTGCTGCTACAAGAGCTCGAAAGTCGTGCTGCAAGAGTTCATCTTCGGGATACCCGCGCCACAGAACCTCTTGATACTGCAGGAGGACGCGGGTATCGTGGAATTTGATGAGGACTATGCATACGCCGTGAAAATGGAGAGCCACAACCACCCCTCGGCTATCGAGCCTTACGGCGGCGCCGCCACCGGGATCGGCGGCATCGTCCGGGATGTGGTCTGCATGGGTGCGCAGCCAATCGCCCTGATCGATCCGTTATTCTTCGGTCCGCTGAACTATCCCTATGACCGACTGCCGCCTGAGGTGAAGCATCCCCAGTTCCTCTTCAACGGCGTGGTCGCGGGGATCCGCGACTATGGGAACCGGATCGGCATACCCACCTGTGCCGGCATGGTCTATTTCCACGAGGGCTACGTGGGCAACTGCCTGGTGAACGTGGGCTGCATCGGGATCATGAAGAAGGATGATCTGAGCAGGAGCAGGGCGAAGGCCGGTGAGGTGCTCGTGCTCGTCGGCGGGAAGACCGGGAGGGATGGCATACACGGCGTTACCTTCGCGTCCGTCGAGCTGACCGGCGAGGAGGAATTCAGAAGCGCCGTGCAGGTCGGCGACCCGATCACGAAGGAGCCACTCATGCACGCGATCCTCGAAGCGAACGAGAAACGCTTGATCAGCGGCATGAAGGATCTCGGGGGTGGCGGCTTATCCTGTGCGGTCAGCGAGATGTGCCATGCTGGCGGTTGTGGCGGCACGATCCACTTGGAGCAGGTGAAGTTGAAGGAGGAGGGGCTCAAGGCGTGGGAGATCTGGGTTTCGGAGTCGCAGGAACGGTTCTTATTGTCTCTGAAACCCCCGAACGTCGATGCCGTGCTCGGCATCTTCGCGAAATGGGACGTTGACGCAGCCGTTATCGGCGAGACGACGACCGATAGTTCACACCAGGAGTCGCCGCAGATAAGGATCTACCATCACGGCGAGCTGGTATTCGAGCTGGAGACGCAGTTCCTGCTCTCCTGCCCGCTCTACGTGCGACCGCGAACGGTGCGACCGCGGAAAACGATCCCGCAGGAACCACCCGTCGTACTCGACGAGCCGACGGATTACAGCGCGCTGCTGCTGCACGTACTCGCGGCGCCCAATATCGCCTCGCGAGCTGCGGTGATACGGCAGTATGACCATGAAGTGCGCGCTGCGACGGTCATCAAGCCGTTACAAGGGCTGCGAGGGAAGGAGACACACGGCGATGCCGCGGTCATCAAACCCCTGGCAGACTCCTATCGCGGCCTCGCGATCACCGCGGATGTGAATCCGTCCTTCTGTAAGTTAGACCCGTTCTGGGGTGCGGCGAGCGCGATCGACGAGACCTGCCGGAATTTAGCCGCGATCGGTGCTGTTCCGCATTCCTTTGTCGACTGCTTGAACTTCGGCAATCCCGAGAAGCCGGACCGCATGGGCGAGTTGTACGAATGCTGCCGCGGGCTCGGGTATATGGCCGCTTCGCTCGGCATACCCTTTGTGAGCGGGAACGTGAGCCTCTACAATGAATCCACCGCGCTCAAGGAAGCGATCCCACCAACGCCCACGATCCTCGGCATCGGGATCTGTGCCGACGTGCGTGACTGCGTGACGGTAGACGTAAAGGCCGCGGGCAATCGCCTGTATCTCATCGGCGAGACGAAGGACGAGCTGGGGGGTAGCGAGTATCTCCGGGTACGCGGCTCTGCCGGCGGTACCGTGCCGCGCACTGATCCCCGGGTACTGAAGCAGCGTATGAGCGCGTTACACGAGGCGATGAACCAGGGCATGGTCGCGAGTTGCCACGATGTCTCGGAAGGCGGCCTTGCCGTTACGGTCTGCGAGATGCTGCTAGGCGGGGATATCGGCGCTACAATTGACGTCGGACGTCTCAATCCAGAGTTGCGGAGCGATATCGTCTTGTTCTCCGAGTCGAATTCGCGCTGGGTGGTGGAGGTCTGGCGTGATACCGTGGACTTGTTTGAAGCGGTGATGGCGAGCCGAGGCGTGTACTGCCACGCTTTGGGTGAGACACTAACTGAGAAGCAGCTCACAATTCAGAACGAGAATCGGCGGTTGGTGGATCTCGCGTTAGCCGACGTGCGATGTGCATGGTTGGTAACGATTGGATAATCCTTAAATCTTTTTCGTGATTACGCGGGCTATATTGATTTAAAAATGCAGGAAGTTATCAAAAGAAGGGCTATAATAGGGATAGTTGGTTTACCAAATGCAGAAGATATTATACAATTTGAGCTAAATTTTTAAAGCTCAATAAGATGCTATTAAGCATCATTTGCTTAAAAGCTTCAGTAACTACTTCATAACTTTCCATAACCATTATGTCTGGTTCATAAAAGGCCTGGTGATTGGTGAGAAAAGCGAAAGTGATATATATTGCCACCACAATCAGACTTTAGCTACCGGAAGTTAATAAGGGGTGGAAAGGGGAGAAAAATGGAATCATTAAGGACTGTGTTGGTTGTAGCGGTGGTTTTTATGCTTGTCATGAGTGCCGTGCCGGTGATTGCACCGGAACATTGTCTGGAGTGTCAATCGGCGTGCGGTCACCACTGCTATGAAACAGAGGGCGCATACAACCCTTATTGCATAAGCGAGTGCGTTCGTGCAGACTGCCCCTGCACGAATCTATCGGTAAGAGCAACCCCGGGCGCAGTATACGGCGTTATTCCCCGCAATACCACGTCGAACTCCTTTCAGGTATATGCAGGATCGCGTGGCTTTCAGGTGCTCGATGAAGACCCTTATCCTATTCGAGATTTCACCGGGTTCGCGCTTTATATGGAGCGAAGATCCGTTCAACCCTCACAGCAATTTTCGGGGTCTGTCGGAGATCCCCACAAGTTGGGCAATTCGTATGTTACACAGACGTTCGTCATCAATAATTCGCCTAATTCGTTTCCGGTGTTTCATAACGCGTCATACGTGAAATTTACCATTGACAATGATACGATTAATTTGACTCTAGACATAAATGCTTCTTTTGACGGCGTCTGCAACCTCTCGAACCTTACCGGCACGAATATCTCGGCAGCGGGGTCATCTGCAGAATTAGAATATATGCCCGTCTTGTACCAGACCGGTACCTATGATTACAAATGGAATGCTACCCCCTACTTTAACGAATCAGAGCACAAACTGTATTTGCTCTCTGGTTCAGGTACTGTGATCACCTGCAGACTCGAGCTGGAAGAGAACGCCACAGGGACAAATACAACGATCCCGAAGGTGGTAGGAGTGGGCGACCTCGTGGGTGTGTTCAGTATCGATACCGTTGCACGAGGAGAGAATTCAACGTATAATAATCTCAACGCGAATCTCAAGGGCGTCGGCTATATGCACCTCGCCGCTGAGTACGCGCCCGCTACGACGTACGAGCGCACGCCATTTTTACCGGTATTCTGGCATTGCGAGCACGCGCAAGCGACGATCGCCGCGAATAACACGCAACTCACCGTGAACGCAAATATAATCGGGCTGCTCAACAGATCCGCGGCTATCGAGGGCGTATCCCACGACTGGGATATGACCTTTGAGTTCGAGGTCGAGTACATGCCCGTCTCGTACCAGACGGGCACCTATGACCACAAATGGGAACTCATCCCCGTAT
>JADDYB010000488.1_pt1 | contig 12459 bp, 11 predicted proteins | sample 8641941 | NCBI WGS metagenome assembly JADDYB01 (sample SAMN16275377, study PRJNA637457) | freshwater sediment metagenome | isolation source: Lake Kineret sediment | place: Israel: Lake Kineret | collected 2013 | reverse complement strand
TGTTAAGCCCAAAGGAATACCGATGTTTTCCATGAAAGCTCTTGCGAACAGATTTGCTTCTTCATTTGGGGCACGACAGAAGATAAGAGTTGAAAAATAGTCAAAAAAGATAAAAGAGAAAACTAGTGCCACCCTTTTCAACCAATGGTTATTCTTAGGTAGAAAAAGCAGTCTCAGATTTACATGTGAACTTGTTTTCTTCAGCATTCTCCCTTCCCCCTCTGCCGCTTTTTGGCGGCTTTATGTCAGTTATTATTCTGTTTGTTACTGCTTAAAAACTTTGAATTCTGTATTTTCGATTCATATTGTGAGTTCAGAAGTATAAAATACAACAATAAGTAGAGTCGAGTTCCGTCTCGGAGTTCGAATAAGGAGTAAGGCTACAAGTGATAAAAAATGGAGTTAACAGTCGAAAAACCTGAAAGCATAATGAAGCTCTACGACGAAAACAGCGGTTTATGGAGATTCGTAAGAGTAGACAAAGGTCCATCCAAGTCCTTGGAAACTGTTGAAAAAGCCCTTTGCAGACTTGGATTATCAAAGAATGAGATAAGAGTTTACATTTACCTCGCAAGAACAGGCGAGCATAAAGCAAGCGAAATCTCTGAATCCTTGTCACTTCACAGGACTGAAACATACAGAATCCTGCGTGATCTGGAGAAAAAAGGACTGATATCTTCTGTCTTCGAGAAACCTCTCAAGTTCATCGCTACATCTTTCGAAAAAACATTGGAGATTCTTATCGAAACCAAGAAGATGAAGATAGACCTTATAGAAAAGAGAAAAGACGACTTGATTGATCTGTGGCTTGCTCTTCCGAAAACAGTGGTGGAGCAGGAAAGGAAGGAAGTGTTCCAAATATTGGAAGGTGAAGAGCAAATAGGCTTGAAGGCTGATGAAATACTAAACATTGCCGAAAGAGAGGTTCTTATTTTTGCGTCTGAGCAAGACATTGCGAATTTTTACCATTCAAGTCTTTTGGATAAGCTTGAGAAAATATCTAAGAAAAGCATCGATGTTCAGTTGCTAACCAATTATTCTCCGAAAAGCTGCTTTTTCATCGAGAAAATCAAGTTGAGGAAGGCTAAATATTCGCTTTCAGATGTTGATGCGTTGCCCACTTTCATAATCACTGATGATCAACAGTTGCTTCTGCTGGTTAGAAAGAGCAATGGAAAAAAGAGAGTAGCTGCTTTATGGACAAACTATGATGCCTTTGTCAAAGCGTTAAAAACACTTTTCGTTGAACTATGGAAGAAGGACGCTTAATCTGCCCTATTGCCCTTTCCTTTCAGTTCTTGCCACATGTTTTTAGGCAACATTCTCGTCTCTTTGTCAATTGTCATCAACAAAACAAGATAAATCAGTCCGCCAATCCCAGTTACAGCCAAGATCAACGATGTTCTCGTTGGATGGGGAACAATGAAAAGAACAGTTGCCATGACTGCTGAAGCAAAAACATATTTAGCTATGTTCCTCCACGGGATTTCTATTTTAATCATTTTGCGGACAATAGCGTATAGGACAACTAGCATCGCAAAGCGTCCCACAGAGTTTATCATACTCACGCAAAGTGATGCTTCCACGGGCAGATTTTGAACGTAATTTGTCAAGATATAGAATGCCGTGGGGATGGTGATCAGAGAGTGAAGATAGGGTAAGGAAAACGCGATGAAAAGTCGACTCTTGGCCAACTGTCTGAATGACATCTTTGCTTTTTCGTCCACTGTTTCAACCCCCAAAAGCACAGCGGAGAAAAGCCCAGACAATGTTGCGAGAAAAGCATCAACAGCCAAGGCAACCAGAACCGCTCCAGCACCAGCTAGGTCAGGTTTCAATAGGACTATATAGGAGTCAGACAGTACTATCGCGCCAATAGTCATCGGTATGGCAAACATCAACACCATTTTCAGGGAAACAGTTATGTCTTCGCTTTTTCTTTCCGCCAAAAGCTTTGGATACAAAGCAAAAGCCAAGAAAGTAGTGTGGGTGATTACACCTGTAACTTGCGCTGCCGCCCCATATGTGCTCCGAGCCCCTTCTCCGCCGTAGTGGAAAAGCATTATGAATATGAATGATGCTATCTGATTGCCCACTACGTTATAGATGCTTGCCACAGAGCCTTTAAACCACTCTTTTACGTATTCCCATCTGATTTTCTGTCTAAACTCTTCAGCAACTAGTCTGACGTAGTAAGCGATTTGAAAAACAAATCCGAGTATCGTTGCGAGCACCGCGCCTAAAACAGGTTGGTGTAGCTCAATAATGAGGACATATGCAACAATAATCTTGAAGAATTGTTGCACAAGAAGACCGTACCCAATCGCATGCGGCATCCTTGCTTGCAAAGAAGCTTCTAATGCGTTAACGGAATAAAGCTCCACTATTTGCATCGCGAATAAGAAGTATGAAATAAGGTATATCTCGCTGATACCCAATGCTGAGGCAATAACAGGTACAGCAGGCAAATAGATGGCTGCAGCTAATGCTGAGATCATGAGGTTTGCAATGATTCCTGTTTTTAGGGCTCCTTCTTTGTTTCTTGATATATACCGCATTGCCCAGAAGGGGAGAATCCCTGCGAGCAATGTGAAGTATGTTGCTATGTCGTTGATGTTGAACCATGTGTCCCATTCTTCCTTTGTTGTTGTTCGGGCTACCATGAACTGAAAAACTAGCCCTGTTCCTACGCCGATAATCTTGGCTAAGAAAATCACGAAGCCTGAATACTGCAGTCGAATCTCTCTCTTAGTCAAACGTCCACCTTTTGCGCTATTTCATGCAATAATGTTCTTTGAACAGTTAATTTGTGTTGCCATAGATTCAAACGGTTGATGCCAGCTCCAAACATATTTTTAAATAGTCTTCTTGTTTGTTTAGTCGTGAGGTTTGCGGTTGCCAAAAAGGGTTCTGATACTGGCTGGCGGCGGCGGACATACCGGGTACGGTTATGCGTTGGCTCAAAGGCTCTATGGTAGTGTTCCTCTACATTTTCTCATTCCAAAAGGAGACGAATTGAGCCAGCGCAGACTGTGCAAGTTTGGCACTGTTGAAGAGCTTCTGAAACCCCGCGAAACCAAGACGCCGCTCAAAGAGTTCATTCCAAACTTCATCAAGTCTCTCTTGGACTCTTCCAGCAAAGTTTCAAGAAAATACGATGTCGTCGTCAGCACTGGCAGCAACTTTTGCCTTCCACCTGCAATATTTGCTTGGATCAAAGGCATTCCCCTGATCAACATTGAAAGTTCAGTTCGATTCACAAAAGCTTCTAAAAGCACTTTTCTTTTGCAGTCGTTTTCAAAGCTTACAGTGTTACATTGGGAAGAACAGCGAAAACTGCTAAAGAGAGGCATTGTTGTGGGGCCTCTGCTTCCTAAGCCTCAGGTTGAACCTTGGAGTGGCGGCTATATCCTTGTGACGGGCGGGACCTATGGACATAAAGCGTTGTTTGACGCCGTCTCTGAAAGCAGCCTAGCCAAAGTGGTTTTGCAAACTGGGAAAGTCAGCCCTGATCAGTACATGCGAAAGCATCCAGAATGGAAAGTGATACAATATTCCACCAAGTTTCATGAACTTGTAGCAGGCGCAGAGGTTGTTGTAACCCACTTCGGTTCCACCATCCTAGAAGCTTTGGTTTATAGAAAGCCTGTCGTTGTTGTTCCAAACCCAGAATGGACTAGAACCGCTGGAGTCGAAGATGCCAAGCATTTGGCGAAAAAAGTCAACGCTTTATTGGTTTCAGAAATAAACTTGAATAGATTATTAGCAGCAATTGAAGAAGCCCGAAGCAGAAAACTTCCAGTTTTTCCAGACGGCGCACAAAGACTGGCTGACATCATTTTGAAAACTTTGAAAAACAAAACCCTACGTGACAAACTAGATTCACCGACGTTATTGCCAAATTTGCTTTTCGCGCTCTTGCAAGCGCCATAATATTATCCGGTTTGGCTTGCGTACACTAAGTATTAAAATGAGCATAATGTAAGTGAAAATAGCGGAAAGAGGCTGGCATGATTGAGCAGGAGAATGCGTGTCAGTGTTATAATGCCGATTCATAACGAAGAAGAATATTTGCCGTGCTCACTGAAATCTCTGAAAAACATCGAAGATCAGATATTTGAATTTATTTTTGTATTAGATAGATGCACTGACAATTCTGAAAATCTGGTTAGGCAATGGTTCCCTGCTGCAAAGATCATAAAAAAAGATGTCTGCAGATGGAGGAATCCCATAGCTGAAAACTTTCAAACGGGTTTTGCAGCGTCAAAGGGTGACATTATATGTGTTCACGACGCAGACGTGACAACACCCAGTGATTTGCTTTCGTTGCTGGAGGAACTGACAAACGATGTGGCGTCTGTTAGTCCAACATTGTTTACCTGCAAGGAAGAATCCTTTCTCAATTTCATGTATTACTACTGGGAGAAAACTCGCAAGTTCGCTCCGCTTGGTGAGCAACCTATGGGTGCATTACGTTTGGTCAGAAGAGACTGTTTGGAAAGAGTTGGTGGGTTTAAAGACGTGCCTGCACAAGATACACAATTAGATATTGATCTTAGAAAGGCTGGTTATCAGTCAAAAATCGCGAAAAACGTTATTCACTATCACTTGAGAAAATTTTCGTTTAGAAAAGCCATTAGGAGCCAGATAAAAGACGGCAGAATGCGCAGGCAAATAGACATGCCCTTCTGGAGAGTGCTAGGTCACGCTATCCTTCGTTTGAGACCGTTCGTGTTGTGCGGTTACTTGCTCACGAAACCGGCAACAAGTGATACAGCGATCTAATCGTGAAGCGACTTTACTTGAAATCAAGCACTTAATGCAAACGCATGTTACGCATGCGATAGTTTGTTTTTGCTCCGTTTTTGGACAATGCTGGTTCTTTTTGTCTTTGAGGGAGTTCTCATTCCACTTGGTGGCTGGTTTATCTGCAACTCACCGTGAATTACTTGACTCGTTTGTAAAGTGTATAACCGTTGGTTTCAAGTATTCTTTCGAATCTCTCTGTGAATGGCTTAATGAAATCTTTTTCTTTCGGGCCTATCAGCATATGAGTGATGGTATATTTCTCTATAAGTTGATCTGGAGCGTTCTTAATCATTTCAGGTAGTGTCTCAAGTTCGAATTTCAGTCCCTCAATATTGCCTCCTCCGCCTATCAGAATTTTACCATTCAAGTATCGAGCCGAAATATAGGTAATTGAAGATGGCACAACCAAAGTCACAGCGTCGTTAGGGATGTCGATTTTTGTAAAATCTGGCAAAACAGGTTTTCTGTAGAAATTCAGAATGCTTCTGCTAATAACCAGCACTGATATGAACAAAGCTGGAACAATTAACAGTGGATTCATAAGCGTATACGTCAAGTGGATGGAGAGAACAGCTGTAGGCACTGCTGAGTACACAAAATATCTGTAGCCGTCACCCCACAGCCAAACGCAATAAATGATGAACACTGCCATTGACCAAACTAAGACAGGAAATGTTTCGCCAACGAACACTTGAGGGTAGAGCAGCAAACCTACGATCGGAACATAGAAAAATGGCTGGAATTTGATAAGTCGCTTAAGAGAGTCTGGTCTTTTCCTTCCTTTATCCCAGCTACCATGCTTCAAATAGAAATTGATGCCAAGGGCGTGGTCTTTCAAAGTTGTCATGTATCTTCCTCTCGTAAGCAGCAGTGCCAGCATGAAGCCGAACAGAAGTGTTAGAGCGAAAAGGTTGTTTGCCGAGTAGAGAAATGGCGATAGTATCAGGCAAGTAAAAAGCAGTGTCTGAGTTGCCATTTTGTGGCTTAAAAGTGTGAAAGCAATAGTCACTGCCGCAAGCACTGTTTCCAGTATTACTCTCTGTGGTAACAACACAATTGAGAGGCTGTACCAAAGCGCGCCAAGTGACCGCGGGGACTCAGAAACACTTTCCACGTATGCTATGGGGGTAAAAGAGTAAAGCACTGCCGCGGCTAGCGCATACACTTCAGGCATATATTGAAGTGCCAAGGCATACGTCAATAGTGCTATGCCATAGTCAGAAACCGTGCTCAACGTAAACAGCGTTTTCGGTCTTAGACGTTCTGGGACGAGTGAAAGCAGGAAATGCAGCAAAGACGGATAAGTGTAGTTATCGCCTAAAACAAACTTGTTGAGGACTTTCGGAGGGCGACCCTTTTTGAATCTCGCTGCGGCTAGCAGATGGAAATTTGCGTCGACCCCTCTTGGAACACGTCGCATCAATGGGAGTCTCAATGAAAAGTAAATAGCAGTTATGATGAGAATAGTTTCGAGTTGCATTAGGCTCCCAGCAACGCCGTGATTTTGTCCTTCAGAGATTCTACAGAGTGGTTTTCAATTACCCATTTTCGCGATTTTTCGCCCATGTGTTTTCTTAATGCTGCATCGTTTGCGAGAAGCAATACTGCTCTGCCTATTTCAGACGCGTTTTTTACTGGCACAACAATTCCTCTGTTGTCTGCGAGCAGATTCTCGTGGCTCTTGGGAGAATTACTAGCAACTACGGCGCACTTGGTTGCCATGGCCTCTAAAACTGCCAAGGAAACGTTGCTTCCAGTTACTCCAGCATATACAAAGATGTCGCTGATTTGAAGTAGGTCGCGGACTCTTTTAGGCGTAGCGTCGCCCATTAGTCGGATTTTTCTTTCAAGATTGTTTTCGCTGGTAAAACGAGAGGCAAAATTCTGCATTATTCCTGAGCCAACTATCAGACAGACGATTTCGTCGTTTTTGTCGACTGCTTTTTTTAAGGCGGGCATCAGATACTCGATTCCTTTCTCTTGGCTCAGTCTGCATGTTGCATTAACAACAATACTGTCTTGGTTGATGCCCAACTCTTGTTTTCTAGCTGTTTTTCCTTCTTTTAATGGAGTGTAAAAGTTTTCGTCAACGCTGTACTGTATTATTCCTATTTTTGAGCTAGGTATTTGCATTCGGTGATAGATTTCAGTTAGCTCGTATCCTAGAACAGCAAATTTGTCGGCGATTTTTGCGGTAACATTTATGGCGACTGAAGCACTTTTCCGCAGCAACGAAGTGTGCAGGCTGTAAAGCATTCTTTTAGCGGGGTTTTCCACTGCCTTCTGAAAGTTCCAGTATGCATCTGACAAGTAGTTGGTAGTAGCTCCATAATCCATGATGATAACTTTTGTGTTTGTGAGTTTGCCTACAATAGCAGAGTAAACACCTGTGAAGACACCGTCTTGAGCTAATATGGCGTCAAAATGGTACTGCTTATTCAGTCTGAGAAGGCTGATTGTTCCCCATAGTACGTACAGCAGGTTTAGAGGAAAGAGCGCTGGATTGCACGGTGCATAATGTGGTCTTACTTTTTGTAAACGATGGATTCTGTACTGCCCAGAATAGTCAGAGGGCGGTATAGTGAGGAAGTGAACTTCATAATCCTTGTGAAGAGCTCTCCAAACCTCGCTAACAATGGCCCGTGCGCCGCCAGAAAAGGGAAAGAAATCTATTGTAATACATATGCTCTTCATTTCTGTTTTGCCTCTAGAAACTTGGCTAGCCTGAGAAAACCTTCTTTCAAGTCTATTTTAGGTTTAAAGTCATACCGTTGAATGAATGGAAGGGGATTTGCATAAAACTTGTTATATTCTACTGTTTCTCCTTCTTGAACTATTTTTGGTTGAGTTATGCCGAAGATTTCTGCTGCTTTGAGAATTAACTCTCTGATAGTCATGGGATTTCCGCCACAGAAGTCTATCACAGTGTCTTTCAGAGGGGCACACGCCATTCTAAAAATGCCTTCAACAGCATCATCCACATACATCGCGTCGATGAAATTCAGGCCGTTACCTCTCACTGGAAAATCTCTTTTATGTTCAATATAGAACTGTTTGACTAGTTTACTGTAGATCTTCCGATGTGGCTCGTATGGTCCATAAGCACCGAAAAATCTGACTATCAAATACTCTGAGATCGTTCCTGTTCTCCTGAAATGACTCACATATGCTTCTGCAGCAAGTTTGGAGATTGCATAAGGCAGAATTGGCGTTACATGCTTCTCCGGAGACACCATCCCATCTAATCCTTCATAAACCGCGCCCGAAGAGAAAAACACAAGTTTCTTCACCTTAAATTTGCGCAAAAAATTGATCAAACTTTCTACATTGCTGCGCAAGTCAAACAAAGGATCAAAAGTGGATTTTGAAGGATCGCTGTTTGCTGCAAGGTAAACGCCTAAATCATAAGAATCGCCGCATTTTTTTTGAAGCGAGTGTAAATCCTGCGAATCTAGTAGATCGCATTTTTGTGCGGTGACCCTTTTTAAACGCAGATTATCGACAAAGACAGGAAAGCTTTTGTCAGTGTTATAGGTGGCAACAACATCCCAGTTCTGTGGAGCGTTATTGAGCAGGTTTTTGCCAATAAACCCTGATGCTCCTGGGATGATGACGCGCAACTTAGTTCCCTTCTTTTTCTTTGAACCATTTTATGGTTCTCTTGATTCCTTCCTCTAAATCAATTTTGGGAGAGTATCCAAGAACTTTTTTGGCATGAGTGATGTCTGGAATCCTAAGTTCGACATCGGCAAAGTCTTTTGGAACATAGTGGATTTTTGATTTCGAACTAGCCAGTCGGACTATTAGTTCAGCTAGGCTGGCGATTGTTATGGCTGTCTTTGGGTTGCCAATGTTGAATACTCCGCCTATTGCATTTTTCTCTGAAGCGGCAAGCAATGTTGCCTCGACAGCGTCTTGTACATAGCACCATGATCTCACCTGAAGGCCATCTCCGTATATGGTTAAAGTTTCTTCTTGGCGGGCTTTTTCGATGAAGTTATGCATGGCGCTTTCGCCTGTTTGTCTTGGACCGTAAACGTTAAAGTATCGAAGGTTGGTGACGGGTATTTTCTTTTCCAGAAAATAGCTGTGTGCTAAGTGCTCTGCAGCTAGTTTGCTTGTTGCGTAGCACCATCGCGGTTCGCTGACTGGCCCTTGGGAGGTGAAGCCTTCTTCATTGCCTAGAAATGAGTATTTCCCGTAGACTTCTGATGTGGAGGCTAAAACTATTCGGTCTATGTCTTGGTTTGTCTCTTCAATTGCCTGAAACAGGTTGTATGTTCCGATAAGGTTGATCTTCATTGTGGTAATGGGGCTCTTGGTTACAGTTGTTATTCCAGCTACTGCTGCTAGGTGAAATATCACATCCGCATCTTTGATCGCTGCCTTTAGGTTTGCATAATTCAGTACGTCCCCGTTTACTAAATGGACGTTTTTTGGGAGCTTCATTGCGCTTATGGAGTTTCTCCGCAGGTTATCGTACAGTGTGATGTCGCATGAGGTGGTCATAAGTTTCTCAGTTATGTGCGAGCCTATGAATCCGGCTCCTCCAGTTATCAGTACACGCTTATCACTGAACTGTTTGACTAGCTTGTCCATGCTCATCCGAAAGACCTTACTAGTAATTGAACGCACAGCCTAAAAATATTGCTATGTCAAATAACTGACAAGAGCTAATTGCACAGTTGTCCTTTTGAATTGTCAGTCACGTACCTAGCAACTACAGTTTCTTGCCAGTAAGGTCAGCTTCTAGGCGTTCCACTCTGTTTTTGACCTTTTCAACTTCGTCTCTGATGGTTTTGTCCTTAGTTTCTTCTTTGCGTTTCTCGTTGGACTCCAAGATTAGTCTCAAGAATTCAGAGTCGTAATCTGCGAGCAACAGTTTTGTGTTTGGGATCAAGCAATGACCGCCAATTACTCCCGAAAACATGATGGGTCTATCTAGCCTCACGCGGTGCGTATCCTCCAGAAAATCCACAGTATCATCAAAGTCGGCTTTAAAATGCCTGCTGACCCTGTGCATTTCTTGGAAACACGCAATCATCCATGCCCTGTAAGTGGTTTCAAACAGTTTAGCTAATTCTGTTTCAGTGCAACTCTTCAAGACTTTAGTTTTCAAGCCCAGCTTCTCAAAATGCTTGCGTGTTGCTTCAGCGGCTTCCATGTTGGCGCCGCCTACGTATTTTGTCCATCGTTTCAGCTCCCACTTCATATATTCCAGACTCTTGTGTACTCCGCGGATGGGAGAGTGTGCAACAAGGCAGCCACATTTTGCGTGCACTTTCATCGTTGTTCCGGGTGGGACTGTGCTGTTTATGACTACAAGTTCAGGTTTGAACTGTTTGACATTGGCTTTGACTGTGTCTGCAAATTTTTCTTGGTCAGTGCAGGGAATACAGATGTGCATGGTCTGCATTTCGCGTGGCACATCATTCTTGTTCTGACCTATTTCACGCATTCTTGCGTCATCAATGTCCAAGCCGTAGACTGTGAAGCGTTCGCTTTCTCTTAGCAGTTCGAACAATGACCGTCCGACTTCGCCTAAGCCGACAACTATGACTTTCTCTTTTGCCAAATGTTGTTGCCCTCCAACAGAACCAATTGATAAACCATTAAACTATTTAAACTTCACATATCTAACAACCTTAAAGATCGCAAGTGGTCTAGCATGTCGAAACCGAAGATGGGAAAGGGCGTGGTAGTTGGCGAGAATGTTCAGTTTGGCGAGAATGTAGTCGTCTGGAACTACGTCGTCATAGGTGATGGCGCAAAAATCGGCGGCGAAACTGTCATTGGAAGCTTCGTTGACATAGGCAAGAAGGTCAGTATTGGAAAGAACTGTAGCATACAAGCACACGCCACAATTTCAAACGGTTGTGAAGTCGGCGACAACGTGTTTATTGCTCCGAACAGCAGTCTGTTGAATGACCGATATCCCAAGAGCAGTCTGCTAACGCCGCCAATCGTGAAGGACAACGCAGTTATCGGCGGATGTGCCACGATACTTCCAGGCGTGGTTATTGGAGATAACTCTGTTGTCGCCGCTGGAAGCGTTGTTACTAAGGATGTTCCCTCTGGAGTTGTTGTGAAAGGTGTTCCTGCAAAAACTGTGATGAGTATAACTGAGTATGAGGCTAAGAGGAAGAAGTTTATTGCGTCGCAGCGTAGGGTGAAGAAATGAGAGTTTGGTATGATGCGTGCACTGGCAAGCACATGCAATATGGTGTTGCCTTAGCCAGGCGTCTTAGAAAATCAAGCCATGAAGTAATTCTTACTACTCGAGAGCATCCAGACACGCTTGCGTTGGCTAAAGCGCTTGGAGAAGCTCCCGTCGTAGTTGGCAAGTACAATCCTTCTTCTTTGTTCACAAGGTTGGAAGAAAGTGCGAATCGCATACTTCAGTTTTCAGCACTGTTTAAAGATTGTCTGCCAGACGTAGCAGTCTCTAGCCAGTCGGTAGAGTTGTGTCGAGTTGCTTTTGGACTCGGCATCCCCACAGTCTTAACCGCAGACACGCCTCATGCCACCGCAGTAAACAGGTTAACAATACCATTGGCTAACACTCTTGTGGTTTCAGAAGCCATTCCGCAAAGCTTCTTCAAGAAATATGGTGCGCAGAAAATTGTTCAGTTTAGGGGCGTGGACGAGGTTGGATGGATTAGAAACTTTAAATCGTCAGAAAAGTTCAGTTTCAAAAGACCTTTGATAGTTGTTAGGCAAATGGAGACTAAGGCGTCTTACACTGTTGGAAAAGCTGATTTTACGACGAGACTTGCACGTAGACTTGCTTCGTTGGGAACTGTTGTTTTTCTTCCGCGTTACGAAAAAACTGGGAATCAAGGTTTGACGGTTATGAAGGATTTTGTGGATTCCATGAATTTGACTGCGCAGGCTGATCTTGTCGTAAGCGCAGGGGGAACAATATCGAGGGAGGCTGCACTTCAGGGTGTGCCCAGCATAGTCGTGTCGGAGATTGGTCGCACGTACGTGAATAGGTATCTTTCAAGGAAAGGTTTCCCACTGTTTCTTGTTGCAGCGTCAAAAACGTTTAGTTGTGCTGAGAAATACGTCGGCAAGAGGTTTGACGTTAAGGCGAAGCTTGCGGAACTTGAGAATCCAGTTGAATTGCTTGGCAAAATCATTGAAGAGAAAACATACTTGTGAGAAGGATGTCAAACATGTTGGAAGAGCTTCTCAATAGCGAGCCTGAAGTTTTAGCGGAGAAGGCGACAAGAGATTCAAACTTGTTGCGTGAGTTTTTCAATGGCGTGTCTTCCTCAGACGCAAAGGTGAAGTTCAAGTCCGCAAAGGTTCTGTCTCTCATAAGCGAGAAAGACCCTCAGAAACTGTATCTGCGGTTTGATTTCTTCACAGACCTGCTCGGTAGCGGAAATAGTATTCTTAAGTGGAACGCAATTGACATCATGGCAAATCTTGCCTCAGTAGACGTTGACAAAAGATTTGAGAAGATATTTGTGGGATATTATGGGCTTCTTCAAGAAGGAAGTCTAATCACGGCAAGTCATGTCGTTGCAAGTGCAGGAAAGATTGTTAACGCAAAGCCTAATCTTGAAAGAAGAATCACGAAAGAACTCCTGCAAGTTGAAAAGATAAAGCTTCCAACCGAAGAGTGCAGGAACATTCTTGCTG
>JADDYB010000487.1_pt1 | contig 12475 bp, 12 predicted proteins | sample 8641941 | NCBI WGS metagenome assembly JADDYB01 (sample SAMN16275377, study PRJNA637457) | freshwater sediment metagenome | isolation source: Lake Kineret sediment | place: Israel: Lake Kineret | collected 2013 | reverse complement strand
GGCGTCGTCGCTGTTCAGGAGCACAAAGTCCCAGCCGACGCCCGCCTCCGAGAAATCCACGTAACAGAAGGCACCGAACCTGCCGAAGATGACGTCACTCTTCTCTATCACGGCCGATGGTATGATGTTTGTGCCCGTGTTCTTGACCCATACCTTGGCAGTCGTGGAGCTGGAGTTCACGGCCGATATGCTCTTGATGCTGGTCTTCATCTTGTCTCCGAGACGCTCAGACATGGTTACGCTGCTCTGCTCGATTCCGGTCATCGTCGTGAGGAACACCTGGCTCAGCATCGCGGCTGCCACAACCACAGCTATCAGTACTATGCCCTCTGACACGATCGAGGAAGCCATTTCCACTCCTTCATCGAGTTGAAATATATAGATAGTTTATGAAGTTGTGTTATGGAACAGGTAAGATAATGTTTTAGACGAAATAACGGTATGAAGAAGGTGAATAGAAAATGTATCTACTGGGGGCTGTAGATGCCCCTCTTGGACTTCAGCTCCTCCACGACCTTCTCAAGTTCATTAAGCGTCGATATAACTTCACTGTGTTTAAGCATCTCGTTGACCTTCTCCTCATCCTCATCCGCGTTCAGGAACCGTTGCTGCGATAGCTCATCTATTTCATCGAAGTCCAGCTCTTCTTCTTTAGGCTCCTCACTCAGGGGCGTCTTATCGGCGTCAACCCTCACCTCTATTGTTTTGTAGATTGCGCCCTCCTTCTTTAGTTCAGTGACAGCGTTGTCTGTGACTGGACCTGTCTGCGCCTCAACTTCGATGTTGGTAAGCGGTATTAGTTCGGGTGTGGTTAATTCCATGGGCGTATCTACTAACAGCTCGACGACTTTTTGAGACGCCTTACTGGGCATGGCCTCAGCTACGGTGGTCTGAGCCACCGCTCTAGGAGACCCTGAGGTGGCTTGAAGCTCTTGCACGCGGTCAAGTAGGTCGGTTAACGCGAACAAGCCCTCCATCCTCTTCTTGGTCTGGAAGTACTCAGAGACGACGACCAGCATAGCCATGGTCGTGAGAAGGTAGGAGACGACCAACATCAAGCCCGTCATGTTACGCCCTAGAAGGGTGTCGATGGAGCCGATGTCCACCATCTCGTTTATTGCGTACAGCTGAAGCATGAGTACGACGCTCAGTATAACGCCTGAAACCAGAAGCCATCGCCCGGGCTCGTACACTCTTCTGATCGATTCACCCATCAAGCCATCCTCCTATAGTGTTGTGACCCCCGCCAGATACTTCACAACGGCTTCGCTGATGATTATGTACACTATGCCACCTAAAGTCATTTGCATCCCCACGTAGTACAGGACCGAGAACCTCGAATCTCCCTCCATGTTGTATATGCTGAAGACGTTGTTGAGGGCGAAGAGGGCGAGGGCGAAGACGAAGAATAGCCTCATGAACTCCACGTCGGGGACTGAGAAGAAGTCCAGGACAGTGGCCATCTGCCCGATGAACTCTATTAGGCTCGCGAAGAACCCGTCTATGACGGCGAAGAGGGCCGCTGCCACCACGTATATTGGCACAAGTAGACCGGTGTGGTACCCTACGGCGTTGTACCTCTGGTTCCTGATGGTTGTGTACACGTGATAGAACTCGTCTATGAACTTGTTGGCTATGCCGAGGTCGCCCCCCGTGTAGATCGTATCCGTCATGATCGTGTTGATGCGCCGTATCAGGGTGCTGTCCACCTCTGTCTCGAAGCCCCACCACGCGACCTTAGGCTCGACCCTCATCTTGATCTTATTGTTAAGGCTCTGTATGACGGGGTTCAGTGTACCGAAGTCGGTGTCCGCGGCCCCGTTCAGAATCTGTGCTAAGGGAATGTTGGCAGAGAGGTTTGAGGCCATGTACCTGAAGAAGGTGGGGTAATCCCTCTCGCGCTGCTTCACGTTGTTCACGTAGGTTCGCCCTATCAGCCCACCCATGAAGAGGATAAGCCCAATCAGGACGAAGTGCCTGAACCTGTTCTCGAAGGGTATCAGCATGACTAGGCCGGACAGCACTATGCTCATGATGGCTGCGTACTCCACCCTCCTCCTGGCGGCCGGCTTCTCCTTCTGCCCCTGAACCAGTATGGCGTCGGGTTTTGACGAGTTGAATATGAGCCAGGAAAGGATGTAGAGGATGAAGCTGATGACGATGACTATCATGATGGCTAAGACGATCATGATCTTGGCATCGTAGAAGATGGAGGATATCAGCATGGTCGTCGTCATGAATAGGGTGACGCTGATCATGGGCACATAGGCGTCGCTCAGGCACTTTAGTCTGGTCATGGACTGCATCCTGGACGCCTCGAACTCGGCCATGTAGTTCTTGTGGTACATCTCGATGAACTGGTTCACGGGTTCACCGGACGATATGCTCTGGCTGAACTTGAACAGAAAGTCCTTGAAGTCCCTGGTGGGGGCTTGGCTGCTCATAATCTCGGTGGCCTTCGCCTGAGGGTACCGCCACTGGTTCATGAGGTTCAGTATCTTGACTAGGTATGGCATGATGCTCCTGAAGATGAGCTTCTCCGAAGCCACTTGGAGAAGAAGAACCCTGCTTATTGTGCCGGACGTGATTGCTCTCAGGTACAGTATGAAGAAGGGGAACTCGAAGTCCACTTTATCGCCCTTGCTGAGGCCCTCAAGCAGCTTCGAGTTCTTGATCTCCTTTAGCCTAGACATCATTACGTGTTACTCACCTTCTTCTTGATCTGAGCCTCGATGCCCTGCCCCAGCTTCGTGAGCGCCATCCTCTTGAGCTTCGAGTGAGCCTGCTCTATACCCACACCTTGAACGTACAGCAGGTTCTCCAGAACGTCGTCGTACTCAAGGATCCCGAGGGCTATCATGTACTCCAGGATCTCTGCCCTCATGTAGAGCTCATCGTAGATCTTCTTGATGTCGGTGCCCGTGTAGCCCTTCATGATGGCGATCTTGTTGTCCAGGAGGTAGCTCGTGCCCAGGCCTCTGAACACTATTTTGTCGGTTGACGGCTCGAAGCTGAAGACCTCCACGAAGTTGAAGGCTTGGTCGGCTGGCTCGTAGCCGAGTATCTCGTTGATGCTTACGACGCGGCGTTTGTATTTGCCCGTCTCGTAGTCGTGGACGGCGCTCTGGAAGAGTGCAGCGTTAAGGTTGTCCACGTGGGTTTTGGGTACGTTGATGGGGTAGTTGGTGAGCCTCTGAACCAGCTTTCCGACGGTGGCCGCGTGGAAGGTGGCGACGCTGGGGTGGCCTGTCTGCATGGCCTGGAAGGCGATGTTTCCCTCGGCGCCTCTGACCTCACCAACGATGATGTACGTGGGCCTCTGCCTCAGGGCGGCCTTGAGCAGGGTGAACATGGTGACGCCCTCCTCGCTCCCCGCGTTAGCCGTGTCCCTGACAACCTCTCTGATCCAGTTCTTGTGAGGCATGTGGACCTCAGGGACCTCTTCTATGCTGACGATCTTGTAGTCCCTGGGCATGAACATCATGAGGGCCGAGAGGCTCGTGGTCTTACCGGAGGCTGTCTCCCCGCATATCCATATGCTCATCTTGTTCTCCAGGAGCAGCCAGATGTAGGAGGCGGCCAGGCTGCTCATAGTGCCCCACTTGATTATCTGGGTGATGCTTAGTGGATTCGTGGAGAACTTGCGTATGGTGAAGTTGCTTCCCCTAGCGGATACATCCTCTCCGTAGACGAGGTTCAGCCTTGAGCCGTCGGGCATTTTGGCGTCCACTATGGGCTCTCTGTGCGAGGCGGGTTTGCCCACGATCTCGCTCAGCTTGAGGGCGAAGCCGTCCAGTTGCTCCGAGCTCTCTAGTTTTATGGTGCTCTCCAGGGTCTTGAAGATCTTGTGATCTATGAAGATGGGGCCGACTCCGCTGCAGTGGATGTCCTCTATGTAGATGTCGCGGATGAAAGGCTCAAGGATGCTTGAGCCCACCTTCTCGCAGTAGACCTCGTATTTGAGCATCTCATAGCTCATGGGGTCCAACACAATCTCCTTCAGGTCTCTCTTCTTTATGCGTGAGAGGAACCCCTTGTTCTCTTCTTTGTCTTTGTCGCCGTTCATGGCCTTCGGCTTGCGGCCTCTCTCCACACTTACGAATGTGGTGAGTAGCTCGTGGAGGTACCTGGTCTTCTCTTCGGGGGTCTTAAAGTTGATGGTCTCGTCCACGTTGAGGGCGATCCTTCTCTCCACCTCCGCCATGATCCAGTCCCTGTTGTAGATGAGCCTCGGCTCTATTGGCTGGTATATCAGGTCCTTGTTCTTACCCCTCACGAAGACGTGGATGAACACTGGGTCCCCCACGGGGTAGATGAGGTTGGGGTTATCCATGGTCCCCATGTCTCTGCCCAGGCTGTCCACGAGCTGGGGGGCATCATCTGGCTGCTCTTTCAGTAGCTTCTTCATGTAGTACTTGAAGTAGGGGTTCTTACGCACTCTCTGCTCCCAGTTCTCATTGAATCCCTTGAGTCTACTGATCTTGCCTTCTACGGTTAGCTCTCCGTCTGTGCCGTATCCGGCGAAGCTCTTACCAATAGCCTCAAAGGATTCCAAGTAGTAACCTCATGTGGTTCCGAGTAATCGTTTCTGCTATTGACCCGGCTCCAATCTTTAAATGGGTTATAGAACGGTGTTCCAGCGGTTCACGGCGCGGAGGCTTATGTATGTCGGTGGCTGTATAGAACATACATTTTTTTTGGGTTAGATTAACGGATTTTTAGCTACTTTTTTAGGTGTCTTCTCAGGTAAACCCTAGTTTGCGCTGTCCCCGACTCATAGTGTCTTCATAGGTAACGTAAACAGTTGTGCAGTAGGGCGTCAGCCCGACGCATGATCTCTGTACATGCCCTGGGCCCACGCTATAATCTTCTTCGCCTCCTCCGCGTCCTCCCACTTCAGCACCTCTGTGACCATGCCCTCTGCCCTCTTGTAGTTGTTGTAGAAGTAGGTGAGTTCGTCTATCACGCTGCGGGGCAGGTCCTCCAAGCCCTTGATGTGCCTGTAGAAGGGGTCAGTGGTGCTCACGGCAACTATCTTGTCGTCCACTTCCTTGCCGTCCATCATCTTTATGTTGGCCACGGGCCTGGCCACGGTGACGCAGCCCGTGAAGGTGGGCTCGTTTATGAGCAGTACCGCGTCCAGTGGGTCCCCGTCGTCGTCCAGCGTCTGGGGGATGAAGCCGTAGTCGCAGGGGTAATAGGTGTACAGGACCCTGTTGAGTTTGAAAACGCCCATCTTGGCGTCGTACTCGTACTTGTTGCGGCTGTTCCTGTGGAGCTCAGTTACTATGTATATTGTCTCGGGGGACTCTGGGCCCGAGGGAAAGTCGCGCCAGTAGTTCATAATGTCACCTGTCTATCAGGTGAGTAACACTATTTATGGGTTTAACCATTACGAGGTTGGAGGCGGCTGCTCTGCACAAGGAGACCCTTATACGAATTAGACCTGTGGAGGCGTCCGACGCCGAGTTCATGCACAGGTGGAGCAATGACCCGGAGTACTCGGGAGAGTACGAGCCCTACGAGCCTTCCACGCTGGATGAGATACTGGCCTGGATACGGGGCGACAAGCACGGCGCTTCATGGTATGTCATGGAGAGGCGGGATGGTGAGAGGGTAGGGCAGATGGTGGCGACGAGGAACGGCGACACAGTCAAGGTGGGATACAGAGTGATCCCTCCCATGAGAGGCAGGGGCTACTGCACGGAGGCTGTCAGAATTCTGGTCGAGCACATGTTCAGGGACGAGGGTGTACTGGAGGTTAAGGCCGAGACGAACCCTGAGAACACCGCGTCAAGAAGGGTTCTTGAGAGGAACGGCTTCAAGGAGCACGAGTACAGGAGGTATGCTGTGAGAATAAACGGGGTCCTCATGGACGGGATCATCTACAGGCTCACAAGAGACGACTACGGCTCCCCATAGGGCTCCACGTTGCTGAGGACCTCCCTCCAGAGTTCAAGGGTCTCCTCGGCCTCGCGCTTATCCAGGATCTGGATGACGAACCCAGTGTGAACTAGGACGTAGACACCCGGCTTAACGGTCCCGGGCTCCATGAGATCCACCACGGCCTCGCGTTTGACTCCGCCGAAGTCCACCACGGCGGTGCGGCCCTGGACGCTCTCGACCAGCCCCGGGATAGCCAGACACATTTCAATGAATCCACTGCGGCGCTCTTTATATGAGTTGGGTTTAAATCTGGGGCACCGCTCTCATGCAGCGTATCCGGTGACCCGTGTTTGGAGCCTAAGAACATCAGAATCTTCTGGGCCATTTTCTTCGCCACATTCTTCGCTATGTTCGGGGACACCTTACCCCAGAGCTTCCAGCCCCTCTTCATAGCGGGTCTAGGGGTCTCTCCGGCGGTCATTGCCCTCATCTATAATATCAGGAACGTCATCCAGACGTTCCTCAGGCTCGTGGCCGGCACCCTGAGTGACACGCTGGGGCGCAGGAACCTCATGATGTTTGGTCTCGCCCTGTTCGTTGTCGTCCCATTCCTCTACAGCGTCGCCGCCAACCCGTGGATACCTGTATTCGCCATGGTGGCGAGCGGCTTCGCCGTCAGCATCTACTTCCCGCCTTCGGAGGCTTACGCGTCCAGCCTGTTCCCCCCGGAGAAGGTGGGGGAGGCCATGGGTAGGTACCACATGAGCTGGGCGGTGAGCAGCGTCGTCGGCCCCAGCGTGGGCGGCTTCTTGGTGAGCTTTGTACCCGGTTACAGGACCCTGTTCGTGTTCGCGGGCGTAGCCACGTCCATCGGGCTCCTCATAGCGTGGAGGTTCACAGAGGACGACAGGGACAAGTCGAGCCACTCCGTGCCCGTGGAGCAGCTGAGGAAACTGGTCAAGGATTTCCCCTCAACTATGCGGCGGATGCTCTCCAACAGGAAGATACTGGCGGCCAGCGTCTCCGTCTTCGCCCACGCCTTCTGCCACTGGGGACTCATCACATTCATACCAATGCTGGGCGCCGAGATGGGGATGAGCGAGCTCCTCATAGGAATCACTTTGACAGCGAACGCGCTGATGATCGCCGTCAGCCTCCCAATAATTGGGCGCCTCTCGGACAGGGTAGGCAGGTTCACGCCGATCGCTGTGGGGCTCCTGGTAAGCGTCGCGGCCTTCGCCCTGATGCCGCTGGCTCCCTACCAGTGGATGATGCCCGTCTTGAACGCCGTGCTCGGCCTCTGCGCGGTACTGGTGTTCCCTGTTAGCCAAGCCGCCACCATGGAGACCATGTCCCCTAAGGACAGGGGGACGGCCACCGGCGTCTGGGGGATGGTCATGAGTCTTGGCGGCACCCTGGGCATGTTCACCATGAGCGGCGTGCTCGCCTTCAGTAACATACAGATGGTGTTCTACGCTAGCGCGGGGTTCACTCTCGCGGCCGCCCTTGTGATAGTAGCCATGAGAGGCTACTTCAGCTGAACAAGGTTCCTCACAGCTGCGCCTGTGTAAGGGTCTACGACGACTCCGTAGCTTCTCCTGGCTTCCTCAGGCGAGACCAAGCCGTTAACCATGTCCCTGAGCACCAGCTCGGGTGCCCTCTCCATTGGGTCGCCGTATCCTCCTCCGCCGGGGGTTAGGATCATCAGGGTGTCCCCCTCATGTATCTCAACGGTGCACTTGGAGGAGAGCCTCACCGCCTCCCCGTTCGCCCTGATGAGCGTGTAGACGCCGGGCGCACCTGGTTGGCCGCCCATCAGCCCCCAAGGCCTTATCTTGTTGCGCTCAGCCATCACGCTGAGAGTCGCCTTCCTGCTGGTCAGGGTCCAAGTGCGCTCGATGCCGCAGCCGCCCCTGTGCCTGCCGGGCCCCCCGCTGTCTGGCCTCAGCCTGTACGCCTGGAAGCTGAGTGGCAGGTAGCTCTCCAAGGCCTCCACCGGCGTGTTCATGGTGTTGGTCATGTTCACGTGGACGCCGTCCACGCCGTCGCCGTTGGGCCTTGCGCCGCTTCCGCCCCCGATGGTCTCGTAGAATGTCCACGGTGAGCCGTCCTCCAGGAGGCCACCGATGGTGATGTTGTTCATGGTACCCTGGCTCGCCGCGGGCACCTTCCCAGGTACTATCTGGCTGAACGCCTTCATAATGGCGTCCACGTTCCTCTGGCTGGTCTCCACGTTGCCGCCGGCCACGGGCGCGGGCCTCCGGGGGTTCATCAAGCAGCCCTCAGGGACCCTGAGGGTGACCGGCCTGAAGCAGCCATCGTTCACAGGTATGGTGGAGTCCGTGACGCTGATGAGCGTGAAGTAGATGCCCGCCATGGTGACGCCCAGGGGCGCGTTCACCGGCTTCTCCACTTGGGGACTTGTGCCCGCATAGTCGAAGGCCACGGCGTCGCCCTGCTTGGTCACGGTGACGGCTATCCGGACGTCACCGCCCCCAGGCATTATGTCCTCCAGGTAGTCCACGGCCGAGTAGACGCCGTCCGGCATCCCGGCCAGCTCAGCCCGCATCCTGCGCTCGCTCTGATCCATGATGCTGTCCATGGACGCGTGCAGTGTCTCCACCCCGTACTGTCCCACAAGCTCGCTGACGCGCCTAGTGCCTGTGTTGTTGGCGGCCACCTGGGCTCTTATGTCCCCCATCTGGACGTCTGGGGTCCGTACATTGCTCCTGATTAGGTTTGCCAGGTCCTGATTCATGCGGCCCCCCTCGATGAGCTTCACCGGGGGAATGATGAGCCCCTCCTGGTACAGCTCCGAGGCGTCCGCGGCCAGGCTCCCAGGCGTCTTGCCTCCGATGTCGGTGTGGTGGGCCTTGTTGGCCGCGTACCCGATGACGGCGTCGCCATGGAAGATAGGTGCTATGAGGGTGAGGTCGGGGAGGTGGGTGCCGCTGATGTAGGGGTCGTTGAGCAGCAGCATGTCGCCGGCGCCGAGCCCGCCCCTGTAGGTCTCCAGGCCCAGCTTGACTGCCAGGGCCATGCTGCCGAGGTGCACCGGGATGTGCTCAGCCTGGGCTACAAGCTCCCGACGGTGGTTGAAGAGCGCGCAGCTGTGGTCCATCCGCTCCTTGATGTTGGGGCTGTACGCCGATTTCTTGAGAGCTATGCCCATCTCCTCGGCCGCGTAGATGAGGGCCCCCTTGATGACCTCAACCGTAGTGAAGTCGACTTTCACCGCGTCAGCCTCCTTAGCACAAGGTTGCCGAGCCTGTCCGGTTCGTAGCTCCACCCCGGGTACACCACCGTCGTTGAGTCGTACTGTTCTATGATCGCAGGACCCTCTGCCTTCCCCGTCAGGGCGCCGCGCTGGATCACGTTGGCGTCCACCCAGTCGCCCATGGTCTCATAGTAGACCCGTCTAGTGGAAGCCTCGTGCTCTTCAGCGGCCCTGGCCTCGGTTAGCTGAGGCTTGTCCAAGCGCCCAATGACTCTGAACTTGGCGTTCACAACCTCCACGGGCTCGTCCTCAGCCGCGTACCCGTACATCTCCCTGTGCCTCGCGTGGAACGCATTCACACTTCCGCGTATCGACTCGCCTGTGACGGGTGAGCCCGTCACCACGTTTAGCTCGAAGCCCTGGCCCCTGTACCTGATGTCTAAACTTCTTGTGAAGCTGCGGCGTTCAACCGCTATACCCTCCTCGAATAGCGTCGCGTCGCCACGCGTCTCCATCTCCCTGAAGCTCGACTCGAGGCTATCCGGGTCCACTTCATCGACAGGCATGAGCATGGGGTATGAGTAGTCGTGGAAGAGGTCGGCTGTGAGCAGCCCCAGGGCGCTGAACATGCCCGGGTTGGGAGGCACCAGCACGAGCCCGATCTCTAGCTCCTCGGCCAAGGCGCAGACGTGCATGGGGCCGGCGCCGCCGAAGGCCACCATGCTGAAGCTTCGGGGATCGTAGCCGCGCTCCACCGAGACGATCCTCAGTATCTTCCCCATCATGCTGTTGGCTATGCGCACGACGCTGACGGCTACCTCATGGGCCGAGACCCCCAGGGCACCTCCAAGCTCCTTGAACGAGCTCTCGGCCGCCTCGGGGTGGATGCCCATGTCGCCGCCCAGAAGCTCGGAGGGGTTCAGCCTCCCGAGCAGCAGGTTGGCGTCAGTTATCGTGGCCTCGGTCCCTCCGCGGCCGTAGCAGGCTGGACCAGGGACGGCTCCCGCGCTCACGGGCCCCACCTGGAGGCCACCGTTCACCGTCCGCGCTATGGTTCCGCCCCCCGCGCTGCACTCTGCCAAGTCTATGAACGGGAACCTGACGGGGTAGCCGCTTCCCTTCACAAGCCGCCCCATATGGATGTGGCCTGCGACCTCATACTCTGGCACCACCTCTGGTACCCTACCACGGACCGTGCCCGCCTTGGCCGTTGTCCCGCCCATGTCGAAGCTGATGATGTCCCTGACCCCGGCTTGCTCCCCCAGCCACGCGGCCGCGATTACCCCAGCGGCGGGCCCCGACTCTACGATGGTGGCCGGCTGGCCGCTGATGACATTGCTCTTAGCCATGCCGCCGTTGCTCTGCATCACGTAGAGGGGGGCCTCCACTCCCAACCCATTAAGGTCCTGCTCCAGGCGTGTGATGTACGTGTGCATGACGGGCATGAGGGCCGCGTTCACCACGGCGGTGCTGAACCTCTCGTACTCCCTGTACTCGTTGCTTATCACGTGGGAGGCCGTGAACAGGACGCCGGGGCACGCCTCCCTGAGCAGCTCCAGTGCCCTGTCCTCGTTGCATGGGTTGGCGTAGCTGTTGATAAACCCCACAGCCACCGACTTTATTTTGGAGGCGTTCAGGTCTAGAGCTATCCTCTTTACCCCCTCCTCGTCGAGGTGCTGAACCACCTCCCCCCTTGGACCCACGCGTTCACGCGCCTCGTACCTGTGTCTACGTTCTACAAGCATGGGCGGCCTCGTGAAGAACAGGTTGTACACTTCGGCCCTCCTCTGCCGCCCGATCTCTATTACGTCCCTGAAGCCCTCGGTCGTGACCAGGGCCGTGCGCGGGACGTCAAGGTCTACCTGGCCTAGGAGCGTGTTGGTGGCTATCGTGGTGGCGTGGCCCACCATGCCTATCTCCCCTGGCTTCTCCCACGCCAGGAACTGCTTGAAGGCGTTGACGACGCCCTGCTCCGGGTTCCTAGGCACCGTCGGGACCTTCACGTTCTGTATACGGCCGCTGTCCTCGTGGAACGCGACGAGGTCGGTGAAGGTCCCGCCCACGTCAACACTGACCCTGATCACTCTCGATCCTCCGTACACCTATGAGATCAGGGTGCCACGGATAAAACAACCGAAAACCTAGGGCTATAGCTTCCTGCCGCTGAGCTTTATGGACTCTAGGACCACGTGGCTCTCAGCCTTCTCGATGCCGGGGATGCCGCTGATCCTGTCAAGCAGCTCCACCGCCGACTGCCTGTCCCTGCACATGGCAAGGGCCAGCAGCTCGCACTCGCCGCTGACGCGCATTACGACGCTGACCTCCATCTGATCGGCGAGCCTGGAACCTATCTCAGAGAGGTCGCCCCCAGCCGCTGCCGATATCCTCAGGCAGAGCGGGTAGCTGCCCAATGCGTCAGGGTCAGTCACGACAGCGTAGCCCCTGATGACGCCACTCTCCTCCATGGCCCTGATCCTGCTTGATACGTTGACGTGGCTCACGTCCAGGACCTTAGCTATCTCCCTGTAGCTCATCCGGGAGTCCGCCTGGAGCAGCTTAAGTATGTCCCTGTCCAAGTCGTCTATCTGGCCCAACGCTTTCATAGGTTAATCACCTCGGCTCCGCTGAACATGAGGTCTACCAACTCATCGTAGCCCAATATCAGTAAACCTTCCAGAGACTCAGGCGGTAGGCCACGCTTAGCTGCGTCCCCCCCGAGAATATAGAAAATGTGCTTATTTAACGACTCTTTCACCTGCGGTCTCTCCCCGGCCATGTAGACTGCGTCCTGGAGAAGCACGATAGCTGAGCCCTCGATGCTTAGCGCCGCGTTTAGGGCTTTCTCGTCCAGTTCTTTCAACAGTACAAGTTTACTCATTTCATCACCTAGAATACAAAGCTGGCCTCAGCCCAGCTCAGTAGCTCCTTAACCTTGGCTCGGTTTGCGGACACGGCGCCCTCCACCAGCTCACCCTCGGTGAAGCCTTTGGCTGTGAGAGCCTCCTCGTCCACGTACATCTCTATGTCCAGATCCGGCAGATCGGCTAGGAACTTGCCTGTAAGCGTCTTATCCGCCCGGTCCAGGGCGGCGTAGACGCCGTCGCCCATCCAGAGCACCTTGACCTTGTGGTCCCACAGGCCGGCCGCGGTCCTCAGAGCCTCATAGTAGTTGAGGCTGGTGAAGGGCCGAGACTTGATTACTATGAGCGTCTTCTTCTCCGTCATCTAGCCAACCCCCGTGAAGCTTAGGACCACGTCGGCCTCGGCCAGCGACTCGCTCAGGTCGAAGATGCCCCCGATGTCCACGCCCTCTGGAATGTCTTTCTCCGTCACACCCCTGAGCTCCATGCACACCCTACAGCCAAGTTCAGG
>JADDYB010000486.1_pt1 | contig 12482 bp, 12 predicted proteins | sample 8641941 | NCBI WGS metagenome assembly JADDYB01 (sample SAMN16275377, study PRJNA637457) | freshwater sediment metagenome | isolation source: Lake Kineret sediment | place: Israel: Lake Kineret | collected 2013 | reverse complement strand
AGCCATTCACTAAGGCAGATCAGGAACGCGTAAAGGACAGGCTGAGGGCTCTGGGTTACTTGGATTAAGAGTTAATTATTTGGAGGTTTAATTTGAGGACAATATTATCCTTTCTGTTCATCTTATCCCCTCAACGATCATTTCGATCCTGAACACTTGCCAGATTACAATGGCCCAACAGCTCCGAATATCGATACATCTACACAAAATGAAGAAGATCCTCCCATTATTAAGCTACCATATGATGAGGCATTATCGGGCTATTAATTTTTTAACAAAAGTGAACATAATATATATAGGAGAAAAAATGAAGGAATTATTAATATTTGCAATTATCATTTTTATATTATGGCTACTTCTGGAGGATCGAAAATGAAACACGATTGGGCTATTATATCAATAATAGTGTTAAAATTCTTTTTATTGGCCGTCCTTTTGATATGTGTCTTAATGGGACATTGAATATGAATAGACTGGATAGAAAACTCGACCGGGCATTCCAACGACCCGCACCGGGATGCATCTCCATGCGGTTCAGAACGGCCCTCTATTTTTTCTTGATGCTGATATCTAAGAGATTAACAAAGCATCTCTCCTGGATCATATTCTCAGTAGAATGGCAACGCCGCAAGGCGCTGTATAAATATATTTCAAGGTGCCGTCTTGGGAAGCCGACTGTCTCCCATATAGATAGATCGGTGTTTTATACATGGGCACTTCTCAACGGAAAATATATTTTGACATATAGAGAAGTCTATGGCAAACCATTCATATTGCCACCGACCATAACTCCATTAGTATATGTCAATGATGGGAAAACATGCGATGTTGTTCTATCCTCATTCCATGTCCAGGGCACGGCTGACGGTTCCCGATACTATAGGATTATGAATATACTCAATAGAGTATCCATGTTTCCACCAGATCATCCGAATTGCCGATGTGCAATAGTCCATCACGATGTCAAAAAATAAATGAAAAAGGACATAATATAGATATGGAATACGAGAAATTCTTAGAAAAAAAATCTCAATTAAGCGGGGAATATGGGTTCCCCCCATTGTGGATACCTGACTTCCTATATGACTTCCAAAAGTCATTGGTCGATTGGGCGGTACGGAAAGGCCGGAGCGCCATATTCGCCGACTGCGGTTTGGGTAAGACGCCAATTCAATTGGTGATTGCCGAAAACATAGTGCGCAAGACTAACAAGAAAGTGCTTATAATTGCCCCCCTTGCAGTGTCGCATCAAACGGTGAAGGAGGGAGAAAAATTCGGAATCGAATGCCATAGGTCGAATGATGGCAAACCAAAGGGCAAGATAACGATCACGAATTACGAGCGGCTACATCTATTTGATAATGCCGATTATGCACAAGCTATATGCGACGAAAGCAGCATCTTGAAAAACTTCGATGGGAAAAGAAAACATATAATCACAGAATTCGTGAAAAAATATCCGTATCGATTGGCCTGTACGGCGACAGCCGCACCGAATGATTACATAGAGCTTGGGACGACTTCGGAGGCATTGGGCGAATTGGGATATATGGACATGCTTAACAGATTTTTCAAGAATGATCAGAATACGTCTGTCGTAAATAGACTTTACGGAAAGGCGCAAAAATGGAGATTCAAAAGGCATGCGGAGATCCCTTTTTGGCGCTGGGTATCGGGATGGGCAAGGATCTTGCGGAAACCCTCCGATATGGGATTTGACGACGGGCCGTTCAAATTGCCGGAGTTAAGGGAACGGCAAATAGTTATTAAAAACGAAAGGCCATTCTCAGGGGATTTGTTTGTGCGTGAAGCCTGTGGATTATGGGAACAGCGGGAAGAGATGCGGATAACATTAAAGGAACGGTGTGAAAAAGTTGCTGAATTGTTGGACGGGGATTCCATAGCGGTAGCCTGGTGCCATTTAAATGACGAGGGGGACCTGTTGGAGAAAATCATTCCCGGAGCAGTCCAGGTATCGGGGTCCGATTCGGATGATAAAAAGGAGAGCGTACTGAGGGAATTTTCTAACGGAAATATTCGGGTACTTGTGACTAAACCTAAGATTGCTGGATTCGGGTTGAATTGGCAACATTGCAACCATACTACATTTTTTCCATCCCATTCATTCGAGCAGTATTACCAAGCCATCCGCCGGTTCTGGAGGTTTGGGCAAAATAGGCTGGTCACGGTTGATATTGTCACAACACAGGGGGGATTATCAATTCTATCCAACTTGCAGGAAAAAGCAAGGAAAGCGGATAGGATGTATAACCAATTGATCGCCAATATGAACAAGGTGTTAAAAATAGACGGTGTCCAAAAATTCAATAAAGGATTGGAGGTTCCGATATGGCTATAATCAACCAGGAGATAACCAATGACTACGCTATATATCACGGCGATTGCATCGACGTCCTAAAGGATTTAAAACCTGAAAGCGTACATTTGTCAATTTATAGCCCCCCGTTTGGTGGGTTATACCATTATTCAAGCTCGGAGCGGGATCTTTCAAACACAAAGGATTACAAGGAATTTTTTGAGCATTATGAATATGTCATAGACGGGCAATCCAAGATTACGATGCCTGGGCGTATAAACTGCGTCCATTGCATGGATGTGCCCAGCGGCAATTGTGGTACGGATCACCTGATAGATTTCCCTGGCGATATCATACGGTTGCATGAAAAAATAGGCTTTCAATATATCGCCCGGTATTGCGTCTGGAAGGAGCCGCTGGGCGTGCGTAATAGGACTATGGCAAAAAACCTTTCGCACAAGATGATAGTCGAGGATAGTTCCCGATGCAGTGTAGCATCAGCAGATTTCCTATTGGTGTTCCGCAAGAAAGGGCAGAACAAGATACCAATAAAACACCCAAACGGCCTATCGGACTATGCCGGGGAAAGGGAGATCCCTGGCGAATTGCAAAGGTATAAAAATTGGAAGGGAAACCAGATTGAAAACCGATATAGCCATTGGATATGGCGCCAATATGCCTCCGCTTTCTGGGACGATATCAGAATCGGCAACGTGTTGCCGTTTAAAGAGGCGAAAGACGAGGAGGATGAAAAACATATCCATCCGCTGCAATTGGATGTCATCGAGCGCTGCATTGTCCTTTGGTCCAATCCGGGGGAAATAGTGTGGACACCATTCATGGGTGTTGGATCGGAAGTCTATCAGGCAGTGAAATTGGGCAGGAAAGGGCTTGGGGCGGAATTGAAATTGAGCTACTATAATCAATCGGTTAAAAATATAAAGACTGCCAAGGAAAAAACAATAGAAAATACACAATTGACATTGTTTTAGCCTCTTGATTCCATAAAAAACCCCCCGATCCCATGACCGGGGGGTGGCCCCCTATTGGTAGGGGCTATTGGGGGAGAGTTTATTGGTGGGCTCTATTTTTACTTGTTCCCCGTAATTAAGTCTACCATTTTGTTCCCTGAGCCGTTTGCCTTTTCCCATGTCCTACCCAATTCCCATACGGAAACCACGGAACCCCACGCCCACCAAAATTGTGAGGGCAATGTCAATGCAGGAAGCGTAAAAGTCGATTGCACTCCCTTGATAGTACAATATAATTGCACCAATGACGTCACTATCGGGAACACAACATGCACAAGTCCAATGTATACAAGACCCCCATATACCACAGATGGGCGTGCCCTCTTCGTATAGTTGTCCCCCTGCTGCATCTCGGCCACAATGATCGATGCCTTCGATTCAATCACCTTTTGTTCCCGCTCACCAAGTAGTGCCTCAAGCTCCATTTGTGCCTTGGCTTTCTCTTCTTGCGTCATCTGTTTGGGAAAGAACCGATCCATTATCCCCTTAGCGAAATCCGCAACGCCCCCTAATCCAGTGAGATCCATAATATACCTCCTATTATCCCATTACGAAACGGATATCCACGAAATTGTTGTAAGCAATCCCCGCCGGGTTACCAGATATTAAAGCGATCTTACATATATGCCGTCCGGCAGTAATATCCGAGATATCTACCTCCTCGGAAGCCATAGCATCTTGCACGGCCTCAGTCGTGGGGAAACTTATCCGGGGGATTGCCTCATCGTCCAGGTAGACTTTCAATGTGGCCGTGTATCCGGCGTCGTTTGTACGGACGGTGCCGAAGAACACCATCTCCACGGGATTGAATTTCCCCGCCACCTTGGTGAACGAGAATTCCTTGACCACTTTTTCCCCATCAGTCCCCGGCACCTGTACTGGTGTCTCGTCACTGATGTACTTCGAAAGCCGTAAATACTTATCGGCCTTGGCCAATGATACAGCATTTGCTTGCAGGTTATCCACGGCCACAGACAGCGGACCAAGCTTTGAATTGGGTAACTGCCCAGTGATCCGAATGCCCTCCAGATCCAATGTCCCCGTTACACGGTCCCCGGATAGATCCACCGCCCCGACCTTCAATTGCTCGGCACCCACCGTATTGGGACCAACTTCACCGACTCGGTTTATGTTCATCGACATCTTAAACCATCCCCTTTCAAATGCTGCTGTCAGATAGCCTTGACATATACTGTTTCCATAGAATCGTCATACCCATCGGGCAAATAGTACAGGACCCTATATTGTCCGGGCTCAACAAACTGTATCCCCCGCACATAGACACCTGGATGCAACGTGTCCTCGATCAGCCCCCCAGCGGCATAGGTCAAACCCCCTTTGCATTTGACTATTTCATACCGTACGGACAGCCCAGGAATTCCCTTACCACCAGACCTTATGAATATGGCCATGTAATATACTTCGCCAACGGCCACAACATCCATTTTTCCCTGCTATGCTTCTATAAGCATCACGCTTACCTTTCAATTTTCATAAATACAACCCTTGGTATACTATGTATTGCCTAATACAACCCATTGTATACCCCAAAAACTAAAATATTCAATATGCAAATGCCCCTATAATATCAATAACTTGCAATGCCCTTTTTAGGCATCAAATGGCATAGGCAAGGGTAAAAGTATAGGGGCATCCCCTATTTGTACAACATAGCCCCGCCTACACAACCGGATTTTTCACCGATGCACTTCACCTGATTGAATCTCCCTGCAAAATAACAAGCCAGGCAGTCGCAGCATTCACCATGTTCATGTTCCATGGAATGCGGACATTCAAATCCGCTGGCGGCCTTGGGGATGCATTCCCGGGCCCGTTCACAGATCACCTTTTTCCTTTCCATCATTTGCACCACGCAATCTTGATCCGAAACTCATTGATCCCAGTAGCCTTGGCCATGAATTCATCGTATCCTTTTTTCGATGCCTGAATACCGGGGCTTCCGTTCACATTCTCGAACTGCTCACCGACCAGCACGCACCCGTGGGAATCATCATCCAGGTTTCCCTTATGCAAAAGGATATGGCTCCTTCCAGGGACGCTACATATCTCAAACGTGTCCCCGAACTTGGGGGACTGCACCCTCTTACATAAATATTCCCCGTCGGGAATGCATGAAATTCCGGAGGTGTTATTGAGCCATTGCCTCTCAAGGGTCAGTGCAAACGGCATGGCTATTCCGTCTGTGATCTCGGACAAGACCCCGAACGTCCCGTTGATCCCGGTGCATATTCTCGTGATAAGGAATTCTATTGCCTTCATAATAGTCAATCCTTTCTATTTGGATGATTCGTCCTTGGAACATGGTGGGGTGTTGGGGGAAAGAACTTTTCCTCCGTCCAATCCACATCCGGATGTGATACATTATAATATCCTTGGAGCTTGCGGCTCATCCTCTTGGCCATCAATTGCGCTATCATGCACCGTTTGCGTATCCCGATATCCCCGGATATCCAGAAAATCTCCCGGAGCACCTCACATATGGTATACGTCTTTGATTCCATCCCAAAATCGGCCTTAACCCCATCGCCCCGCTTGCCTTCCTCAGTGAGGATTCCCAACAGCACGGAATCAAGTGGATCATCCTTCTGAAGCCCTTTGTATATCTCATCCGGGCCTGGAACCTGGGGAGGTACTATCTTCTTGGCCACATGTCACCCCTTGTCCGGAACAAAATCAACGATCCCCGTGAGCGCCACTATGTCCGCCGCCGATAGAACCCCTTCCGGCAATTGGCTCTCCTTGATAACTATGGGGTCTACGGCAAGATCCCCATCCAGGGATTCAAGCTCTGTCATTGCCTTAGAAAACGCATCGTATCCACCTGTGCTTAACGAATACTTTATCTGATTATTGAACTTTGTGACTATAGGCTTGCCGTCCTCCCCCTTGTCACAGTATTCCAGCACATACTTGGAGCGTGTTTCGTCATACAAAGTATATGCGTGATCCCATGCTCTCTTGAGTCGCACTATCGCCAACGTGATGGGCACTCCAAATTTTGTCGTGGTGGTCATCTTGTGTATGGCCTCGACTATGGCACTGTCATTAAATATCCTGTTCTTGATACTGATCATGATGCTCCCCCTTGATCTATATGTTTATGCATGCTCCAATTTTCGGAGCCTATTCTCCAATTCCCGGAATTTGCTTTCTACTTTATCATCAAGTTGCCGGGTTGTCCCCATAAGCAATGAGATCATCGTTTTGAGGCTTAGATATGGCTTCCCTTCCAGATCTCGCTGGACATCCCCCCGCTTCCATGTCCTAATTATCTCTTTCTCCTTATGCTCTTTATCCTTCCACTTCCAATCTATCCCATCCTTCTTGTGCTTCTTCAATAACCATCCAGGGAGGCTATTATCGTCTATAAGTTCGTATCCAGTCAATTCATCGTGTTTCCCAGAACCTTTTATCTGATAGAGTACTGCAAGGTCGTCTCGGTCATCAAATTGATAAAAATCTGCTACGTTCGTGAAATCATCCGCATATACAGTATCCCATGCAGCAGAGGATTTTCCAAGGTCCCATTCCTTGTCCTCGAATGTTCGGAAATACTCATCCCCAGATGAATCTATTTCCATGATGATCGAATCCGTATTTCCTCCCTGTTCCAATTCCCATTGTATCTGTGCTGAATTAGAATCGGCATTGTGAGTAACAAGAATGCTATGATTCCCATCATATTCCACACCCAAATATATATTTTGTTTTGCAGCAAGCCCAATATTCTTAAACCAATGGGGGCTTGCCCCTATGTATATTTCCACCACATTGTCAGTCTGCGGATCTATCTTTACCAATGATCCATCAGCAGCCCATGATCCAAATTCTGTAGTATATGAGGTCCCAACAAACTTCATCACACCGGGGTCTGCTGCATCAGATACTAATTTGATATCCCCACCAGAGCCTACAATTATAGCGTCAGCCGAAGCTACATTAATCGTCAGGTTCGTCCCGTCCCAATTCAGGTAGTTCGTCGAATCGCCTATATATAACTTAACCTTGTTGGAATCGGAGTCGTCTATCCCCAGAATGAATCCGTTGTCCGTGTTTGTGAAATCACTTTTTCCGGCTGCGATATAACAATCCCCGTGGGTATCCGCTATGGAAAGCGTTATCGTCCCGGACACGGTGGAACCGTTCCCAAGGGTTAATGCGTTCAGCAAAGCACATGCCAATATCTGCCCGGTGCTCATCTTGACGTCCGTGCCGTCGAACTGGAAATATTTCGTACTACCGTCCCCGATGTATATCCGGGGATTCCCGGCATTGTACTCTATTTGTATCCCATCATTACCATAGGTCGAGCTATTGATATAGACGGCCTTATTCCCGGCATCGAGGATTATGTTCGTACTATTGTATAATGTGGTGGCTCCAATGGTCCACCCGCCGATGGCCCCGGACGTGGCCGTCACTTGCCCAGATATTACGAGGTTCGTGCCATCCCAGTACATATAGTTCGATGCGTCTCCCAGATACAATTTTACTTTATCGCCATCGCTATGATCCACGCCTATGATGAATCCAGCATCGGTGGTCCCGAAGTCAGTCTTGCCGCTGTATATGACCCGGTCATCCCCCTTGTCCGGGTCGATCACTATGCTCGTGCTATTATCCCCCACGATCAACCGCCCCTTGACCTGGTTGGGCACCTGGCCCCCGGTTGGCCCGACGCTTGACGGGCCGGAGATCACAGGCTGGTATGCGTTTACACTGTCATCCGCCGATACCGTCACCGCACCTGGGGATAGGTCCCCCCAATCGTCAAGGGTATCCCCAAACCGGGTGCATGAATATTCCACTGCCAAGTCCCGCCGGATCTTCATCTGGTCGATCAGCGCCGGATACGTAGATCCCGCGCCATCGTAATTATTGCCAGATACCGTGATTGCATCGTCCGGCTCCAGCTTAAGAGTCTGCCCGCCGCCTGTGAACGTCACGATTTTCTCGGCCAACAATATCCGCTGCAAGGCCAATATGGCTATCCGTTGGGCATCCTGCCCATCCTGGACATAGTCGCATTCTACAGTCTCCCCGGATATCTGCGCCGTCGTGGCCTTGGCAGGCACCAGCACACGGACCAAGCTGTCTATGGGCTTGTCCGCCTCCTGATATGCGGCATACCCTGAATCCTTCTGGTCGTTAATATCCACGGAGGCCACCGCAAAGGTCCCGGCACCCATACCGTCCCTGACAACGTCACCCGAATCCACCATCATCTGGCTGGCCTTGCTATGCACCTTGAAATATAACTTGTCCCGGACCAACAGCTCGCAATGACACATCGTCAGGAGCTTCGCCAAGAACTTCTTGCGATTCGTCCGATACCAGATTCCCCCGTTGAACGTCAGGGACCATCCGGAGAATGTGGAATTGACCGCTGCTTTCGATACGTCATCTATCATTGCAGACGGCACACCCATGTCCTCAAGCACGTATTCTATTAGATTTCCAGGGGCGGTCATCGACACAGTGGCCGCATAGGAGTATTTGCACGGCACATCCAGAAACCGCTCACCCTGCATGAACAGGCCATTTGCATCATTCGTCCCATCAATATCGGTGTCGGCGATGATGAACTGTGCCATCACATAATAGACACCGTCCCCCCCGGCCTTGCGATAATACATAAACGTCCCGGTCCATTCTGATTTGGAACCCCATTCCCTCGGAGATCGAACCTTGGTGACGGTATAGTCCGTGACCTCCTTTATAGAGACGTCATCATAGTAACAGATCCCGCCAGACGCCACCGGGGACCATAGGCGGATACGGACGGAAACACACCCTATGGGGGCGGTGAACCACACCTCCACCTTGGTATATGATGTGCCAATAATTCCCGTCGATGTGGTATTTGTTATGACCGCACTATTGGTCACGTCATATATATAATAGCGTCCGGCATTTGTGCCGTCACCCCTTGCCCACATGACCAACTTGTGAAGCTTTCCTGGGGTAGCCGCTATATCTTGGTCTATATGGCAGTCGTCGGACACCCCGGAGGTCATCTTGCAGGCATGTGCCCCCCCGTGCACGATAGTTCCTTCGTCGGCGATAGTCCCAGATCCCTTGGTCTCGCTCCATGTCCCGAACACATCGTCCCCACCGCCCCCGGAGGTCTCAAATCCGCCGTTGGTCAATTTTTCGGCCCCAAAGTTGGTATCTGAATACGGTCCCAGCATATAATACCGCTGGTCAGTAACGTACGCCGACCGCACCGCGATATATCCAGTCCCCCATACCACAGGCACGCATATGTTATCCTTTTGCGGATCGTCGGACGGAAATAAGTCCTGTACGAGGCTTGTGTTTGGCCAATCCCCTTGGAGATATCGCTGGAGCCAGTCCCGGCAATCCAGGCTGATCTCCTGATACACAGAACTCCCCCGCGGCATCGCCTGGAACATCCAACTGCCAAGTTCGTTTTCAACCTGGCACAAAGTCACATCATCAAAATAGACCATCCCAAAACTGGTGGCACCGATCAGTGCAATCCGAACCGATGCGCATCCATATGGAATAAAGAAATAATCGGAGACTTCCGTATACGTGGTACCCGTGATCCCGGTAGATGTGATGGATGTGATATATGCAGAATGTGTCACGTCATATATAGAATACTGCCCAGCGGCGGAACCATTCCCTCTTGCATACATCGACAGTTTCATCAAGGTGCGTGTGGGATATGCCGATACATCAATGTCCTGATATAAATAAGGTTGATAATCCCCCAAGATCTTTACGGCATTTGCCCCGCCGTGTTTGTTGATCGTCGCCTCGATCCAGTTTGATCCGGTCGCCCCTACGTTGGTCCATCCGGTGAATATGTCCGTGACCCCGTCATCCTGATAGTCGGCGTACAATTCCATGTCACCATTCGACATCTGGTCAGCACCCAGCAGTTCGCCATCAGGCCCCTCGATAACAAGCCGCACGAGCACCGCCGCCCCAGCGAGATCCGCCGGAGAAATAGCACTGTTTTTGTTGCTAATTTTCAAGGTAAATTTGGATGGTGCGGACAGTCCGGCTTCACTCTTAGACCGGGACATGGTGATCCCGTCAAAGTCGAGAACCTTGGCGGTGTATTCCTGATCACCCCAAGTACATCCATGCGTGGCCCAGTAATATTCAGGAACGCCGTCGTTGTCGGTGTCCACCTCAAACAGCCATTTTACGGAAGGCTTGCGGACACCTGCAATCAATGAATTCTGTCCGGCACTATATGATCTCATGGATCTACAATCCTCCCCAACACATAGAAGCGGATCTCCTTGATCCCGTAATTGACAGGGTCCATCAGGCGGGTCATGTCGGTGTCGAACCGTACGACGTACGTATGGCCATCCGGGTGGGTGAACTTGAAAGAGTTTATCTTACCATTCCCCTTGGCACTATCGCAAAAGAAGTCGAACACAGTCCCAGCGTCCCCCTCGGTCAGCAAGTCGTATTGGATGATGATCCAGAATAGAAAATCGGAACCCAGGGCCACTCGCTCCTCGTCGTCGCTATCAAACTTGTGGATGACGTCGTTCTTGGTAGCCATCTCGGTAAGGACCGTCTGTGGATCGACGTTAAGCGTCTCGTCCACGTCCGGGGACACCGTGCCAACATAGTCGTATATCTCCTTCCCCGCACCGCTCAGCCCGAGGATGAACGCCATTATTGCACCGCCTCCTGGACGCTTTGCACAAGTACTGGGTTGGTCTGCAACTGATCAACCATAACCGTAGCAATAGCCGTACCGTCTACCTGGAGCACTATCTGGATAGGTTGCGAGCCAATTATCGGAGCAATGGCAGACGCCACCGCCTGGCCGACGGCCTCCGGCGACATCCCAGCCCCGTACGACGCCGATAGGCCGCGGAGGTCAGATACCACCCCGCCAAACGCCTGCTGGTAGTCCCCGCCATACGCGGCGTAGAAGGGGAGTAGCGTCCCGGACACGAATCCCAGCAGCTTGTTCATGTCTCCCCCGGCCATCAGGTCCTGGTAGCGGGACTGCATCGACTCGAATGACTGTACCGGGGCCAGAGTCCCCACAGATAGGTCCGCAAGGAATTCCTCGATTTGCTGCTGCTTGGACACAGCGGAAGTGTTCGACACCGTGGCCTCCGTGTTCCTCCCCAAGGACTGGTCTATGGCCTGTAGCATGGTATTGAATGTATCAAATGCAGGTTGAAGGGTATCTATAGAAGAGACCATCCCTTCGACAACAGCCACCACGTCTTGCGGCCCGGCGGTTCCTGCGATCACCCCGGATATCAGGCTTTCAAACCCCCCGACATCGAACAGGTCCCATATCGACCGCATGGCCTGGGTGGCGAATTCCCCAAGGAACTTCTCTATCAATTGCTGGCGGAAAAGTTCATATATCCCTGTGCTAAGCCCGGCCTTGAATTGAGCGAAACCCCCGGTGCCCAGGGCATCCGAGAAAGCCGTGCCGATGATATCAGAGAACGTCTCGCCAAACTGAGTAAATTTCTCGTATAGACCCTCTACATGCTCCTCAAAATTTGTCATCAGATTGTCAATCTCAGTACGTAAATCCTTGACTGCTTGCTTTCTCCAATCTGCAAACATAATGCTATAAGCTATAAATTCCTCAGAAAAACCCAAGGTCAATGCCTTCATCTGAGCTTCCATTTCCTGGATCTGCTTTGCGACTCCGGCCTCATAGGATTCCCCAAATATGTCAGTCAAAAGTGATTCATATTGTACTGCAAATTGTACCGGGATATTCTGTACTTGTCGGATAAGATCTCCCCATACATTCCCCAAGCTTTGCACCGTAACATTCATCTTTTCAAGATCCTGGTCGGCAAATTTAGAGAGGCTGCCATACATATCTATCATTGATTGCATGGTACTTTCAACTTGGCCCATCAATTCGGTATTTTTTTGTGCCCCCCCGGCCCAATAATCAGTCACCTGTTTGAACTTCCCTGCTTCAATCTCATAGGATATCACCACATCCTGCCGCTGTTGTTTTTTCTGACCCAGTAACGTAGATGCTATATATGCGGCACCCCCCACTATTGGCAACATTCCCGCCATTCCAGCCAAGGCACCCCCTGCGCCTCCGGCCCCGCCCATGAGTCCGCCCA
>JADDYB010000485.1_pt1 | contig 12483 bp, 12 predicted proteins | sample 8641941 | NCBI WGS metagenome assembly JADDYB01 (sample SAMN16275377, study PRJNA637457) | freshwater sediment metagenome | isolation source: Lake Kineret sediment | place: Israel: Lake Kineret | collected 2013 | reverse complement strand
CTGTCTCTCCTTGCCAAAGATGCGTGGTGCCCGCTAAGGCATACCCTCCGTCGCCTGTCTGAATCATGGACCAGGCGAAGTCGAACGAAGGCAAAGTTGAGTTAAAACAGTAAGTCTTGTTCCACACCTCGTTGCCGACGGCATCAGCCTTTATCAGCCAGAATTTGGCGTTGTATCCCTGAGAGCCTGTCCAGCCTGCGATTGCGTATCCTCCGTCACTTGTCTCAACCAAGGAGTAGACTTCGTCGTTTTCTTTCCCTCCGTAAGTCTTGTTCCACTGTGCGTTGCCTGCAGCGTCGGTCTTGATGAGCCAGCAATCCTCAAGCCCGGCAGAGGGTGAAAAGGTTGATCCGGCAATGGCGTATCCTCCATCGCTTGTCTGAATCAGAGCGTTTGCCATGTCAGCGCCTGACCTTCCGTATGTTTGGTTCCAAATGGTGTTGCCCGATTCATCAGTTTTCACAAGCCACGCAGCAACAGCCACACCGGAAGAATAAGTACAGCCTACGACGGCATACCCGTAGTCGCTAGTCTGAATCACGTCTCTAGCTTCGTCAGCTTCTGTTCCTCCATAAGTCTGATTCCACTCGGCCAAGGGAGGCTCTAGGTTGGTTACGTTCTCAGATTCGATTGAAGTCACATAGGCTGGAGCTTCCACAGCGTTCCAAGTGCTATCATTCTTCACGTACAGTTTGTTGTCGGCTGCAGCGTACAGGCTTCCATTGTAAACGGCGAAGTCAACGATTGGATGGTTAGTAGGTCCAACAAAATCGAGTTTCCAGCCGGAAGGCCAAGGATTGGCTAACGGATAGTGGTCTGTGTTGTTTTCATTGATTATGTAGGGCGTGTCTCCCATTCCGTCACTGCCGACCTCATCTTGATTAGGCCCACTGTGTAAATCAATTCCTGCATAGTCGCTCCAGTAGTTGCCGCCAGAAGGATAACCATTGTCCCAACTATTGATGGAGCCTCCGGGAAGCTGGACATAGACTTGGTGGCTGTTATCTACGAAGTTGTTATGGTAAACGGCGTCGCTTGAAGAGTCAACCCATTTCACGCCCTGATTATTTTCGAACACGTCGTTTTGGACTATTTCGATTTGTGATGTATCATCTATTATCAGGCCGTGGTTGTTGCTCGCGATCCAGTTTTTTATCACTTGGCAGTCTGTACTGTTCCATATGGTAATTGCCGATCCAGGTGTGGCAGGTATTCCGTTGTATGTCATGTTGTTCTGCGAAATCTCGACGTATGAGGAGGAGTAATCAACTCTGACACCGGTATCAATGCTTGCTGATATTCGATTGAGGGTTATGCTGATGTTTGAAGAACCAGCTACATAGATGCCAATCATATTCTCCATTACGTTGTTGTCTGTGATCACGTTGTGGTTTGAGGGAGTGTGCTGTTCGCCGTTTCTTATGCCGTCTCCGTATTGTTTGGTGATGTTGTTTGCTGTTATGATGTTGTAGTGCGAGTTAGGATAGAGTCTTATGCCCCAACCGTTCTCTGTTATGTTGTTTTCGCTTATTCTGGTATAGTTGGAGTGACAGAGGAGAATACCGTACGCAAACAACGTTATTTCCATGTTTGCTATCGTCACGTTGCGTCTTCCGTTCAGAACTACGCCTATGGAATCGGAAGCGTTTATCCCTTCAACCGTGTGGCCTGCTCCGTCAAATATAATGTCATCTCTTTCTACGATAATTGCAATCGCACTCTCTGGAATTCCTCCTGCAATGTTGCTGGTCAGCGTATAAGTAATATTATCAGCAGTTGATATTGGCGCATCCGGGGGATCTATGCTTCCGTCAGTCCGTATGTAAACGGTCTCAGTCCAAGTCCAATCTGACTCAACTGGCTGAATACTGAATGTCAACACTAACATGCTGGATAACAACAGTGTCAGCATTATCCCAGAAAACGCTTTTGTCTTAGTAATCAAAATGTTCCCCTTCTCCTATGCAATCAATAACAATGGTTCGAGGCGATTTATTTTTTGTGGATGCAACTTCTATGCGCATTCGCGCACTCTCGGCACACTAGTTTCGGTGATTTCTGCAACTCCTTAAAGAAACCAGCATGCGCTACGGTGAGGCAATAAGATTAACTTGGATGGACGTAGAAATGGAACATGGGCTCATAACCGTCAACAAACCAGAGAAACACAGCCTTCCAAGGCAGGTTAAGATTAGCGGCAGACTCATAGCAATGCTGAACCGTCTGCCCAAACAGCGTGACAAAGTCTTCCACGTAGACTTGAACCATGCGAAAACGCTTCATGTGGCAACGCAACAGGATAGCTTCCAAAGTTGAAAATCCAAGACTCAAACGAATAACCTTCCACACTCTCCGCCACTGGTTTGGGACGATGGAGTACCACAAGACCAAAAACATTCTACACGTTCAGGAGAGGCTTGGCCACCGAAGCATAACGAGCACGCTGATCTACACTCACCTGATCAATTTTGAAGGCGACGAGTACCATACCGCAACTTCTAAATGCATAAAGGAAGATGAAGATCTTCTCAAGGCTGGGTTCGAGTATGTCACCGAGCGAGACGGAGTCAAAATCTACCGCAAGCGAAAGTGAACTCAAACTCGTAGGCTACGATGAGAAAGACCCGTATGGACCCTGCTTCACTATACGATCGCCAATGGGGAACATTCTAAAGATTTCAGACACTTTTGCCGAAATGTTTCCCATGTGGGCAGGAAGAATCTTGATAACGGCAGATGATGAAAAATGGGCTTTAACTGCAGCGCAAGTCGCAACCGGCTTAGCGACAAGTGTGATTTTGTCTCCTGCTGAAGCAGGCATAGAAAGAATCGTGTTGTCAGACAAAACGCCAGATAACCGCACAGGCGTTCTGCTGCAAATATACAACCGCGACAGGTTTGAACTGAAAAAACAGATGATACTCCGTATAGGGCAGTGCATAATGACTTGTCCAACAACCTCTGCCTTTGACGCATTACCAAACGCCAAAAGAAAACTGAAAGTCGGCAGAAGCATACGCTTGTTTGGAGACGGCTTCCAAAAAAAGAGTCTGGTTGGAGACAAGAAAGTCTGGAAGATCCCAGTGATGGATGGATATTTCATCGTCGAAGACACTTTCGGCGTGACAGAAGCCGTTGCTGGCGGAAACTTCCTCATTTTCGCTAAAGACAATTTTTCAGGAGTTAGGGCGGCGGAAAAAGCAGTAAGCGCCATCAAAGCCAAAGCAAGCGAAGTCATTTTGCCTTTTCCAGCTGGAATCTGCCGCTCAGGTTCTAAGGCAGGCTCGTTAAAGTATAAACTCAAAGCCTCTACGAATCATCCTTATTGTCCGACGCTGAAATCGCTTGTTGCAGATTCACAAGTGCCTAACGGAGTTGGGTGCGTATACGAGATTGTTATTGACGGTCTGACGGTGGACGCTGTGAAACGAGCAATAGGCGCAGGAGTAAAGGCTGCAGCAGCCATGCCCAGCGTTGTTCGAATTTCTGCAGGCAACTACGGAGGCAAACTTGGGCCATACAAGGTATTCTTGAAAGAGGTTCTGGGTTTAACTTGATCCAGCATCTCGTAATGTTTTCCATAGAAAGGAAGATATGAGGAAATTAGCTGGTCATGATAGTAGTCTTGCTCCTCTGCCATGTGCGTGTTAATTGCTTTCTGAAGATGATCTGTGAACAAGTTTTGAGAGGAACTTTTATCTGATGCCGTCTAAAGTAGCTTAAGGTTAAAAAAGCACCAGTGAGAATCAATTGAGCAGCGACAAAAAAACTTCCTTGGAACTATTCAGGCTTAGAAAGACACTGAACGCGCTGGCAAGCAAAGAAGGGCGAGGAACTGAGCTTGTCTCGCTTTATGTTCCGCCTGGGAAGCAGATAAGCGATGCCATAAACATGCTTAGAGACGAGTATGGGACTGCATCAAACATAAAGTCTACGACGACCCGCAAAAACGTCATGGACGCCATTGTCAAGGTTCAGCAACGCCTCAAACTCTTCAAAGAACCGCCAGCAAACGGGCTTGTCATATTTTGCGGCGCTATCCCGCAGAACGGTGCTGGAAGCGAGAGAATCGAAACCTACGTGATTGTGCCCCCTGAGCCAGTGCACATATACCTCTACCGGTGTGATGCAAGATTCCACACAGAGCACTTGCAGGAGTTTTTGAGAGAAAAGGAATCCTACGGGATACTTCTAATCGATGCCTCAGGCGCCACACTTGCGGTTCTCCAAGGTAGAAGACTAGAAATAGTGAGAGAGATGACTTCAGGCGTCCCGGGAAAAACTCGCGCCGGCGGGCAGTCAGCCAGAAGATACGAGAGACTCAGAGAAATGAGGCTACAAGAGTATTTCACTAGAGTAGGCGAACACGCTAACGAAACTTTCCTCCCCATCGAAAATTTGAAGGGTTTAATCCTTGCGGGCCCAGGACCGACGAAATACGATTTTGAGAAAGGCGACTACTTGAATTACATTCTGAAAAACAAGATAATTGACGTCATTGACACTGCCTACGTTGAGGAGCAAGGTGTGAAGGAAGTTGTGGAAAAGGCACCTGAAATAATGCGGAAGGTGCGGTATGTAGAAGAAAAGCAGATAATGCAGCAGTTTCTCTACGAAGTCGGTCATGACACGGGGATGATGACGTATGGCGAAGAAGAGGTCAGAAGAGCCTTAGAGGCTGGAGCCGTCAGGACGTTGCTGCTTTCTGAGGGGATAGACATTGTGCGGGCAACGGTGAGATGCAGTGTTTGCGGCTACGAAGAGCAGCAGACTTTGAAAAGCCAAATGTTGACGGATTTTGAACAAAGTCTTTCTGGAAAGCCATGTCCAAAATGCAAAGCCCCCAATTTGGGGTTAGTTGACTCGCAGGAGTTGATAGAGAACCTTGCCGAACTGGCAGAATACACGAATGCCGACGTGGAAATAATATCTGACGAAACAGAAGAAGGACAAATGCTCAAGAAATCTTTCGGAGGAATAGCAGCGATACTTCGCTTCAAACTCCATAACCAGTGAGGAAAACTACTTGCATAGCAATATCTGTTCTACCTCACTCTTGCCAACATCTCTTATTAGCAGTCTTTTTCGTTTAGATGCAAAACCTGAGACAAGCTCCACCTCCCTGTGAAAAAGCTTTGACAGGTTCTTAACTAGCTCTTTGTTAACTTTTCCTTTAACGGGCGTTTCTCGGCAGAAAACCACAATCTCCTCTCCTTCAACTGCAACTTTGAAATCTCTTGACTCAGGTTTGACTGAAACTTCGAGAACTAACCCCTGCTTTGTCTCAATGAACTTCATGCAGTTTCACTTAATGCATCTTGCAAGAAACAAATAAACATGTGCCTAGAAAAAAGATAAGGGACAAGTCTGTTTCTATAATGGTTAGGCGTTGATGATGCGGCATCTGTCGTCATATTTGGATTGGTATATTCACGTGCCACAGGTGAAATATGATCTGCGTTCAAGCGGCACCGAACATTTCAAACATGATCTAGTTCTGGACGAGGTTGATTTGAGCACAAACTATGCCTATGGCAACCCTGAAGCCACCAAACTGTTGGCTGAAAGATATGCGGTGCAACCTGAAAACGTTTTCATTTCGAGCGAGGGCACTTCAGGTCAAAACTCACGCATAATCAGGTGTCTGGCAGAAACATGTAAGAAAAAAAACGAGGCGATCGTAGAATACCCGACTTACGAACCATTACTGCGGCAAGCACAAGAGTATTTTCCGCATGTGAAGAGGTTAGAGAGAATAGAGAAGAAGGCTCACCGTCTTGATGCAGACGCTCTCCGGAAAATCGTTTCGGAGAAAACTGGGTTGCTTGTGTTGACAAACCCACATGCGCCCAGCGGGGCAGTGGCCTGTGCCAATGAGCTCAGGGAGATGATGAATGTTGCACATGAGTACGACTTTCATGTTTTGTGCGACGAAATATACGCTGAATTCGACCGCAACGTCACACCGACGCTTTTCTCTATTGACCCAGAATTGGGAATAGTCACAACAAGCTTCACAAAAGCATATGGTCTTGGCGGACTCAAATTCGGCACCGCACTAGCTAGAAAGGAGTTGGTGAGCAAGTGTTACGTGGACACATTAAGCACAGTCGGCAACAGCCCAAACATCGTGCAACTTGTCGCAGTGGAACTGCTAACAAGGGGCAAAGGTGACCTTGAAAAACACAAGCGGAAATGGGTAAATCTCAAACAAGAAACGGAAAAGTGGTTGAACGAGAAAAATCTTGAATACTTCCCAAACAAAGCTGGCATAACCTACTGGATCAAGATGGCAGTAAAAGATACTTACAAGTGGATAACTGAAGAGACAATACCAAAGCATGGCTTAGCTCTTGTTCCCGGGGCATTTTTCCTCTTTAAGAACGGTTACCGTCTGGAAACGTCAAACTTGATGAGGTTGGGATTAGGCAATGTAAACCCAGACAATTCAAATTTGGCGGAAGCGTTTGAAATGTTAGAGGAAGCACTAAACTCCACCAAGTTCAGAACGTGAGTCGGTTGAAAAAGATAAAAGTTTCTGCAACTGTGTAATGATAGAATCCTAAAGAACGGAAAGCGCCGCAAATGTCTGATGTTAAAGGCTACAGGCGAGTCCTATCATTCGGGTTTCCATTCAAAGCGTTTACCAGAGACATTTGGCTTCTATGCCTCTGCAACAGCATAGGTGCCTTCGGCGAAGGGCTCTATTTTTGGACTTTTCCTCTATACATAAGTTCGTTAAATGCAGATTATGTGCAGCTTGGTCTTGTCTTCTCCGTGCTCTACCTCGTTGGAGCAGTAGCTCCCATCCCTGGCGGCTTCTTGGCAGACCGTTTTGACCGTAAGAAAATCATGCTCTTGGCTTGGACTCCATGGGCGTTTGCTCCTCTGATCTATTCTTTCGCTGAGACTTGGGTTCAGTTGATTCCAGGAACAGTCTGCTGGGGAGTCTCAACCATCGGCGTTCCAGCGTTCACTGCTTACATTATCACGTCTACCAAGGATAAGACAAAGTTCGCCTCTGTTCTCTCATTTGTTTGGGCAACGTACTCATTCAGTTATATCTTCGCCCCTGCAGTGGGTGCTTACTTGGCAACAATTACGGGAATGCAGTGGGTGCTCCGCATTTCAACCGTATTTTCCGCCATTTCCACAAGTGTCTTCTTTTTCGTTCACAGTCAACATCCCTTGAAAAACGCGGCGGAAAAACACCAACAACCTTCACCTACGCAGAAGAATACACTTTGGCGCAAACTGCTCTTGTGGGCAGTCTTCTACGCAGCGATAAGTTTCTTTATGAGTGTTGGAAGAACCTACGTGCCAACATTCTTAAACGAAGAGATCAAGCTAAACGCGTTTCTCATTGGGCTCTTTGGCTCCGTAAATTTCGCAGGCATGGCTTTTATGGGAATTGCTATGGGACATCTGGCTGACAGGTGGAAAAAGTCAGGAACAATAGGTTTATGTTTGATCTTTTACATGTTTTCAGTCATACCTCTACTGTTAATCCGCGAAACCGCCAGTTTGATGTTTGTAGCATTTCTTCTCGGCGGCTCAGCAGTCACAGGTTCCCTTGTAAGTTCTTTTATCGGTACGATTGCACCTGAAAACAAGCAGGGAAGCTGGACATCCATTCCGCTGACAATGGGTCTGCTCGCTGCTTTTGCAGCACCCTATCTGGGCGGCTACCTTTATACTGCCTCACCATACTACGCTTTCATAGTTTCCATCAGCGCAGTGCCTTTCCTTGCGTTGTTTGCACTTACAAAGCTGAGAGAATAGATCCCACTTTCCCTGTTTCATATTGGAGTTGAACTGCGCTTCAAAGAGAAGTTTTTATATCTAACGCGGAGCGTTTGTAGGCAAATCTGACTTGCCGTTTGAAAAGTGAAATCAAATGGACATTGCCACAATAGTGTTTATTGCGTTTGGTCTGGCAATGGATGCCTTTGCAGTGTCTGTCATGAGTGGGGCAACAGCAAAGCATCTTAACATTAATCACGTGTTAAGAATGGCTGCGTTTTTTGGTTTGTTTCAAGCTTTTATGCCGTTGATCGGGTGGTCAATAGGGCTTGGCTTGAAAGATTTTATTTCTGGCGTTGACCATTGGATAGCTTTCGGACTGTTAAGTTTTATCGGTTTAAAGATGATTTATGGGGCAAGGAAGCTGGAATTGGGCAAAAAGGAAAATGGCTTGACAAGTGTTAATGTTTTGTTGATGTTGTCTGTTGCCACGAGCATTGATGCTCTGGCTGTGGGGTTGAGTTTTGCCTTTCTTGCAGTTGCTATCGCAACGCCAGCAATAGTGATTGGAACAGTGACTTTTCTGTTGTCATTTCTCGGCGCTTCTGTAGGCAGCAAGATTGGACACTTGTTCGAGAATAAGATTGAGGTTGCCGGCGGCTTGGTTTTGATTGGAATCGGCATAAAAATATTGGTTGAGCACTCACTCTAGAAGACAGGGTCTTGCAACAAATAGCATTGTGCCAAATCTTTTGGAGATTCGCGGTTATTGAGGATTAGACCTGCTTCTCTTTCTTTTCTGACTCCAGATATTATCATGTAGAATCCGATTAGAATGAAGACAAAAGCTCCCACAATAGGCGGAGTTAGGAATTTCCAAGCAAAATCACTGCCATAATATTCAGATCCAACAACCTTCACATACCACAATAGTGAAAAGAGAACAAGCGAGGCCAAAGCTAAAATTATCAGACCGACCCAAAACACAACAGTCTTTTCACCCTTTAACATGATCAATCATCACCTACTATGATCCATTGTATATTTAAAGAATGATTACAGCAAGCCTAAACACAGCAGCCTTTAAGATTATTTTGGAGTGGACTGGGGGGGATTTGAACCCCCGACCTCCTGAGTGCAAGTCAGGCGTTCATACCAGACTGAACTACCAGCCCAAGTTCAGCCTCTTTCAGAAAAGAACCTTTACTTGGCAATTTAGAGCTTTCGGTTTCCTCATTTTCCAACATATTAGGAGGCAGTTATGACTGTGCGGTCTTCATATGCTACTTTCTTCCAAGCAAAACCAAAACCGATCCTAAGAGTTCGAACGAAATTCCCATGACGATGAATCCCAAATCATACAACAGATAACGTTCACCCCAACTCAAATCAGAATTCATCCGAAAAGCATAGTTGACAACTATGAAAAGCCCCCAGATAATAAAGGCAAAACCTAACCCCACAAGAATGTTTCTCAACTCTTTTCCAAGATTCACAAGAAATCCCCAAAACATATTCTCTTGTGATGTCTTAAAAGATTATTCTTCAACTTTGATCCTTAAATAACGTACACTGGAAAAAAGAAAATGTGCAGAAGGGCGATATTAAATTAAAGCGGTTAGCTTAATCTAAAATCTTCGTCTGGTGTTTCTTTTCTTCGACCAGCACTCTCGGCAGTAAACAGGTCTGCTTGTGTCGGGTTTGAATGGAACTTCACATTCCTTTCCACATTCGGCACAAACTGCCTTGTGCATTTCTTTCTCAGCCATTTTCTATTTCAACTCCTATATCATTTAGTGCAAAAACCACTTTTTTGCACGACAAAATCATTTCACCACGCCGTATCTTATAAAAGTTGTCTCTAGAATGCTGATTATGAAATCAATGAAACTCGGACTCATATGTTGACCGTTCAGTTGTGGCGGGAAAGAGCACTCTTCAACATTCAATTGGAAAATCTACGGCATTATTTGAACTGGAAACGTTGCTCTCAGGGAAACATTAAAAACTCAGCATCAAGTTTTTAAGCGTATTCTTCTGTTATGGTCTATTTCGCACGGTGATTGAATGGTCGACCAGAGAATCGAAAAACTTGCAAAACTTTGTGTCCACTACAGTGTAAACGTGAAACCCAGAGAAAAAGTGCTAATACACGGGGCCGCTGTTGCATCTCCGCTAATCAACGAAATATACAAGGAATGTTTACTCAGCGATTCATACCCGACCATATTCGCGAACCTCGAAACCAAATATACCTTCTTTAAATGTGCGAAAGAACACCAGCTGAAATTCGTTTCGCCAATCCAGAAATTCGCAATCGAGAACATGGACGTGAGCATCGGGATGTTCTGTGATCCAAGTCCCAAGGGACTGTCTAACGTAGACCCTGCTCGAATAAGAATGAATTCTGCGGCTGGGAGAGAGCTGAGCGAAATCTTCTCCAAACGCACATATGAAGGCAAACTGAGATGGGCTCTCTTACCCTACCCTATAGCTGCGCAGGCGCAGGAAGCATCAATGTCCTTCGAAGAATATGAGAACTTCGTCTACAGTAGCTGTCTTGTCGACAAGAAGGATCCAATTGCAGAGTGGAAAAGAATCCGTGAACAGCAAAAAGAAACATGCAAGTTCCTAGAAAACGTTAACGAAATCCGCGTAGTCGGCGAAGACACGGACCTAACCCTTAGCACCAAAGGCAGAAAATGGATAAACTGTAGCGGACAGGAAAACATGCCTGACGGCGAAGTTTTTACCGGCCCGGTTGAAAACTCAATGAACGGCACTGTTAGATTTACGTTTCCAGGAATATACACTGGCAGAGAAATTGAGGATATACAGCTTAGTTTCAAAGACGGCAGGGTTGTAAAGGCTTCAGCTGCCAAGGGAGAGGAACTCTTGCAGGAACTCTTGAAGATTGAGGGTGCTGATCGCGTAGGCGAGTTTGCTGTCGGAACAAACTATGGAATAACAAGGTTCACTAAGAGCATGCTTTTCGACGAGAAAATGGGCGGAACAATACACATGGCGCTTGGGAACTCCTATCCAGAATCAGGAGGATTGAACAAGTCAGCTATTCACTGGGACATCTTGAAAAACATGAGGAAGAGCGGAGAAATCTACGCAGATGGCAAGTTGTTCCACAAAAATGGCAAGTTCCTAATTTAATGAACAACTTTTCATCCCAAGTTTTTTGACGATCAACTCAAGCAGTAAAACGTGACTCTTCAAATGAAGAATGAACGCGCAAATGTCACTTCTTTCAGAAACATATTTGCTAACCTCACAATCTTCCAGTTTCTGACGTTTGCCCGAAGAGGCGTATTCTACAGCTTCATGATAGACTATCTCTTCAAACTAATGCACACAGTAACCTCAACAGCCATTCTGGGAACAATGAACATGGTTGCTTCTGCACTAGGTCAGAACCTGCTATGGGGAAAAATATGTGACCGTTTCAAAACAAGAACTCAACTGATAGTAATAGGTGAAACAATCGCAGTATTCACCTACCTGACAGTCTTTCTCATTCACAGATTCTTCATTGGCACTGGAAACAGCTTCATGGCAGGCATGACGATAATCTTCGGTCTGTCAATACTCGAATTCTTCTGGTCAATGTCTGACGTTGGGTGGGCAACGCTGCTGACCGACGTTACAACTCCTCAAACACGGGGAAAAATCGTCGGCACACTGAACTTCATTGCTTCTTTGGGCAGGATGACTGGCATATTGTTCGCCGGCAGCCTCTACAATGACGGTGAAGGCTTCAGAAACGGCACGATCTTCTACATAGTAACCATGCTGTTAGTTGTCGGCGTTGCAATGATTGCATGGCTGTCAGGATACGCTGAAACAGCACCTCCAGCACAGCAGCAGGGAAACATGCGTCAAAATGGAGAAAATGAAAAAAGATTCAATGGCGCAAATGAAAAGATGTACAAATGGTTCCTCGTATCTCTGGTAACAGCAGTATTGGGCACAGCCTCAATAAGCCAAGTGTTTATTCTCTTCATCAAACTCCCTGCTCCAAACTTAGCCGCAAACGACCAAGCAATGAGCTTGATACTGAGCGCTTGGACTGTTGGTGGAATGATTGCCAGTTTGGCTTCTGGAAGACTGGCGGACAAAATTGGAAGACGTAAAGTGATGCTTTTAGGGCTGGTTCTGGCTGTGATTACGCCGTTGATGTATGGCTTGGCATCAAATGTGCCATTGATAATCTTGGCCTACGGCTTGAACGGCGTCGCCTTCTGGATAATCCAGACAGTTGGTTTTGTCATAGCTGGAGATACTGTTCCACAACACAAGAGAGGACGCCTTCTCAGCATGTATAACACGGTTATGGCTCTAAGTTGGGGACCAGCGGGATTGTTGATTGGCGGTCCACTTGCAGACATGCAGGTCGGAAACTTCGGTCTGTCAGCATACACGGCATACATCAACACCTTCTACGTGTCAGCGGCAATAGTCACGTTGGGAACAATACTTTTCGCTTTGAAAGTCAAGAAAGCTGAAACAGCGTTTAGTTTTTAAACCAAATCTCACAGAAACCAAGTAGAGGAAATCGTCGTGTTGGAGTTCAAGAAAGTCAAGGTTGAAGTGCCAAAGGACTGTAGCGTGATTCTTGGCACTGCACACTTCATCAAAACAGTTGAAGACCTGTACGAAGCATTGGTGAACGCTGTTCCAAACATAAAGTTCGGAATAGGCTTCTGCGAAAGTTCGGGTCCATGTCTAGTA
>JADDYB010000484.1_pt1 | contig 12485 bp, 10 predicted proteins | sample 8641941 | NCBI WGS metagenome assembly JADDYB01 (sample SAMN16275377, study PRJNA637457) | freshwater sediment metagenome | isolation source: Lake Kineret sediment | place: Israel: Lake Kineret | collected 2013 | reverse complement strand
CCTCGCGGCACTGGGCCGGGCGCGCCGGGCCAGGGTTCTGAGCAAGCAGTCCATTCTGCATCTGCACAACCTGGAGCTCGGGGAAGCCGAGGGGAAGCTCGTGGAGGCGGGGAGGCTCCTGGGCGAGATGGGTGTCTACGTTGTGGAGCACCCCGAGATGGAGTTCTACGAGGCCGTGGAGGCCGCCCGCCAAGAGTACGCCGAGGCACAGATACTGTACGGCCTCAACACGGGGGCGGGGTACCCGTCGCCCTCGGAGCTGGGCGTCTCCGAGACCGACTACATTATGGGGCTGGCGGACGTGCCCGGGGAGCTGAGGAGGCAGACCCTGGACCACCTGAGGGCGGGCGACCTAGACAGGGCCGAGGCCAACATGGCGGAGATGGAGAACATATACATTAGCCTCGTGGAGGCCGATGAGGCGAGCCTCCTCTTGAAGGGGCTGAGGCGGAAGCTGGACATGGCCAGGACTGTCAACGAGCGGACGAGGGCGGAGATCACGTCAGAGGCAAGCAGGGCCAGGCTCACCCAGGAGCTCAGGAAGCTGGGCGAGAAACTGGGCTAGCCGCTGAATACATGCATCCCCGATGGGGCTCAACCTCATATATATCTGGTCAGAGTCACTGTACGTAAATGAGTGACACCGGTGGCGCGTACAACCCGACGAACTGGGAGCTTACCAAGCGGCTCTTAGGCTATATGAAGCCGTTCATGCTGACGTTTGTAGGCATAGTGTTGACGGCGTTCGGCCGCCAAGGCATCTACGCACTGATAGTGCCCCTCATAGTGATGCTCATCATCGACTACATACTGCTGCCTGTGCCGGGTAAGACCCACTGGTTCCTGGAGCTGGTGAAGAGCATCACGGGGGTGCAGACCCAGATGGGGCTCCTCGCGGCCCTGTGCCTACTTATAGTGGCCCTGGCCGTGGTCAGAGGCCTCTTCCACGTCACCCACATAACCCTCCGAGCCACCCTCAGCCAGAACATCCTCAGGGTGATGCGAAAGGACTTCTACCAAGCCCTCATCCACAAGAGCTTCAGCTACCTGGACCACGTCATGTCGGGCCAGATAATAAGCAGGGTCACCAGCGACATGGGGGCCATAGACCTCTTCTACAGCGAGACGGTTCGCGAGATATTCAGGCACGGGATGCAGTTCCTGTTCACATTCTACATCCTGTACACGCTGGACCCGGAGCTCACCCTGGTGTGTTGCCTGCCCCTGCCTATCATATTCCTGTTCACTAGGCTCTACAGCAGCAAGGTGAGTGGCTACCTAGCACGGGCCAAGAACCAGTTCGGGGACCTGAGCAACATCTTGGTGGAGGGCATCACGGGCCACAAGATTATTGTAACCCACGGCCAGGAGAGCCACATCACAGAGCGGTTCAGGGACGAGAACCAGGGCTACGTGGACACGAGCCTGGACGCGGCCCTCATCCAGAGCCTCTACAGGCCCAGCAGCGTGGCCATGATGGCGGCCGGCCTCTGTCTGGTCGTCTACTACGGGGGCCAGAGGGTCGTCGGGGGGCTCCTCACCGTGGGAGAGATGGTGCTCTTCGGCATGTACTTCACCCAGCTGGTGGGCCCCGTCAGGATGTTCGCCCGCCTCATAATGTTCTACCAGGACGCCCTCGCCAGCGCCCGGCGGGTCTTCGAGGTGATAGACGTGGGTGAGGACGTCCCAGAGGCCGAGAACGCTGTGGAGATGGGTGAAGTCAGGGGAGAGATAGTGTTCGAAGGCGTCAGCTTCAGCTACGGCGGCGCCGAGACACTCACAGACATAAACCTGAGGGTGGCCCCGTCCGAGAAGGTGGCCCTCATGGGATACGTGGGCAGCGGAAAAACCACGCTGGCCGAGCTGGTGCCCAGATTCTACGATGTGTCAGCTGGCAAAGTCACCGTGGACGGCATGGACGTAAAGGAGATCAAGTTGGACAGCCTCAGGCGGAACGTTGGCATAGTTCTCCAAGACGTCTACGTGTTCGGCGACACCATAAGGAATAACATAGCCTTCGGGAGACCCGACGCCACCATGGAGGAAGTGGAGAAGGTCGCCAAGGCGGCCCAGATCCACGAGTTCATAGCGGGCCTGCCGGAGGGATACGAGACGATGATCGGGGAGCGGGGCATCACCCTCTCGGGGGGCCAGCGGCAGAGGCTCACCATAGCCAGGGCCCTTCTCACAAACCCCAGGATACTGATACTGGACGACAGCACCAGCAACGTGGACGCCGAGACGGAAACCCTCATCAGGCGGGCCATAGACGAGCTCCTGAAGGGCAGGACAGCCCTCATAATAACCCAGAGGGCGTCCACATGCGAGGCCGCCAACAGGGTGGTCGTCATGGAGCGGGGCAGGGTCACCGCCGCGGGCCCCCACAGGGAGCTCCTGAGAAGCAGCCCCGACTACATGAGGCTGATAGAGAGCCAGGCCTTCCAGATGGGAGGTGAAGCGTAGTGGCCGAGTACGTGGACAGGTACGACGTGGGCAGCCTGGAGTCCACTAAGCGGAGGTATAGCGACCTACAGCTTGTGAACCGTCTGGTGGGGTACATGCTGAGGCACAGGGCTCTGCTGGCTCTGGAGCTGGCGCTACTGGCGGCGAAGACGGCCACGGTGCTGGCGGGTCCCTACCTCTACAAGGTGACCCTGGACTTCTACATTGTGAACACCCCGACGAGCGACGGAGCCTGGCTGGCGGACATCATAAAGGGCCTCGCCGAAGCGTTAACGGGCGGCTCCACGCCGGGAGCCTCACCGTTGCTCCTGTCCGCGGCGCTGCTTTACGCGGCCGTGGCCCTGTGCGAGTGGGCCGTGACGGCCGCCCAACTCTACTACGTTGAGAAGTTGGGGCTCCTAGTGGTAGCGGACATCAGGGAGGACTTCTTCGACCAGATAAACAGGCTCAGCCAGAGGTTCTTCGAGTACGGAAATACGGGGAGACTGGTCTCAAGGGTCACCAACGACGCCGAGGCGCTGAAGAAGATCCTTGACACGGGCGTCATAGGGCTCCTGGCGGACCTTCTCATGGCCTTCAGCATTTTGGCCATGATGGCCACCCTGGACCTGCAGCTCACCCTGATAGCGCTGCTGCTGGCCCCGGTCCTGGCGCTGGTGAGCAAGGTCTTCCAGAGGTGGATACAGGAGGCCTGGAGGACGGCCAGGAGGAACGTTGCGAGCCTCACAGGTAAGGTCCAGGACCTGATGTATGGGGCCAAGGTCACCAAGGCCCTCAACCAGGAGGTGAGGAGCCTCAGGGAGTTCGATGCAGTGAACGAGCAGAACATGGAGAGCCAGATAAAGGCGGAGACGGTGTCGGTGGCCTTCAGCAGCGTCGTCACCCTGCTGAGCAGCGTAATGGTGGCCGCCATCTGGTACCTGGGGGGCTCAAAGGTGATGGCCGCGGCCCAGACCCTGGGCAGGCTGGTGGCCTTCAGCAACTACGCCGAGACCTTCTTCGAGCCCATACAGAACCTGGCCACCATGTACGGTGAGATACAGAGCGCCCTCGCCGGCGCCGAACGCATCTTCGTGATATTGGACCAGGAGCCGGAGGTCAGGGAGGCCGACGAGCCTGTGGAGCTCGGCGCAGTGAGGGGTGATGTGGAGTTCAGGGACGTCGGGTTCAGCTACGTTAAGGACCAGCCCGTGCTCAGGGACATCAGCTTCAAGGCTGTCCCCGGGGAGATACTGGCGGTTTTCGGGCCCACGGGCTCGGGCAAGAGCACCATCATTAACCTCATGGGCAGGTTCTACGACCCGACCCAGGGATCGGTGAGCCTGGACGGCGTAGACCTCAGGGACCTCGGCTTCAAGACGCTGAGAAGAAGCGTATCCATAGTGCTCCAGGAGCCCTACATCTTCGCCGGCACAGTGAAGTACAACCTCAAGTTCGGGCGCCCCGAGGCGACCGACGAGGAGATGGTGCACGTCGCCGAGATGCTGGGTATCCACGACACAGTAACCAGGCTACCCGAAGGCTACAGCACAGCCATACACGAGAAGGGTAGCAACCTGAGCTACGGGCAGAGACAGCTGATGTGCCTGGCCCGAGCCATACTGGCCAACCCGAGGATCATAGTGTTCGACGAGGCCACCAGCAGCGTTGACCCCTACACGGAGAACAGGATACAGGGGGCCCTCAGGAGAGAGATGGAGAAAAGGACCGTGATACTGGTGACCCACAGAGTCTCCACCGTGAGGGACGCCGACAGGATAATAGTGCTTGACGGGGGCAGGATAATAGGAGAAGGAACCCACGATGAGCTCGTGGAGAGGAACCCCATGTACCGTAGGCTGTGCGAGATGCAGCTAGTGGACGTCGTGGGGCACGGCTCCTAGCTTGCTTCGAGGCACCCAGCCGTACCTCCACTCACTGTCCAGGCACTCCACCCAGCCCAGGGTCTCCCCAAGGCACTGGACCACCTCCCCGGCGGCCACCGATAGCTCAGCCGAGTTATAGTCATCGGTGAAGACGCCCCTGCATCCCTCTATCCTCAGGTGGGTCCGGGGCACCCAGGCCTCCACACCGGCCCCGTCCCTGCACCAGAACCAGCCGGGCATATCGGGGTCCTCCCTGCCTACAGCTACGACGTCGTCTACCTGGGCGCGCATTGAGTAGCCGAAGGAGGCGGTGTGCGGCTCCACTACCCTATACCTGGGGCGCCCCATGCCTGAGGGTTCCGCGGCCAACATATTTAAGGTGATTAGACGCCGCGGCCCGATTGAGAGGACGTGCCCTACTTGTGGCGCTTTATCCTGTCCACTTTCCTCTCGGCGGCCCTGTAAGCGAACTTACGGGTTGTGCTTATCTGGCTCCTGTGGAACCTGTGAGCCTCCTCGCCGATGTTGATGGCACCGTAGAACTCAGGGTACGTGATCTCCTCCCCGTGAAGCTTGGTGATGGCCTCGTTCAGGGAGGCCCTCTTCTCCTCGCTGGCCCCGTCGAAGGCGTCGCTGTATGCCTTGTAGGCGACGTTGAATTTGAAATCGGAGCCACCAAAAACCAGTTTCTCAATAGGCTTTTCGCTCATACTCTAACTTTCCGGTCACAACTCAAGGTGCGTCACCGAATATAAGTGTCTTCATGAAGCGGGAGAGGATACACATTTAAAAGGTCTGGGAGAGGGATATCACTCGATGCTCGAGGACCTGCAGGCCCTCGAGTATACCCAAATAGAAGGAGTGAAAGAGTTGAGTCAGAGAAGGAGAAGCTTCGACAGTGGCCCCCGCGAGATGCATAAGGCCACGTGCTCGGACTGCGGCAAGGAGTGCGAGGTCCCGTTCAAGCCCACAGAGGGTAGACCCGTGTACTGCCAAGAGTGCTTCGAGAAGCATCGGCCGCCGCGCCGATACTAGTCGGAATAAAGGTCGTAATTACGTCCTTTATTGTTCATTTTTCTATCTGTTTTGCCCAAAAAACAGCAACATCCGCGCCGTAATGAGAGACCAGCATATTTACGGCTGTGGCTGCACGCTTGCCCTGAGTCAGAAACGCGCTCCTCTGTACAAGCTTGCCTTTGAGCCCTGATAACCTGTTGAGGTTTCTCCAGAACCGGGCTGTGTGCTTATGTTTAACGAAGCCGTATGTGACCAGATACTCGTCGGAGTCGTCGTCCATCTCCTCCAACTCCACTCGTATGTGTTTGGCTATGCTGCGGCGCCCCAAGCCTCTACTTGAGAGGTTTCAACGCAGATCATCTTATTTCGGATGTAATTACGACCTTTATTACGTGGTTACTCTTGGAAACCACACATGATTTATATCGGACCCACCCGTTTTTTACTTCGCTAGACAGGAAGAATGAGATTATTGTGTATAATCGCCTGATACGGTTCTCAGTCTCGGCGGGTCTAGCGGGTTCCATGGAGGAAGCGACGTGAAAGAACACCCCATCCGAATGTATGACACAATGACCAGGCGGAAACGCCAGTTCAAGCCACTCAACCCACCGGAGGTGACCATGTACGTCTGTGGCCCCACAGTCTACGGTGAGCCCCATATAGGCAACCTGCGGACCTTCACCAGCGGCGACCTGATACGCCGTTGGCTGACCCGCCGCGGCTACAGGGTAAAGTACGTCATGAACGTCACCGACATAGAGGACAAGACCATCAGGGACAGCGGCAGGGCCGGTAAGACCCTCAAGGAGTTTACCGACCACCACACGGCCGTGTTCCTCCGCGGCCTGAACCTTCTCAACATCGAGCGCGCCACGGCCCACCCCAGGGCCACCAAATACGTGCCCCAGATGATAGAGTTCATCTCCGGGCTGGTGGAGGGCGGCTTCGCCTACGAGGCGGAGGACGGCGTCTACTTCGACATCGACAGGTTCCCCGGATACGGCCGCCTCAGCGGCGTGAACCTGAAGAAGGTTGAGCGCACCGAGCGCGTCGCCTCGGACAGCTACGACAAGGAGGATGCCCAGGACTTCGCCCTCTGGAAGAAGGCGACACCCGAGGAGCTGGATCGGGGCATCTATTTCGAGTCGCCGTGGGGCAGGGGCCGCCCAGGCTGGCACATAGAGTGCAGCGTCATGAGCCGCGAGCTGCTTGGGGACACCATAGACATCCACGCAGGCGGCGAGGACCTGGCCTTCCCACACCACGAGAACGAGGTGGCCCAATCCGAGAGCCTCACCGGCAAACAGTTCGTCAGGTACTGGCTCCACATGAGGTTCCTCAGGGTGGGTGGCAGAAGGATGGGTAAGAGCCTGGGCAACTACGTGAGCTTCGACCAGATACTGGAGAAGCACAGCCCCGAGGCCCTCCGCTACTTCTACATAAGCACCCAGTACAGGAGGCCCCTGGACTTCACATGGTCAGCCATGGAGGCCGCCGAGAACACGGTGAGGCGCCTGGAGAACACCCTCGGCCTGGTGGACGACGCATTGAGAGGCCCCGACGACAACCTGGACTACGGCGAGAGGGAGGCCCGGCTTCTCGAGTCCGTGTACGCGGGCGAGGACGCCTTCGGGGCCTCCATGGACGACGACTTCGACACGCCCGTGGCGCTGGGCCACCTGCACGCCGTCGCCGGCGCCATCAACGAGTACCTGGCGGGCCCCGCCAACAAGGGGGCGCTATCCGACGCCGCCAGGGTCTACAGGGACCTGCTGGGCGCCCTGGGCCTCTTCGAGTCGAGGACCACCGCCGGTGAGGCCACCGAGGCCCTCATGGGGCTCATCTTGGGCATCAGGGAGGACCAGAGAAAGGCTAAGAACTACGCCTTCGCGGATATGATCAGGGACAGGCTCATGGAGGCCGGGGTAGCCATCCAGGACACCGCTGGCGGGGCCACCTGGAGGATCGCAAAGAGGTAGCATGTTCGCCAGCGGACGCCCATCCGGGGAGGAGCTCCAACTGCTCGAGGAGGAACAGCTAGCCCGCGCCTTGGAGGTATCATACGATGACCCTGAGGCGGGGCTGGAGCTGGTGGCCGGCGTGGACGTGGCCTACAGGGACAACGTGGCGTACTCGGCCGCGGTCGTCATCGACGAGGAGCTGGAGCTGGTGGAGACTGTGGGCGCCCAGTGCGTCGTGGACTTCCCATACGTCCCCGGGTTCCTCAGCTACAGGGAGCTTAAGCCCGCCAGGATGGCCGTGGACAAGCTCGCAGGCTACGACGTTCTGATGGTGAACGGCCACGGGCTGGCCCACCCGAGGGGCTTCGGCTTGGCCAGCCACCTGGGCCTGGCCCTGGGTAAGCCCACAATAGGGGTCGCGCGTAGGCTGCTGGTTGGGACCCCAATGGACTCCGCCGCGGACGAGACCAAGGTCCTCTACAACGGCAGAGTCATAGGGGCTAGGCTCAGGTCCCCGTCGGGGGGTCACGTCTACGTCTCCGTGGGCCACATGATCTCCCTAGACACCGCGGTGGGGCTCGTCTCCGAGTACACCCTGGAGGGGAGGCTCCCGGAGCCCCTGAGGGTGGCCCACGAGGCGGCCCGCATCCTCATGAAGGAGAGCTGAGCCCAGACTAGATGAAACAGGTTATAACCCAATCAGCCGACCTAAAACACATGAACCAAGCTAAGCGGAGCGCCCTTGGCTGGCTTGAGGCCCACGCCGGGGACATGAACAGGATGAGCGACCAGCTGTTCAAGTGGGCAGAGCCCGGGCTCAGGGAGTACAGGAGCAGCGGACTCCTCGCCGATTACCTTGAGAGCCACGGCTTCGCGGTGGAGAGGGGGGTCAGCGGCATGCCCACGGCCTTCACCGCCGGCTGGGGCAAAGGGGGCCCCGTTATCGGGTTCTTCGCCGAGTACGACGCCACGCCGGGGCACAGCCAGCGGCCCGTGCCTTACGAGGAGCCCGAGGTACCCTACGGGCCCGGGTTCACGGACGCCCACAACATGCTAGGTGTGGCCAGCGTGATGGCGGCTCTGGCAGTAAAGCACGCCTCGGAGAAGCACGGCATACCTGTACGGATCAGGCTCCTGGGGACGCCCGCGGAGAAGCTATGCGTGGGTAAGCCCTACATGGCCCGGGATGGCCTCTTCGATGGCATGGACTGCCTCATGGCCTGGCACCCGGGGGGCCCCACCACCGTCCTGGGGGAGGACTGGCCACGCACATACAAGAGCGCGCTCTACAGCTTCAAGGTGAGGACAGCCTCTGAGGGCCAGAGCGGAGCCGTCTCGTACCCGGGGGCCCTGGACGCGGCCGTCCTCATGTACAACAACGTTAACACCATGAAGGAGCACATCCCGGCCCTGATGAGGCGCGGCGGCAGTGTCAACGAGTTTATGATGACGGGCGGCCAGTGCACCGTGGCTAACCCAGAGTTCAGCCAGCTGGTCTACGCTTGGAGGAACAGCAGCCTCTCCGACCAGAATGAGGTGGGCGCCATCGTCGACCGCTGCGCCAGGGGCGCCGCCCTCGTAGCCGACTGCGACGTTGAGCCCAGGGTTCTGACGGCAGTCCGCACAGGTCTCCCCAACAGGGCGATGATGGAGCTGGTCTGGAAGAACCTTCTGGAGGTCGGTGCACCCGCCTACACCGAGGAGGACAGGGAGTTCGCCAGGGCCATCCAGCGCACCCTGGGCGTGAAGCCCATGAATGAGCCCCTCTACACCGAGATCGTGACCCCGGAGAAGGCATACGGCGAGTTCCACCCCGCAGACGACGTCAACGAGTTCACTTGGCACTGCCCCACGGCGCGCCTCTACGTGAGCAAGGCCTTGGCGCCTGCCCCAGGCGTCTCCTACCCCAGGTGGGCCTCCAGCGCCCTCTGCGGCGTGGGCGTCACCCACAGGATGGGGATGTGCGCCGCCAAGGTGCTGAGCTCCAGCGCCGTGGAGCTTCTCATGGACCCGACGATACTGGGCGAGGCTAAGGCAGAGTTCCTGAAGCGAAAAGAGCGCCGCGATGAGCCGCCGCTGTTACCCAAGGACCTTAAGCCGCCCGTTGAGCTCAGGTGGCCCGAATGGGTGGGGAGGCCCGGGGACCAGTGGTGGATTCCTCCGCCCTGACATTTTAGCCGTTAAACAGGCCGGGCGCTCGGTGCTCTTTATATTACATGAGGAATTTCGTCGCAAGTACTTTATAGAAAAAAGGGAAACTTGTAACCACTCAAGGTGTGTTTAATGTCAAGTGATAACACTAAGCTGTACGCCGGAGTAGTCATTGCCCTCTTAGTGGGGGCGGCAGTGGGCTGGTTCGCCAAGCCCACACCACAAACTGGAGACACGGTGCCTAAGGCAACGTACGACGCGTTACAGGCGCAACTCACTCAGTCACAGAGCCAACTCACGCAGGCGCAGAGCCAGCTTACGCAGGCTCAGGCCCAGATAGCTGAGCTGAGCAAACCGCCGAAGGTGGGCATCGTGTTCGCCACGGGCGGCCTCGGGGACAAGTCCTTCAACGACATCAGCATGGCTGGTGCCCAGCGGGCCTATGACGACCTGGGAGTAGAGTTCGACTACGTGGAGCCCACGGCCATCGCCGAGTACGAGGGCTTCCAGAGGGACTTCGCCATGTCGGGCGAGTACATCCTTATAATATGCATAGGCTTCGACCAGGCCGACTCGCTGACCGTGGTCGCCTCCGAGTACCCTGACCAGAACTTCGCCCTGGTGGACATGGTTGTGGACAACGCCAATGTGGCCAGCCTCACCTTCAGGGCAAACGAGGGAAGCTTCCTCACGGGAGTCGTCGCCGGCCTTACCACCACGACTGGTAAGGTGGGCTTCGTGGGTGGCATGGACATCCCCCTCATCAGGGACTTCTACGTAGGCTTCAAGGCTGGCGCCGAGTGGGCCAGCCCCAACGTCCAGGTCCTTGAGCCCGTGTTCGTGGGCGATTGGGCTGACCCCACCAAGGGGAAGGAGTTGGCTATAGGTCTCTGGGAGCTGGGTGCTGACTGCATCTTCGCCGCGGGCGGCAAGAGCGGCCTAGGCGCCCTCGAGGCGTGCGACGAGAAGAACATAAACGGTTTCGGCGTCGACGCCTGCCAGTGCTACCTCAACGACAACATGGCTGCCTCCATGACAAAGCGTGTAGACGTAGCCGTCTACGAGATGATCCTGGACGCCCTCGTGGGTAAGTTCCAGGGAGGCTTCTACAGCGGCGGCCTGTCCGAGGGATGGGTCGGCATGTGCCAGCTTCCCGACGAGAAGGCCCTCTGGGAGGAGACCTTCAACTTCACACACAAGGATCTACCCGACACGGTCATAAACAAGGTCCTAGAAGCCAAGAACAAGATCATCTCAGGCACCATCTCGGTCCCCAGCGGGTACGGCTAAGGAAAACCCTAAATCCCCTCTTCTTACCCTTTTTTCCATCGCCCATGACCCTAGCAGTCCAGATGCAGGGCATCACCAAAGTCTTCCCCGGGGTGGTGGCCAACGACCACATAGACTTCTCCGTTGAGAAGGGGGAGATACATGGTCTGCTGGGGGAGAACGGCGCGGGCAAGACCGTCCTAATGAGTATCTTGTACGGCATGTACCACCCGGACGAGGGCAGGATACTTGTGGACGGCCGGGAGGTGCCGGTAGATAGCCCGGCCCACGCCATGAGGCTCGGCATAGGGATGGTTCACCAGCACTTCATGCTGGTGCCCAGCCTCACAGTCCTTGAGAACATCACCCTGGGCCGTGAGCCCGTGAGGAATGGGTTCATGCTGGACCGGGAACGCATGCATCGGGACGTCAAGGAGTTCTGCGACAGGTACAGGCTCGACGTGGACCTCGCCGCCCCGGTGTACACGCTGCCCGTGGGGGTGCAGCAGAGGGTGGAGATACTGAAGGTTCTCTACAGGGGCGCCGCAATCCTCGTCCTAGATGAGCCGACGGCTGTGCTCACACCGGTGGAGGCCGAGGAGCTGTTCATCGCCGTGAGGGCTCTGAGGTCTGAAGGGAAGACGGTGATCTTCATCAGCCACAAGCTCAGGGAGGTTCTGGCCATCTGCGACAGGATCACGGTGCTGAAGCGTGGCAGGGTTGTGGACACCGTGGCCGCGGGGGACGCCTCTGAGGAGAGCCTCGCCCAGATGATGGTCGGCAGGAAGATCGACTACGAGTTCCAGAAAGGAGGCGTGACCGATCAGAGACCTCTACTCACTGTGAAAGGTCTGACGGCCTTCAGTGATAGGGGGCTCCCAGCCCTCAGAGGCATCGACCTAGAGGTTCGCAGCCAGGAGATCATGGGCCTCGCCGGTGTAGAGGGGAACGGGCAGACCGAGTTTGTGGAGGCCCTGACCGGTCTCAGGGAGGCCACAGAAGGCACCGTGACCCTAGATGGAGAGGACATCACGAGGGCGACGCCCCTCGAGAGGCTACGGATGGGGGTCGCCCACATCCCCGAGGACAGGTACAAGCGGGGCGTGGTCCCAGACTTCTCCGTGATGGAGAACCTCATCATGGGCGGCCAGAGGGACAGGTTCGCCAAGAACAGTGTCGCCATCGACTACCGTGAGGCCTCCAGCTTCTCCCAAGAGATGATGAGGGACTACCAGATACAGGCCCCGGGAAAGGACACCCCCGTCATGTATCTGTCGGGCGGTAACCAGCAGAGGGTGGTGGTGGCCAGGGAGTTCAGCAGAAGCCCGAGGCTTGTTTTGGCAGCCCAGCCCACCAGAGGCCTGGACGTGGGGGCCACCGAGTACGTCCGCAGCAAGCTAGCGGAGATGCGGGACAACGGCGTAGCCGTGTTGCTCATCTCCGCGGACCTTGACGAGATATGGGCCCTCAGCGACAGGATCGCGGTCATCTACGAGGGCAGGATCGTGGCAGTGAAGCCCATTGGTGAGACCACGGAGCAGGAGATCGGACTGCTGATGGCAGGGGGCAGAAATGACTGAGAGGTTGACGGGGGTCGCTAGGAAGAGGCTGGCGGATCTGATGCGGGGCTCAGAGGGTGCGCTGTTCCAGGTGGCGGCGATCCTTTTAGCGTTCGCCGTGGGCGCCTTAGTGCTCTACGCATCCGGCTACGACCCAGTCTCAGCCTACGTAGCGATGTTTAGGGGGGCCTTCGGGG
>JADDYB010000483.1_pt1 | contig 12503 bp, 14 predicted proteins | sample 8641941 | NCBI WGS metagenome assembly JADDYB01 (sample SAMN16275377, study PRJNA637457) | freshwater sediment metagenome | isolation source: Lake Kineret sediment | place: Israel: Lake Kineret | collected 2013 | reverse complement strand
CCCACCTACCCCATAGTCTTAGCGTTGTCTAGCCTAGGGTTAGCACTACTAAGCATATTCACAAAAGACCCATCCGATTAATCACCCAAACCGGAGAATGATTAGTTGGGTCAGTATAGCCTTCCCAGTTCCGCTGAGGTTCGAAGCATCATTGAAGGCATGAGTGAGAGTGACCCCATAAAAATCCAAGTCGGTAACTGGGCCATACCCATCAACGGAAAACGCGCCAAGATGGGATTTATGTATCAATACCTGGTGGCGGGCAGGATCGCGGAAGCCTTCGGTGAATATGCTCCCCTTGGACGTTACGCCATAGAGGTGAGGCTTGACGGCGTTGAGGCCGTGCTATTCGCGGTGAAGACAGCGAAGAGGAAAACGAAGCGTGGCTGGACGCTGAGGCCAGCACTCATCCCGCTAGATCAACTTTACGAGCCTTGGGCTCGAGAGGTCATGGACTACATGAAGGCATCACCTAACAGGAACCCATTCGCCCTACACACTAACCCAGAGACATCGCTACGCTACGCCTCAGCACTAGCCGAGGAAACGTTCTACGGGTTGAAGTGGCGGTTCGTAAACTACCGAAGAAAAATAGGCGAGGTTAAGGTTGAGGTCCCCGATAGGTGGAAGAACTTCACCAGCCATGAGCTCAGGAAACGCAGAGTCCAGGACCTAGAACTCTACTATAAATTCGACTCACTGGATCTCTGCTACTACGGAGGATGGGAGCCAAAAGACAGGGGTGGTGCCATGAAACACTACCTTGAGTTAGACTTGGATGAGAACCCTGAGAACGTCAGAATCCTAACCCAGATGGCCCAGCGATACTTCAACAAACTACTCATCCCCATCACTAGCCTGCTCAACCCAGAGGAGTCAAACATCGGAGGCATAGAGATAATTGGATTCTAACCGAAAACCGGATAAATTCTAACAGGATTACGCCCCTACACCTCCTCTTTCTAATACAACTCGGATATGCTCAGTTTTGGGTGCGATTTCAGGTTTGTTTTTCAACTTCCTGTCTGTTTTTCAATTAGAATAAGTTATTAACGGTGCGTGGTTGTGTGTTTCTCACTTCTTTTTTGCCATCTTTTCAGCGTTTATGAGAGAGTTTAGACTATCCATATTTACACATAATGTACCCGCTACCTTCTGCCCTTTCACTATACGTCTGGAGTAGAAACTTTGTAGTGTTGAGATGCCCCAATTTAACCCTGCATCCCTGCATATTTTTACCGCATCGGGTATCGGTGTGTATCCTTCAAGTGTGTCCAAGTTCGCGTTTGCTTTCAAGCGTTGTAGAACCTTGGCGGCTAATTCGAATCGTTGTGTTTCATACCTCTGCCATGCCCAGTCTGGTATCTTGTAGATGTCGAATGTTGACCATGGTTCTACATCGGGTTTGAAGAGGTTCATGTCTATATCCCGTGTGCCGGGGAGTCTGAATATCCTCATCATTTTCCGTTTTTTGTTTCTTCCAATGAATATCTCGAAGGTTGCGTTATCTTTGACGTTTCTCGCTAATCTATTAATGACTGGTATGTTTACTACTATTACTCTACATTTTGTTCCTACTACTGTGAAGGTGCTGTCTATGTCACTATAAAGTTCGATGTCTGTCTTGAAGGTGCTATTAGTGTATGCGGCATTCAGATCATCCCATAATATGCTGTCTAACGGGCTGTCATTCGGTACTTTATCTAACGCTTCTACGAAGTCGGCTGGTGTAAATACTATGTTCTTAAGCACAGCTTCCCATAACTCTTTTTCTGTTGGGTCTCTACCTAAACTTATTTTCATACTAGCCTTTTTAGCCCAACTTATTATCTGTAGACTCATGTTGCTTTTACCGCTACGCTGCACACCATCAACAACCACCAGCTCATATCCATCTTTATGGGTTGCAGCATATTCAATATAGTCTTTCAGATTCCATCCCGGTATTAGTAGTCCAAAGTCTATACCCAACAATATATGTTTAGGTATGCGTTCTTCCTCTGCTCTAGCTTCTAATGTTGATAACTCCTGTGAGATCATTCGCTTTTCTTCCCCTTACTTAAATCGTAAAAGCTATACCCTTTTTTCTCGAAATCGAAATACCCTGCTTTATGTAGTTCTTGACCTATACATCTTCTAATCTCTCTCAGTACGGCTTCGGACTCCCTCTGCATTGATTGAGTGATCTCTATTGCTATACCATACTCAGATCCTTGCCCTACACTTCGGTTCACTTTTTTCCATATTGCTTCGATTTTGTCTTCGTATGGTTTGAGTTTGATTTGTATTTCAGGATCTAAGTCGGGTATGAGTTCGTAGAGCTCGAGTAGGGCCTCAGCGTAGTTCCTGTTTCTCCTCAGATTCCGCACGTAGTATAGACTCTCCATCACGTAGGCCGTGAATGGGCGGCTGTTCTCTGAACTCAATCTCGAGCCCTCCAGACAAGCCTCATCAACGAAAATATGAACCATAAAGAGAAGAAGACAAACTCACCGAAGAATAGTAAACCAATAGGCCTCATACATATTATCTAGGGTTAAAGGATAATTTAATATTTCCCTTAATACTAACATATTGGTATGGGGGTAGATGGTTGAGCACCCGACCCGTTAAACCTTCTGACGAGGAATATGATGAGATTTACACCAAGTCAACCATAGACTCATCCCCGCCTCCGCAGCCACCTGTGATTGAGGAGGAGGTAGAGCGGCTATCCTATGATGAGCGGATGCGCCAGCAGGAGCTGGCGACTCAGAACCTGATGCAGCAGCCAATACCCACGGTGCAGCCGAATACACCTATGCCACCACCTGAGATGATTGTCACAGACAGCGAGATGATGGAACGCTTCAGGGCATCCCAAGAGATTGACCCTACACCGATCACGCCTCAGTTCAGAGAGGCAGTCACGCAATCGGTGACTACACCCTCGATCAGCGAGAGAACAAGCCCAATCACCCAGGAGATGCCCGGCAACTGGCAATACGAGACAACTCTGGCACAGAATCAGGTCGACGCGATAAACCGCTACGTTGGAACCCAGACAACCGAGTTACAGCTCGCGGAGAGGGAATACCAATCCATTATGGGGCAGAAGGATCTCTTTACACCTGAAAGCCTGAAACTCTACGAAAGCGAGTACACCGCCTACAAGTCTGAGGCGTTAATCGGCATAGCCCAGGCACAGGCGGGGCTCAAGGCCCTGGACCTCTACAAGACGCAGTTGAAGGTGTTTGGGTACACCCCAACAGCCATAACTAAGGAGCGTATGACGTGGGGAGAGGCAGAGGCGATCCGAGACTGGCAGGTCAGCGACGCATATACCTTACAACTTGAACGATTAAACGAAGGCACAGTCGCAGCTATGATTGAGGCGGAGCAACCTTCAAACTTAGATAAGATAGTTGGCGCAGTACAGGCTAACCCCGTAGGGTCAGCGTTACTACGCTATGAAAGCGTTGTAGGGGCACCATCAGCTGGGCTTAGAGGAAGCGTTGAATCACTCTTCAATATAGCAGATGTGGCGAAGCAAAGCCAAGACCCATTAACTCGCATAGGTGGCTTAGGAGCCGCAATCGGGGCTCAATTTGCGAGTATAGGAGCAGCCACATATGATTTCACCACATTCATAGCAAGACCCGTATTGATGGCTCAGACAGCCTACGGTTTCAGTATGATCGGTGTAGGGGGTGTAAAAGCACTACAAGGTGATTCATCTATGCTGAAACAGATGGGAGCTGAGTTCATTGGACGGGGTGGAAGCGGGGTCATAGGCATGATAGGAGGCGCAGCACTCACCCCCATGATCTATAACTTGGCTGGTAAAGCCTATCAACGCCTCAGACCAAAATACCAAGTCAACGAACTTCTTGAGATGAGGGCTGAGGAGATTGGTACAGTGCAGGATAAGATAGGCGATGTTTCTCAGCGTACAACAAGGGTTCAGGGACCAGAGCCAGCTACGGATATTGCATTCGGTGAAAGTGAAGCCTTCGAGCTTTCAAGAGATGTTATACGGGGTGAGCAGAGCCCGTTAATGAAAACTGAGTTGACAGGCGTATCAAAACAGATCCCCCGCGAAGTGGCTGAACTATATCCCAGCGAACTCAACTTCGACACGGCTTTAGGAATCACTAAGGAGGGCCAGCCCATAGCCGTCAGCGGCATATCATCAGAGGGAATAGGCCCACCCAAGGGAGCGAAACTTGGTGAACCGTGGAAAGTCACTACAGTTGAGGATGCCCTTAAAGTATCCTATCAGGGTAAAACGGGGATACCTGGAGAAATAGGGCCAACCGACATCTTGAAGATGCCGGAGGTTAAGGGTAAGTTCTACCCTGACACGGGGACTATGGATATTTACCAGAAGGGAAGCGCACTCGATATTTACAAGGAAATAGGTGGAGCAGGAGAAGGCGGAGCAGGCGGATCATGGAGTAGATTCAGCGAACAAGCGTTACACCCTGAAGCACCTACTGGCGAGTTCAAGTTTTCAAGTGGGAAACTCGTTGAGGGGAAGGTGGGAACGATGATTGAGGGGTGGATTGAGAGGCCAAGCGTAGGGCAAGCACCAGTAGAGGGAATGTTTACGCCCTATGATGTAACTAAACCGGGTCAGGCACTACCGATGGGTGAGCCTACTGTTATTGGAGGTGTAGAGTCGATAAAACCAACCGAGTTCACTATGGATATTAAAGCCGTGACCCAGACACCAATCCTAGAAACAACGCCAACCAAGCTAGTGGTTCCGAAGGGTATGGGTGAACTCGGAGCAGACTTAACCAAATTCCCTAAAACCCTAGCCACGCAGCCAACGGAGCCAGTTGACTTCACAGGCGGAACAAGCCTAAACAAGACATTTGGCTACACTCCCCCAAAAACCTCCACACCGGGACTAGGCGGCATCGCAGGTGAAGCGCAGGCGGTAGCGGAGATGGTGACGCTTCAGCAGCCACAGCTACCTCAGAGCCTAGCGTGGGTGTCAAAGGCCGCTCCAACCAACATAGTTGGGGCTGAGGCTGGGCTACTCGGGGCAACCTCAAGCATATCAGGGAAGATAACCATACCCAAACCGCCAACACAGCCAGAGGTATCCATGCCGACGATGAAGGATATAACCTTCCAGGGTAGTGATGCACTCACCAAGATTCAGCCAACCCAACCATCCATACAGGTGTCCAAACTCGCCACATTCACCGAGTCCCAGCTCACCTTGAAAACTGTTTCAGAGCAGATAGTTGAGCCAACTGAAGTGACGAGGACTATCCCGAAGATAACCCCTGAGTTGGTTCAACCAACCATACCTAAACTGGAGACAGCCGTGTGGACCACACCCACCTTGAAGCCAGCGGAGTATGCCAGCCCAGTAATCATACCGAAGATAAGCAACGCATTGATTCAGAAGCCATGGACTATCCAGAGACCGATCACAACCCCCATAACGACGCCCATCGTCACCCCGAGGCCCATACAGATCACGCCACCCACCACAATCACAGTACAGAGACCGACAATAACTCCGAAGCCCTTCATATTTCCACCACCAACACCACCAACCTTCAAACCCCCAACCATAACCCCACCTAAAATTGCACCTCCACTGCTACCGGAGGCTAGACTAGGGGGAGGGCTAAGAGGCGGAGGCAGAGGATTATTCGGCCTCGAGAAGCGTAAACATAAGCTCAAGACTTGGAAGCAGATGTTGAGGACCTGGATATGAGGATGATAGTGGTCACGATAGTAGCCATCGTTGGCACGCTTGCAGCCATAATCACAGGCTACACCGCACACGCGGTAACCCAGATACTCATAGCGGATCTTAACCAGACTCGCCCCATACAGGAAGAGGCGATCACCGCCTGGGACACCACCATCGGCTACGGGCTTAACGCAGCCCTCATCTGCACAGTCGGGGCTATGATAGGCCTCGTAGTTTGGTGGGCGTTAAGCAGCCAGCAGCGTGAAACCGTCACGGGGAGATACGGATGATATTCGCCTTAGTCACCTTCATCGGTGTCATCTTCTTCGGGGGCTTCTGCTACTACATCCTAGACTACACTCACACCATGGTTCTCAACCAATACACCGTAGCCTATCCCACGTACTTCACTAATGTCTACGTGGACTTCATAAGTAATTTTCTGCCCTGGTTTCCATTCCTGATCGTGATAATAGCCGCTGTCTCGGCTCTCGTGATTGAGCTCAGGCAGAGGAACCCTGATGCTTATGTTGGATTCTAAACGTCTAACGAGCTACGTGATCCTGAGCCTATTACTATTCACGGTGTTTACGCCTCTAGCATATTCTGCGAGTGGATCATATAGCGTAGACTCATCGGTTTCAGTTGACGCATTATCAACCTATGGTAATAATCGATATAGTTTCTCAACGGACACCCATGAATACATATTTTATTTCGATAGTGATGACCTACTCTATTATAAATGGAGGGTTTTTGGCGGATCTTTTAGTGCAAGAGTGGTTGTTGGTAACGAAAGTACGGGGTGGCCTGATTATAACTCCCTAGATATTTTCTATAATAACGAAACCAGCCACATACATTTAGCAGTAATGGGATATAACCAAGCCAACGTCACTCAATACGGTGTAAATTACCGACAAGGAGTAATCAATGGAACAACACACCTCATAAACTGGTTAGAAGACTTCCAATTCATATCAGAAACCTATGAACCAGAATATACAGAGGACATGAATATAGCGTCAACACCTGACGATTACCCCTATTTAGCGATGAATGGTTGGTGGGATGGAGGTTGGACATCATATACTCTCCATATAAAAGTTGTTTCCTCTTCATTTAATAATGGCACTTGGGTAACTGATATGAACACTATTATCTCAAGCGAGTTAGCATCTAAATTTTATAACGATTACAACGCACCTATAATTATCCCAAATAATAATGATCAATTCCTAGTTCTATGGGTTGAGGAGCATTATAACTGGTCTGAGCCACATCCGCCTCCAATGATACAATATAACTTCTATAATGGCACAGATTGGGAAGGATACGAGAACACAACCTACGTTGTTGATGAGTTTTATTACTCAGCCTCATTCAACGAAGAGGCGGCAATCATAGCCTACTCCCCAAATAACCAAGACTTATCTTACGACTGCAACATCTTCAAATTCTACTGGGCAAACGCATCAACAGGATTCCACTACACACTCCTAAATAACACAGGCGTAAATAATATTCCCAGCGTATGCGCTGAAACTAACTCCAACAGCTTCACCGTGTATATATTACGATCAGGTGAAGATGAGGTTGACAGACTCTACTACAACACAACTGACTGGTTAATTGACACGGCCATCCTAGCTGGGATCTCCAACCAAGAATACTCTACATCAGATGAACGAGCCTCAGAACAGGAACACTGGTATTGGACGTATTACTCAAGCTACTACAGATTATATGGATTCTACTACGATTTAGAGGAAGGCGAGCCCCCGCCTGGAGAAACCTCAGATTACCTCATAAACCTACGCCGCTACGAAAACGGAACCCTCATAAGCACACCCTACACCGCCAGCATCATCCTCGAGGATTACACACTCCTCTCACAATACGTTGACGCAGACAACACTGAGCTCAACACAACCAGTCCAATCTACGTCTTCACCTACCCACTCCTAGAAAACGCCACCTCACGAAGCCTATTCAGCCCAAGCAGCCCCATAACCCCACTCGTACCCGTGGGACCCACAGATGTCTACCTATTCAACATCAGGGACACCACAGGCATACTCAACAGCCGCAACGGAGTCCTCCAAGCCTACGTAGATGTGAACGGAACCTACATGGTCGTGGACACCCATGAGGTCACTAAAAGCATAAATGGTGTACCCCTAACCCTGGAGCGTAGCAGACTCGTGAACCTGCGCTTCCTATTACCATCAACCAATGAAACCTACATCTTCGGCTACTTCACTCCGCTGGGCTCAAACGTGGACAACATATTGGAGTTGAGTTGGATAACCTTCGACAGAACGATAAATCTAGTCTCAAGCTGGGTGCTCGTAAACGCTGTGAGGAGTGGAGACTACGAGACAGTAACATGCGGCTACGAGAACCTTCTCACAGCCTACGATGTGGATGTGGATTTAGAGGTTCGCATGAGGAATGGAACCGTCGTCTACACGGGAAGCAGCACAAGTCAGAGCCACACCTTCACCGTGCCAGGGCTAGACCCAGATACAGACTACATAACCATGTGGACTATGGCACACGGCTACTTCGGTGAACACACCCTGTACCGAAACTGGGCCTTCGAGGGAAACGTAACCTACGGGGAACTGGCAGACCTCGAGGACCTGGGGTGGACATTCGGGGGCATAACCTACGTGATACCCACCTTCCTACTCTTATTCGTCGCAGGCGTATTCAGTTACCTATCGGGACCCCTGGGGCTCATATTCACGGTGCTCACAGCGGGAATTATGTGGAAGTTTGAGTGGCTGCCACTCACCGCTGAGATATTAGCGTTAGCTTTCAGCCTAGCCATAATATTCGCGCTTGGGAGGAGGGATAGAGGTTGATTGTGAGGTTTGAGAAGGGAGTGAAAACCAGGAACCCGTATCAGCTATGCCGTTTACTGTTTAAGGAGGCTAAGAAGGGATGAAGATGATATTCCAGATCGTGTTCGGGATACTCTGCATAAACTCAGCCATACTTGTTTTACAGAGCTACAGTATATTATCGGATGTAACATACTTGACCCCAATGAACATGACGCAGATCACGGATGCGGTAGACCCCAACGGCACAGCGACAAGCGGAAGCATAAGCAGCACCATAACCGTGTTCACCTACGTCAAAGAAGCCATATACGGGTTCCTCAGAATCGGAAGCACCATATTCGTAGGGTTTCCGCTACTACTCGCAGACCTTGGCACACCAGCACCCATAGTCACGGCTGTAGTTGGCCTAACAACGGTGCTCTGGGGCCTCTTCTTCCTAGAACTATTCGCAGGGAGGGATGTTGTTGATTAACCCCCTCATAGCCTATAATGAAGCCCTGCTACTCGCAGGAAATATACCCGGCTTCATAATCAGCATCTACACCGACGTAATGGGCCAATACTTCATGGGTATGCTGCTACTAACCATATTCAGCTTACTCTACATTAGAACCGGAAGTCTACTATATGGTGCAGTGATATGGATACTCGTAGCGGGTGGGCTCGAGGCCGTGGTTCCAACAGCGGGGCTCAGCATCGGGAAGCTATTCATAGTGTTCGGCATCGCAGCCGGGTTATATAGCCTATTCACGAGGAGTAAAATGAGTTGAAGAGAAACAGCTACCTAAGCAACCTATTGAAGCTGCCCTGGCAGGAAGACCCTAGGGAGGCACGTAGAATCTACATGCAGATATACCGAAGCTCGGACCCTGAGAAGGTCATCATGGATCTACTTATGAAGAGGAAGCGCAGCGCATGGCTCACCCAGAACTACGCCATAATCGCGGGTATAGCCATACTCTATATGGATGCGATGATTGCCACGTACATCCTATGCCTTTTGTAACATTATGTTACCTAACATTATATACTTCTGTTAATATTAACTTAATCGGGTAACACCTTGGCAGACAGAGGATTCCTAGGGGTACTCGCAGCAGTACCCGTCGTGATCCTGACGATCCTGATCATAGTTCAGGTAGTCGGGTCACTTGATTCCACAATGGGGGCTATGGACTTCGGCGCAGAGGGCAACGACACCAGGGACACGGTGTTCGAGAACACCTGGAACGGACTCCAGATGGTTCCGATCGTCGTGATCATACTCTTCGCGAGTGTGGTTCTTGGTGCGATTGGCCTATTAGGGTTAAGGTAGTCAAACCCCTTTTTCTTTTTTAGAAAACTATATTTATTCAATTAGCTTAATATTAACACATGGGAATAGCTCAGGCTATTAAAAGCCGGGTGCAGGCGTGGAAGGAACGCCATAAGGAACTGGAGACAATCCGCCATAAAACGGAGAGGGAAGAGCAGGATAAATACGAGGAGTTTAAGGTTAAAGAAAAATACCGCAAGAAGAGACGGGAAAACATTAAAAGAGGTAGTGGGTGGGGTAGACTTGGGAAATTCTCTAACGACTTCCCCGATTTTGTATTCGGTAAAGGAAATAATAAGAACACACCAATCATGGGAAAAACTAGGGGAACAGATGACTTATTTGGACTTAGTGGAGCTGATGACATGCTTTTTGGTCGGAGGAGGAAAAAATGAAGGCTATCCGTAAAGCAATCAAGATGACGAAGCATCTTCAATGCTTCAACAGGAAGACGCTGAAGAAGGGAGTAGGGTAATCCCTCATGGATACTGAGGTTCTGTTCCTTGTGTTGGGCTTCAGCGGGTTAGCGATAAGCATCGTCTACTGGATGAGGCGTAGCCTAGTGCCGGGGATAGTTGCGGTACTCGTCAACCTTGGCGCGGGGCTATACTGGATACAGATCAGAACCACACTACCACAACTCGCGTGGATATGGATTGGTATGGGGTTGGCCTGCCTCTTCGACTTCTTCATCCGAATCGCCTTCCAGATGGGCGACCAGATCGCGGATACCTTGGGCTACCGATGGGATTTTTTACGCAAAAACGATGAGGAAGAGGAGTAGGATTTTACATATTTTTATATATCTACGATTAACTTAATATTAAGTGATACTATGAACATTCCAATCGGATTGGAACGCCGCCACGCACCCCTAATCGCAATAGGGATGGCGGGTATCGTCTTAGGAGCCCTCCTAGGGGGCAACCTCTTCACGTTCATCACGGGGGAATACTCAGGAGTAGGACCAGGATTCGGGCAGAACATAGGCTTCAAAGTCGACACCGTAACCAAGATCAACACCAAGACACCTGAATACTACGTAACGGGGCCGTTAAGAATCATAGCACCATGGCTGATAACTTGGACATGGCAGTTCACAGGTAAGATGTGGGTTGAGCCGGATGGATCATACACTATACTCTGGAGTAGACACGCTGGCGTGCTCTTCAACGATGGTAAGGATTGGATTGAGGATCAGATCTCGGACTCACCAAGCGCGGTAGACATAAGCAAATACATCAGCCTCAGCAGGTCATCAGCATCACCCGCAGCCACATGGAGCAAAATATTCGATGAGATCAACACAGGCGGAGGCCTAGATCGTGTCGCAGGAACATATGCCTCAACAGGCGTGGGTCAGTGGACTGTAACTAAGCAGTTCACCGCCGACGCGGGTTACACGAACGTCCAGCTCACTGGGCTCTGCTGGGATGACACAGATGACTCCAACGACACTACGCTCTGCGCTGATACATTTACACCCGTAACCCTAGCAAACGGCGACAAGATAACCGTAACCTGGACGATAACCGTATCGTAACCTCAAGGGTGAGGTAGGTGGCGAAGGAGGCGTGGAGGCTGACCCCCAGTAAGGGGGTGCATCCCTAGTGGTTTCTAGGCGACTCCTTGCTTTATTCACTGTTTTTCTCATTGTTTACCCTAGCCTAATCCACGCTGATCCTGGTGGATCGAATTACTATCAGGGGTTTGGGCCATACTCCGAGTTGGGTGGAGAACCGGAGATACCTGTGGTTTGGGTTGCGCGTAACCGCTTCGATGTAGATAATGGGGATGGGACGGCTACAGCGACGTTTAGCACGGGTCCACAGGTGTTCTGGAATAGCACCTCTGGGTCGTGGGGTGAGTTGGAGGTCGTGGGCCGCCCTGTACCCTTTGAGAAGATGAGTAACATCGCTTGGTTCGCTAGGAATAGCCATGTTGCTCTTGAGTTGAATGATACGTTTGCGAGGCTGTATCACCCAGACTACACTACCGTGAGCGTGTACTCTGAGCAGTGGGAGGTTCAGTGGTGGAGAACAACTGGAGGTGGCTCTTGGCGTAACACAGGCATCGGTAGCCAGCTAGCTACTTGGGCTATGTCTCAAAATGAAAACTCAGTGAACATCACACGCATCCAGACGCTTGTGGGGATTGGGCAACTTAACGTTACCTATATTCTGCGTCGGGGTGCGCTTCTGAAGCATGATGTGAGTTACCGGAGCTACGTGGCTGAGACGAGGACGTATCAGGTTGTGATGAGCTGGAACGGCATCGCGGGTACGAAGGTTAGGACCGACTCTGAGGAGTTCACCGTCACGGGTGAGACTCATCGAAACGTGGGGAGGTTCAGCGTGGGGCAGGATATAAACCACAACGTAGTCTATGAGGATCTATCCTCGGTCTTTAACGTGACGCTGAAGGATATAGTATTCAACACCCACGCAAACGGTATCAAGGCAGATATAGTGATGGGAAACTATATACTTGCACAGAACCAAGCCTTAGCCATTGACCCAGCGACAAGTACGTATAATGTAGTATCTGATAGTTATGATGGATATTCAGCCAATTTAAACGCAAATTACGCTACTGCACAAGGCGCAGCAGCAGGAACCGCTTTTAGTTCTACTCTTAT
>JADDYB010000482.1_pt1 | contig 12503 bp, 8 predicted proteins | sample 8641941 | NCBI WGS metagenome assembly JADDYB01 (sample SAMN16275377, study PRJNA637457) | freshwater sediment metagenome | isolation source: Lake Kineret sediment | place: Israel: Lake Kineret | collected 2013 | reverse complement strand
AAGATTGCGTTCACTGCATACAGTTTCATAGGGGACCAGATCTACATGATGAATCCTGATGGGAGTGATCAGATCAGACTCAGCACGCAACCCTGTACGCACCTCTTCCCTAGATGGTCACCCAACTATGAGAAAATAGCTTTCATTTTTACGTGTGGAGAATCTAATTTCCAGGCGTATGTGATGGATTCAAATGGGAGAAATTACATAAACATCTCTGTCACTGAGTTTGACAATGGGTTACCTGCCTGGTCTCCTGATGGGAAGAAGATTGCCTTCTCAGTAGGAAACTCTATCTTTATTATGGATGCAGAGGGGAGCAATAAAAGACAGATTTATGAGTGTCCTTACTGTTTCTTAGGATCTCTTGCCTGGTCTCCTGATGGTGAAAAGATCACCTTTGAGTCATTAGGATATGAAAGAGATTCAATCTATGTGATCAATTCTGATGGAAGCAATCCTGTCAAAATAACCAACAACAACTTCAGTAATCTGAATCCTGCCTGGTCCCCTGATGGGAAGAAAATTGCGTTTGACTCAGAGAGAGATGGGAATAGAGATGTCTACCTCATGAATGCAGATGGAAGTTGCGAGGTGCAGTTGACTGATAATCCTGCCATTGACCAAAAGCCTGCCTGGTCCCCCGATGGGACAAAGATTGCCTTTGTGTCAGACAGAGATGGAAATAGAGAGATCTACGTCATGAATGCAGATGGAAGCAATCAGGTAAACATCACGAACAGTCCAAATACTGATCGAGACCCTGATTGGTGCTGTCAATCGCTGATAGAACCTTCCACGAGTCCACCCCCTGTTACGGAAGAACTATCCACGAGTTCACCTCCTGTTACAGAGCCTTTTCAACCAGAGATATACGCTGTTATCCTCATTTCACTCATTGTTGTGGTTGTTCTCATGTATGTCTTCTTCAAGAAAAGAAGTTAAATGAAAGAGATCTTCAAGAACTTCACATCTTCATCTTTTTTTGGTCAGCCACCTTTCACAGTCTCAAGGACGGTGAGGAACGTCCTTCAAATGAAGAACACGGAAATTGTCAATGGCCAGCAAATCATAAAAGAGCAGTGGGACTACACCTACGATTCACTGAATCGCTTATTAACTGTTGCACTAAACAAGAAAGAGTATTAATTTTCGCTCTATTTAAGAAATAATCCTGTTATCATGGGATCTCTGCAGAGCATCTCATAAATATCAGATAAATCCACTTCTATGCCAAGAATTCTCTTCATGCCCTCGTCTATCTCTTTCCTCACCTGTGGATCAGAAAACTCTTGTGGAAACGGCAAGAAAGATCGGTCAGCTACACTCTCATAAAGATTCAAAAGATTCCGTTTTTGTTCTTCACTTAATTTATTCAAATCTATGACTGGTAATCCCCAGAGCCCCGTCTTTTCTGCTCTATCTCCTTTCTTAAACTCAATCCATGGTCCTCTCGTAACTTCTGCTGCTGATAAGAGGAGCAAAAAGCCATAAGTTGAATTCAGCCACAAAGTCAGCATTTTTGCGCTCTCCTCATCTGTTATTATGCTCCACCACATGCTCGATACAACGGGTTCAGAGACAAGTAAGGATAATGTTCTATTCGTAGGTAGCCACGCCCTGTAGGCAAGCAAGAAGTTACCACTCTTTTTCCATAGGTTTCGTGCAGCCCCCGCATTTTTTGCACTCAAATTAGTGTTCGGTCGTTGAAAAATAGTATGAATGTCATCAGAACGCTGCCCCCAGAATCCCTTGTAAACGCCCAGGTTATCCATCTCAAATGTCTTGGATATTTGACCACAATCAGGGCCTATATCAGTAACAACTTCAGATAAAGGAGATAATGGTATGCGTCCCACTATTCCCTCTTTAGGCGAATAAACGACTTCATCTCTGAGAAGAGATAAAACCCTGTTTAATTCAGATTGAGCAAAGAAAGATCTACATCCAAACTCTGTATCTTCAAGAAGAATGGAATAGCATTCGCCTATTTTCTTTCCCCACAATCTCAAAGAAAATGTTGAAGCATTTGAATTAGAAATGTCAAACAATTTTGGGTTATTATACATTTCAAGGAGTTGATTCACTATAGAGATAGATTCTATTTCATTCCTTGGTTTTTTCCACAAGTTTACAAAAATCGTATATCCAGGTAGCTCCCCCTCTTTTAATTTTCGTGCAATGAGTAAGACTTCGCTTAAACTGGTATTTTCACTGAAGTTCCACTGGTTATCATCTCCTTCAAAACTGATTACCACATACTCTACGTGGTATTCATTCTTGAATTTCTCTCTCACTTTTTTCCACGATGTCCCAGATAATATGGACCGTGGCACCACGATACCCATCCTTCCCCCCTTTAACAAGTGCTTGTCAGCCACAAATACGAACAGGGCAGCTGAACCTGCCTGTCCTATGCCACTGAGTCCCTGTTTTGCGAGCATGTTACTGAGATAACTCTGCAGCCCCTTTCTTTCAATGGGGGGCACGCCCCCGAAAAGCAAATTTCCGAGAGTACTTCTCGTAAATGGTGGATTCATGATACAGATATGAAAATCGGGAATAGTGACACCTGTAACTTCCTTTCCTTTTTCTGTCACTTTCAAAGGACCCAGTTTTCCTCCACTCAAAAGTTCTGTCGCCTTCAATTCCGACGTAGTTAGGAACTGGATACTTCCCACGTGGTGATCTTTGGATTCCACTCCCAGTTTTACCGTATATATTCTGGAGCTTTCAACAGGAGACGGATTATGTAATGAAAGGGTGGTCATAGTCAAATGTGTGGCATGCTGTAACACATCGAACCCCCAGAGCACATCCTCAATGACCTGTTTATGAAAATCATCAATATGCACATCTTCTGCTTCCAACCGATATTTGAGTTCCAGCTCTTTATACATAGCAGATAAGAGAGTCCCTGAACCGCATGCAAAATCAACCACTTTCAAGGTCTCTGTGTCCTTCTCATGATGTGCTGCAAAATTAAGTGATAGCCCCGCCAGAAGCCTGGCTGCAGGTAGCGAGGTGTACAGAGTAGCGTAGTATTTCACCAATTTTCCCAGAAGGAGCTTGTGGTAAATTCTCCCGAATAGATCATGTTTCAAGAGTATTGGCGAAGAAGCAATGGAAAGCGATACATTTATGAGATCTGCTATACCGCTATCCACATTATGAGATGTGGGGAGTGTGCTCAGAATGTCCTGGGCGATCTTGAATACGGGCTCATAATCATTCTTGAGAATGTAACTCCATGTATCTTCAAGTTCGCTTTTCATATTCTCGCAAGACCGTATAGAAGAGAGGGATTGTATGTGCGAATCTTTTCGCGCCAGTATTTCCTGGAACATCATAGCATCCATGAGTAAGAGCGCTGATGTTGCGAGAATCTTCAGTTCATCCTTCACTTTCATCTCTTTTTCCTCAGTCAATTCGAGAACTTCTTTCAACCGTTCTATGTTTGGATTATCTACCATTATTTTCTCACTGAATAGCGATATTTTTTCTTCCATCTTTTCTATTACATCATCCAAAACATTTTCTTTGATTATAGAGTCATATACCTGCATCAATAATGCAACTAATTCCCTAAAATCTACATTTTCCATTAATTCTAAAGAAAGCTTCCTACCACCCAATTCTGGAATATTTGACTTTATCCTGTCCACATAGGTTACGAACCCTACATTGAATAGGTTTTCCCTCAAAACCTTTTTTATTTCCTTTTGATGGAGATACATTTGTTCTTGGTTTCCCTGGTTTAATCTCACGTATTCTATCATCACCACGACTTCACACAACCCATTATCAATTCGTTCACACGCTTTTTCCAACAATTCCTTTCTCTTTCTTTTCCCTGAGCATTGCCCTTCAAGTATGATCCTTACGCCATTTATATACAAGAGAGTGTACTGCATTTTTTTCCTTACGATAGGTTGACCTATTGCTTTTATTCCAGATTCTGCCAACAGTTCTGCTAACATTACAGTTATATTCTCTTCACAGGCTTTTTCCCGCATAATGGGACCTCTTATGTTACCATTCCTTTTCATTGACGAGTTGATCTTGCCTTGTCCCCTTAAATAGATTGTGGAAAAGATTTTGCTATCCTGATCGAATTCAGTGATGTATGTGTACATTTCTGAGAACCCTGTTCACGTACCTTCATCATTGACCTGGGTCCAATAATAACCTTTATGAATCACTCACTTTCTCTTAAGTACATGATCATGATAGAACCCTGCGGTGATGTACAGCGAATTGAAATGAGTGTTACCCTTTTGGGTAACCCCGTCTTCCCCATGAACTCCTACCTTGTGGGAGATTTACTCATCGATACTGGTGCAGCCAACCTGACTCGAGAATTTTTGAGAACTATCAACCCTTCGACCATCAAAACAGTCGTCAATACCCACGCTCACCCTGACCATACGGGGTCAAATTGTGCATTTTCCTTCGTTTATGTGCACCCCGAAGGGTTTGAAAGGCTGAAAACCCCTCGCATCGAGATGATGCTCCAGAAATTTTTGTACGGGCTTCCCATGCCCTCAAACCCTCAAAAAGTCCCTGAATCCATAAAAACAGGTGCCTACACCTTCAAAGTCCTGTACACACCGGGTCACTCCCCGGACCACATCACTCTGTACGAACCCAGCCAGAAATGGGCATTCACGGGCGATCTCTTATTAGCAGGCCCTACCAGAGAAGTCTTCATCGATGTCAAAATCTATGATGCCATGCATTCCCTGCGTACGCTCTCAAAACTGGACATTGAAACGCTCTTCCCCGGACATGGGGTTCCTTTCAGAAATCCAAAAGAAGCCCTGACCCAGCAGATAAAAACGCTGGAAGACTTCGAGATAAAGATAAAAGAGCTCCATGAAGAGGGATTAACTTCCAGAGAGATCCGCAATCGTATCTTTGGAAGGGAGAGAATCTTTACCTACCTTTCTGGGGGGAAATTCTCCGCTTTAAATCTGGTGAAAAGCTACCTCGAACCCCTCAGGGAACAATAATTCTCATGGGTATGGGGATCAGGGTCAGCACAAACACTACCAGGGCAGTTGCTGCCAGGAGCTTGGAAACCCCACTGACTGGTTCTAATTCATTCATAGAACCTCCTGAACCCACCCGCATCACGAGAAAGTACAGAATGACAGCCCACATCAACCACCCTTCCCACACGAACAGGGGATTATACTGGGAGGGTATTCCTATGGCAACCATGAGCGCCACGAGCGCGTGGGAGACAATCCGGTGCAGTCTCTCCCCCAGGATAGCACGGGCGATGTGACCGCCGTCTAACTGTCCTACAGGTATTAAATTCACGGAAGTCACTAAAAGGGCTGCCCACGCCGCAATGGCCAGGGGGTGGAGGGATAAATTGTATCCTTCGGGAACATTGACCAGGATCTTGGTCAGAAATTGGGTGAGGACTGATTCACCGAAGTAAATTACAAACCCCCCTGGGAGGGGCTCTGTCGTTGGTATGACGTAAGAGAGTTTTATACCTATGATAAACAGGGGGATTGCTACCAGAAATCCACACAAAGGACCGGCAGCTCCTAACTGCACCATAGCGTTCCTGTTAGGCATGGGGGACCGGGATTTGATGACAGCTCCCATGGTGCCGATGATGAAGAAGGGCATGGGGATGAAATACGGCCAGGTAGCGTCCACTCCATTTCGGTGAGAAGCGTACTTGTGTCCCAACTCGTGCGTCCCCAAGATGAACATGATACCAGCAGAAAAACTCACTGCACCCAGCCAGACATTTCCCATGAAGCCCTTGGCAGCAGGGGAATATGCAAGTGAGTAGCCTGCATACAATGTAGAGACAATGGTGGCCAGAAGGAGGAGGACGTTCCACATGATGTTGGGGGGCCCCTGTTTGACCTTTTCCACGAGGATGAGAAAGTGTTGATCTTTCTTTTTTCTCAGGAAAATGTAGTAACCCGCTCTTTCAAATGCGTTCTTTACTGTTTTAAAATCGTAGGTGGATGGTCCGATCTTGAAAATGAGAACAGAATCTTCAGTATTAAACTCCGTGTAAGTGAAATAGGTTGAAACGAGCTTTTTTATTTTTTCTACGTCAATGATCTTGACCAGTAAGGGGGAGCTGCAGTGGGGACATTCCCACAATTCTTCTTCAGTTGCCTGGGTGAACCCACATTGTGGACATTTATAGATTCTCATGAGGGGTCATTGGGAGTGAGCCTTTTAAATATTTGTCGTTGATGGGGTTGTCAAGTCTTATGGTGCTCCTCACATTGCAGCGCAGAATAGAGGAAGTTGCTCCTATGATTGATTCAATTAAGAGAAAAACTGACAATTTAAGAGGTTACACCATTTCCAGCACCACATAATTTGACAACCCCGTTGATACACACGTTGGGAGTTACCTTACGTTGCAGTATTTTTCCTCTGCTCTCTCTGAAAGTATATAACTGGTGACGTACTGAATACAGTTGATACCATACCTTTTTAGCCACACAGAACAGGTGGACCTATGGAACCCTACTTCCCTTACCCTGAAATGCGGAACTATCAGGAAGAGCTCATTGAATTACTCATGAGAGAGGGGGTCAAAGGCAGGAATGTCTTATATGAGGCAGCCACAGGGTTTGGGAAAACGATCTGCGTCCTTTCAGCCCTACTCCCTGTGGCAGATTGCAAGGGGAAAAAAATAGTCTACTGCTGCAGGACCCACAAGCAGATGGATAGAGTCATCGACGAGTTGAAGGCTATTTCAGAAGTACGCCCCGTGTCCGGTATCTCCATTAGGGGGAGGGGAGAAATGTGTTTACACCCTACGGTGAGAAACCACGCCATGGATGCGGCTTCTGCCCTGTATTTGTGTCGATTATTGAAGAGTCTTGAACGATGTGAATTCCACACGAAATTCAAGGAAAATCAAGAACAGGTCTACGAGATGGAGATAGCTTTGTCACGGAAACCCACTTACTCTACAGAGGTCCTGGACACCTGCATGGAAGCAGGGATATGTCCCTACGATTTTATAAAAGAAGTGGCAAAGAACGTGGATTTAGTGGCATGCTCGTACTTGTATTTGTTCCACACCGGTATCCGTGAAAACTTCTTAGAGATGGTCGGGTGCTCTTTAGAGGACATGTTCGTCGTTTTAGATGAAGCGCACAACCTGCCTGACCTGGCCATTAAACTGGGTTCTGATGTATTGACGACCGTCTCTTTGAGGGCAGCCCAGAGAGAGGCTGTAGAGTACGATGAACCAGACATCCTGGTGATGATGCAGTTACTGGAACAGATCATGGAAGAAATTGCAGAAAAATACGAGTTAGAGGACGAGGTGCTCCTGAGCTATTCAGAGCTCGTTGGCAGGCTACCCAAAGATGAGAGAAGGTTTTTGGAGTTTCTGGAGTACACAAAGAAAATTGGGGAGGAAATCCAGAAAGACAGGCTCAAAAAGGGGAGACCTCCTCGTTCATACATCCATGGATGCGCACTCTTTCTTTTGAACTGGTTAGACGTCAAGGACAGGGAGGATTACTGCTATTTGATAAAGAAGTTTTTCACCAGGACAGGGCATCCTGCTTTGCGGCTGGAGATTGTGGATTTGGACCCACGGAATGTAACAACTCAGGTTTTAGGGAACGTGTACAGTTCTGTCTCCATGTCAGGGACGTTAACACCTTTATCTGCCTTTGCAGAGGTTATTGGATTGACAAACTATGAGATGGTGTCTTTTCCTACTCCTTTTTGGCCATCAAACATCTTCGTGGCAGCAGTCAGGGGAGTAACTACCAAGGGGAACTTTCGCAGTGAGGACATGTACAGGAAGCTGGCCCGGGCAGTCTGTGAGGTTATTGAGAACACTCCCAAAAATGTGGGCGTGTTTGCAGCTTCTTACGAGGTGTTGAATGGGATGCTCTCTGAGGGGCTCAAGCTAATCTCGCCAAAACCCATGTTCATAGAGAAGAGAGAATACACCTCGAGGCAGAATGATGAGTTAATAAAAGCATTCAAGGCGGCTGGAGGAGAGGAAGGTGCCGTCCTCCTGGGCGTCATGGGGGGGAGGAATGCAGAAGGTGAGGATTTTCCTGGTGATCAGATGAATGCTGTGGCTTTAGTGGGAATACCCTACGCACAGCCCACGCCGCGGGTGGAGGCCCAAATACAGTACTACACGAAGGTGTTCCCCACAAAGGGGAGGTACTACGGGTACTACTTACCTGCTCACCGGAAACTAAACCAGGGAGCGGGAAGGGCTCATCGACTGCTGACAGACAGGGCAGCCATCATCTTTCTGGACGAGAGGGTGATACAGCCCTTTGTGAGAAAGGATATTGCCCAGTGGATACGGAACGAGATGAGAGTAGTAGAGGATAAAGAGGATATCTTGGGGAGGATGGTCAACACTTTCTTCAGAGAACGTGGACTCTGATTGCAGATTACGTAGTCAGTTGAGTGACCCGATCAGTACTCAATACCAAAGGCACCTGGATTCAAAATGCAATGAGGGTCTAAAGCCTTTTTGATCCGTGTCAAAGTTTCACGGAATTCAGAGGTCATCTCCAGGTAAGGATACCACGCAATCCCTGTCCAGTAGGGCACCCCCCCATACTTCCAGATCTCTGTTTTCTTCTCATCCCACATAGTCTTCACCAGTTCTAAAGCTTTCTCATCGTCCTCCTTAGCGTAGACGTGACCCACAAAGGAGACGGTATTATTCAGGGTTGGCATAGCACACATGAGGGCAAATAACCCCTTTTCCTCTGTTTTGTATTTTTTGAAAGTCTTCTTCAAGTCATAAACGATTTCTGGTATCCGGTAGGTCTCTAAACAGTGACAGGTAGCATTCCACATGCCGTACTTGAAGAGGGGTGTGATCATCTCGAATTTGGAGTCCCAGTACATCTTGGGGAACATGTCCCCCAAATCTTTCCCGTTGTATTTCTGTGCTATACTCTGGCATAACTTCTGTTTGGCTAAAGCAATCTCTGCAGACGGTTCTTCTAAAATGACCACGAACAATGACTCAATATCGGGAAATAAATCTGCCATTTCCTCAATGACACCCTTTATGGAGGCTTTATCGCACACCATAGTCATGTCTTCAGCGATGGCCAGCTTCTGGATTTGGTAAAACGCTCCGGCCGCATCCTCTATGGTAGAAAATCCAAAACAGCAGTACTCCACTGCCTCCGGGTAGGGGTAGATGCGTAACGTGACCTCGTACTTGACACCTAGGAGAGAGTGGTCGCCGCAGAATAACCCTGTTAAATCTGCAGTGCAGTTGAATCGATTGAAAGGACGGGCATTGGGATTGATGCGAGAACCTGTCTCCAGAATTGCTCCATCTGGTAAGATAACTTTTAAACTGGTAACACCTTGAGGAGCCTGACCCCATTTGGCTGAGGCAATCCCCACTGAATTGGAAGAGACCGACCCCCCTACGGTGGCTGAGTGACCTGAGTACGGTCCTCGAAAGCCGGGTTTGAACCCCCGTCTCTTCAACTCGTACAAGAGGTTGCCCCAGGTACATCCTGCACCCACCGTGGCTGTCATGTTGTTCTCATTCACTGAAACGTGGTTAACTCCTGTCATGTCTAATACGATTCCTCTCTTCAAGGGGAGACATGCACCTCCCATGCCGCAGCGGCCGCCTGCAGCAATGACAGGCGTGTGGGTATCATTGGCCAGCCTTACAATGGAGGAGACCTGTTCTGCTGTCTGAGGACGAACCACGTATTCAGGTTTTAAGGCATCGACGAGAGAAGCATCACGAGAATAGGTGATCAAGACTGTCTCTTTGTTGGTGGCATTCGGTTCACCAACAATGGCTTGGAGTTCTGAAAGCATACGGTGAAGGTCTCGGCAGAGCATATATAACTTTTGTTGAAGATTTGTAGATCATTGGTATCAGTGACTCTTTTTCACTCGACTCTTTTTCACTGCACTATCTCTCTCACGCCAAGGTGAGTTGTTCTACCTTCTTATCACCCGATTCAGACATTTTCGGCTGTCCGTATCGGGCACTCTCATACACGTGTGTTACAAAACTTTTCATCTCACAGAGAGCTTCTCTAAGTGTGATTGGTTCATTCTTCTGTCTTATGTTAGGAAAATTTCTCGTGTAATACTCAACAGTTTTTCCCATCACAATGGTAAAGACATCTACGTCACTGACCATCATCGTCGATTTCAGTGTCTTCTTAGTCCATGAAACAGCGTCTTCTAAAATACACTCCTTCACGTATTCCCAGTCAGTGTTCTCACTCGTTTGTGGCCTTTTGCGGCAGACCAAAACACAGTCATACTTGATATTCCCCTTACTCGAGTGGAACCCACTCTTGCCTTCTGATCGAACGACAGGAGTAGCTGAGATATAAAATCCTGCGTTGAGTAGAGCATCCCCGATATTCTCCCACGCCCACAACTGGTTGTGATGGAAGGTAAATATAAGTAACCCTTCATCTTTCAGCACCCGGTGACATTCTGAGAACACCTTTCTCAATCCTTCAGTGAAGAAGTCGATCGTTTTACCCATAGGTTCACTATGCACAAGCTCACCCGCATTCCCAGTCATTTCATTGTTGAACCAGGGATATGAACCTTTGAGTCCGAGCTGCAGCCAGACATAAAAGAAATCTGCAAGTTCAGAATACTGTATATTGTCAAAGTAGGGAGGATCAGTAATGACAGCGTCGACCGATTTATCTGGGACAAAAGAGAGGTCCTCAGAGGTAGTGCACACGAGTAATGCTGCATGATCCACGTGGACTAATTCATCAAACGTCTGAATCAGGTTTGCCTCAATGCGTTCACCTGTGTATCTGGTAAAGCGGCTCTCATGCTTCAACAGTCGTTCATAAGGTCTCCTGCAGAACAGCTTGGCACGTCGAACCTTTTCAAAACACTTCGTAAATGTCCCCCGCCCATATTTTGTCCCCCACACATTGTTTTCTGTCGGCCTTTCAATAGGATGGTAGGCGTGCAGTCCAAAGAAAAGGGAAATTTTGTGCCATGCAACTTCATATTTGCAGAACATATTATTTGCATCCAAACAGTCTGAAAAGGCGAGAAGCATCAATTCACGAACATTTGTATCAGGTATCTTCAATATCTCCTGTAATAAATGAGACAAACACAGTAACTGCCGTTCATTGAACATGTTCCAGAAATGAGAATAACCATGATTGACGGGACGAGGATCACTGCGTCCTTTTACTGGAATTCTCTGGCGAGGAATGAGCAATTGATCCTTTAATTTCTCAAATTCTCTCTTTGCTTTTTCCCACAATACAGTATCATTCGTGTCTACCTGTTTGAAAAATCGTCCACATTTGTCACAATAGCCCTCCAATGCATACAGTTCTACCTCCAGCTGCCCCCCTTTGTCCTTCACACACTCTATGATCTTCTGTTTTCTGGAGCATACAGGACAGTAAAAGGTGCCTCTCTTCGGTATCCCTGTGCGGGGATTGAACACTGATCCACATGCAGGGCAATGGGTTTCCGGGTCGTGCTGTGCTGTCTCTATGACAGAGAGGCAGGAAGGACACACAACAATATTGACATGTTCTCGCCTTGAGAGTTCATAGGTTGGGAATAATCTGACGAGAGAATTGCAGGAGGTACAGTGGGCAACTTTTACCCAGAAGAAATACATGACTTCTGCATCGTGGCCTTGAGGACATTTCGTACGATAGTATTGTTTAATAAAACTGCCAGCAGTCTTTTCGAGATTTTTGAATGCATTGTTCAAGTCATTCAGATTAACAGATTCAATTTCTTTCTTCGTTATGAACCAGGCTACAGGATTAATGTCAACTCCAATGACTTTGCAGCCTAATCGAAGTGCCTCCACAATGGTCGTCCCACCACCCATGAAGGGATCCAGCACTATGACTCCTTCAAGATCTGTTTTGCTGCAGAAGGTATGCCATACATCGTTGTTGGATGCTGTGCTGTCACTGAAGGCGGCTATAGTGATCATGCGAAATACGCTGCCGAGACGCCTCGCCCACCATTTATGCATTTTATAGATGGGTTTTTTAGCATTTCCTTCTGCCATGGCGACACGATTGAGATTTTGAATCGGAAAGTCCTTCTCAATAAATTTCATAGGAGCACCTTATCGTACCTTCTCTTCGCTGTACATTTTAGCTTATCTAATACACGTGGTGAGCACAATTGAAGATCGGATTTCCACAGTTCAGTGCAAGTCTATGTTCCACCATATAAGAGCTTTGTGATTTTTTGTCATGTTGAAAAGAATCTTTAAGGTATTCCTGAGAATGAGGATATCAAGGATTTCCTTAGGAGAGTTGTCCATGACGCTCATGAATTTTATCCTAATGCCTGCACGTTCTAAGAGATGTCCCAAAGGCTACACATCGGGGTTGTCAAGTCTTATGGTGCTCCTCACATTGCATCGCTGAATAGAGGAGGTTACTGCTATGAATGATTCAATTAAGAGAAAAACTGACAATTCGAGAGGTCGCACCATTTCCAGCACCACATAA
>JADDYB010000481.1_pt1 | contig 12556 bp, 18 predicted proteins | sample 8641941 | NCBI WGS metagenome assembly JADDYB01 (sample SAMN16275377, study PRJNA637457) | freshwater sediment metagenome | isolation source: Lake Kineret sediment | place: Israel: Lake Kineret | collected 2013 | reverse complement strand
TGTGCTTCAAACCCTGCACAAGTACCATCCTTAACAGCCTTTAATACGTATAAGTGTCCGTATTTGTTTACAGCATCGTTAATATCTTTTTCCGATCCTGTATCAGGCAGGCTTATACTCCAACCCAACTCAAGAGCTTGCTCAGCGAGTATCTGACCATCACCCATCCGATCAGGAATGATAACCTTTGGTCGATTTGTTCTATTCAACCACTTAATTTGTTCTGGCGTCATCTTATTACCAAATATAGCAACACCATTCAACCAATAAGCATCAAACCAACCTTCCATAACATACAATGGAGCATCAGAGTACTCTTGTAGCTTATCAAACCCACTCATTACCTTATCTCGAGGAAAATCTGGGCTCATATACTTCTTTTGAAGCATTCCTGTTAGGTCTCGTCCCTGCCAAAAGATCAACTTGTCGTCTTTATATACTGGGATGATTAACCGGCCATACCATTTGGCATTATCGGGTGCTGTTGTTTTTCTCACCAGATAAAAGGGATACGACTTCCAGTCTATACCACGATCTTCCTTCAAGTACTCAATCGCCCACTGTGCCCACTCGTCCTCTGGATCGTCAGTCAGCTTGTAAAAATACGATGGAAACTTAACTTCATCCGGTTCAATATCTTTGAATGTTGGTCGAGCTTCTTTCGTAGAGCCGTCTTTGTTCATTAGCGCGCCGAACAACACGGGGCGCCAATCAACTTCAGGAATGTTAAACGCTTCCAACACAGTTGCCATCTTTGCCGGCATGTGTGTATGTTCCACCGGATCAAATACAGCAGTATGACCACAATTAAAACAATTATAACCAACGGCCGACCCCTCAAACTTAAATCCGGCGCGCTTGCCCTTTTTTCCGTGGTCGTTGCATACTCGACACAACACAGGAAAAAAGCCTCGACCGTTAGGCCGAGGTGGAAGTGGTACATATTGTCTGATTACTTGTTCGAGGGTAGGGATTTCCATACTGTATATATTACAGTATGGAAGTGAGGGTTGTCAACTTACTCAGCGTCTTTAGTCTTTTTTGTCCGGGGGACACGAGGTTTACGAGGTGCTTTTGGCGTCTTTGGAACTGGCGGTTCCGATTTGACCTTAATCATGTGAGAAAGGCGGCGGCGGATTTCAGGAGATTGCATCCACAGGTCTTCTCCACGCGATAAGCGGTGCACTTCATCGTCAGATAAGAATGGAATGTAAATCTGTTTTGCCAGTGTTGCAAACCACTTGTTCGTGGCTTCAAGTTCCAACGTAATCTCGTTACCTTTGCCCATGATGCCACCGTTAAAGTTGTGGAACATCATCATGCAGTGATCGTTTACTACCATTTCATCACCAACCAAAAAGATCAACGTGCCAAGTGAGTACGCCATACTTTCGAGGATGGTGACAACACGTGCTTGCGTATTCTGAAGTGCGTTAATGATTTGGACGCCAGTATCCAGTTGACCACCAGGCGTATTGAGGTGTACAAAGATGGTATCTGCAGGACCTGCTGTGGCTATGCGGTGAATCATATCCACATATTCAACAGCATCACCTATCGCTTCACTGATGTAAATGTGGATATGTGCAGCTGTGTAAGTCTGCTCATATAGTTTATACGGCTTCTTATCAAGACCAAGCAGGGCAAGTCCCTGTTGTTGATCCACTTCGTCTTCACCGTTATACGATTTTGGGGCTTGTCTTTGCACGGTTGCTCCTTGTTGACATATAGAAGTATTTACTGTCATTAGCAAGAAGAACAAAGTTTAATCCCGCATAGAATAAGGGTAAAAATAGACTTACCCGAATTTATGGAGCACTAACCCAGCCATGTCTACAGGAGCTTGTCTTAGTTTTACCATTTCTTTAACAACCTGTGCGAACGTATCGCCACCAACGACGTTATCGTCTACAATGATAACTTGCGTTGCTGTCAATAAGCTAGCTTCGTTCTCATCGGGAGTAACCCACCCATAGTATGCTCGACCATACTCCGATGCTGCATTTCTCATCATCTGCTTACGTTGAAAGGAGCCTAGCCGTTCGAGCTGTTGCTCTTTCTTTTTTACAGCGGCCTGCAATGCAAGTTCCTGAGGTGATGGCGTATTGCTAGGACGAGTCTCAATTTCCATCTGCAGTTCGTCTCTCAACTCATTCAATTCACGCTCAACTCTCCTCCAATCGGTGGCCTTACTGGGGTCTTTACCCTTTTGTCGTAACAGCGTGTGTGATAGGTGTGGGTGTTGCTTGCGGAGTGCTGTGATGGGTAGGACTCGCAGGGTTGGATATATCTTTGCCAACTCTTCCGCTATGATGGAAGGGAGTGGCGAAGACGATGGCATCACCACAACGATGGTGTCTTTACTCTTCAACATGCGCTGAACCCGTGCGACGGCATTTCGCTTACCCAACGACATGCCCGGGAGCGCTGTTTCTTTCTTACTGTAATCCACGCGCGATAACAAAGTCACGTATTGTTTCACCGCAGCCCGAATGGTGCTTTCCATCTGTTCCACTGTGTATTGTCCGCGCATTTTTAACGCATCCATAGCTGAGGCTGTATTATTACCAAACTCTAAACTATATCCGTAGATAACTGGAAACGGACGGTCGCCGAAAGCAGGGCGGCCTGACTGTGAAATGCGCTCAAACTGTTCCAACTCTTCAGGAACAACGTGTCTGTCGACATTAACTTCAGTTACATTAATGCGGGCTGCTTTTGTGCCCACGTCTGGTATCGAACGGTCTTCGAGAATTTCACGCAATAACATATTGTGCTCCGGGGAGGAATTACGTATTTATCTCCGTGTGCATAGAAAAAGGCTCCCGAAGGAGCCTTTTAACCGTTTGGTTACAACGTGGTCAACGTCGGATTAGGCTGCAATAGCCATATCGTAGTAAGAGTCATTTGCTTTTACTTTGTTTGCTAGATTAACGTGATTCGCCTCACGAGTTGCCTTTATCCTATCTCACCCAATCGAAGCCTGGTCGGCCCCATGAAAAATATACTTTGTCACCGTTTTTGCTACGCTGGTAACGATCAAGACCTCAAAAAGTATACTTTTGGTGGAGCCGGCGGGAATCGAACCCGCGTCTTGAATGCCTTACTTTAAGGTTTACAACCATTAAAACTATTTATACGTCCTCGTCACCAACGGACACCACTTGGGGAAGTACGGCTCTTCGCTCAACTCACTGCTCAGAATTTCTTGTCCCGTTTCATTACACCAAGAGTGTTCCATCATACCACTTTGATATCGATGGTTAGGACAATCTTGACACTCGCTAATTTCAATTGAATATAATTTAATCATTTTTACTCCTATTGCGCTTCCAATCCTGCAACTGGTACCATCGCTCTGACACACCAAGAGCTATCACGAGCAACACAATAACTGGCAACCGTAACGGGACATCGTATGGGTAAAACCGCTCAAGATTTGGGTGGTCAGTATAGAGCAACAAGTACCCAAAACTTGCAACTATCCAACATCCCAACAGGATCAACGATATGGTCATTCGTGTGCCTTATGTGCCCAATCTAGCTTCAATTCTTCCCCGTATTCTTCGGTAATTCCAACGTGTTTAATAGCTTCCTTGATATCAGTCAAGTCATCAACGCTCATATCACCAATGTCGTACGACAGTGTGATGTGAGGGGTGTATTCAGGATAGTCGAATGTTGCACCATGCTCTTTCATCAGAGACTTGTGACGGTCAACCAATTCTGGACAATCGTACTTCATCACAAGGCAGTTTGCAGGTTCTTTACCCTCATCACCTTGTGTCTTCCACACCACTAACTCCGTTGGCGTTCCAATTAACGAATTGTCGTACATCCCACCAGGAATATAGTCAGGTAAAAATTTGCGGCTGTACAACAGCGTCGTATGCAGTTTGTCAACGTTCACCGGCTTTGGGATGCTATTGTCTTCAATGTATTTCTTTACCGCGGCTTTAGTTTCTTCATCAAAATACACACCAGCGTATGTTCCTTTACCCATTGCTTCCATAAGCTCTCTCAGTTTCATGTTATTGTCCTTAGTATGACGTCCGACGGAGCAGTGTAAACACTGCGTCGAATGTCTGTGCGTTTGCAGAGTTCATCGTTTTGAAGTGCTCAGCAACATAGTCAACCGGGAAAAACCGGTCAGCACCTTCAACGATGGTGTTGATAACGGTGACATATGCTTCGTCAACGAGTTCAACACTCTCCTTATATATCAGTTCCCCACCAATGAAGAACACAGTTTTGTGAGCATTATCTTCATCGCGATACTTCGCCAACGACTCAATGTTGGGAATCGGCGTGGCGTTCATGCGCTTCAGCGGTCGAGATGTTACAACGTAGCATTCGCGACTAGGCAATACCGAAGCTTCTGCCATATCTCCCAATTTGCGATCGATGTCGTCGTACGTCGTGCGGCCCATCACACAGATGTTGTTCTTCGTGTGCTGCTGGAACCACTTGAAGTCCTCAGGGTAGTGCCAAGGAATCTTCCCTTCCTTTGAAAATCCACCCATTAGATCAACAGCAACAATTACCGCAGACTTCCACGGCAGTAAGCGATTATAAAACTCTGTCATACGATGTGCGCTTGCTTTGCAGCCTCCATTTGGTCGATAACACGCTGCAGGCTGTCAGCCTCGGTCTTATCCTGGCGGAACTCAATGGCTCGAGGAAGGAACAATGAATGCAGCTTACCCTCTTCCGAAGGATACATAATATCGTTAAACTTCACCGCCATAATTGTATTTAACAGCTCTTTACGCTTGTCGTGAATCTCTTTCCGCTTCTTGTCGGTGAAACCTGACACACCAACTTTCAGCAACCCATCAGAAGTTTGGACCACAATTGAACCAAATAAGTTCTTGTTTTTGCCATTACCTTCTGTGAACCCAACAATTATAAGGTCACACTCAGCCTCAAGTTTGAGTTTAACTTGCTGTTTGCTTGTACCATCGCGCCACGGAGCCTTTCCGTCTTTGATAATCGTACCTTCTTTACCCAGCGCTAACATTTCGCCATAGTGCTTGTATGCTTCAGCAAGACTGTGAACGACGCGTGTTTCAATCAGTTGGATGTAGCCCGAAGAACCCTTTTCAACTAGCGCTTTCAGGCCCGCGAATCGCATTTTGTACGGATGAGGGTCTTTACCTTTGGGTACGACGCTAGTGAGCTCAACACGATCCCATATCTTGTAAACGGGCTTTTCGTCTGCGGCAAACGTTCCACCTTGTTGAACGCTATTCAGAATACCGTTGCCGATTTCGCGATCAAGGATCTCACCGTTCTTCACAACCAACATTTCGCCGTGGTGTTGATATCCTGGTTCCAGCGTTTCTATCACATCTGTTACAAGTTGCACAAATTGGTCAACGGGAAACTGCGTACCATTACGACTTGAGATCCGAACGGAACCGTCACGGTCGTAATCAACGTTAGCAAACATACCATCAGCTTTTTCCTGACTGTATACGCCGTCAACCCAGCTAAATTCAGCCAGTTTAGTATCCTTGGGAAGACAGCAACGCATATACGCAAATTCAGGAATCAGGTCTTTGATTACTTTGTTGACTGTGGATTCGGAGAATCCAGCGCGGAAATCTTTGTTGATAATGCGCCACAACAGCTTGGCAGAGCTCGGCGTCAGACGTGAGAACTCTGCACTTACAGCTTCAACCGCCGCATTCCCAGTAACCGACCGGGTGCACAGGTCGTCTAGCAGTTTCCACGTATTATCGTCAAACACGGAACCACCCAACATGAAGTTGCTTGTCAACGTGGGATCTTCAGGACGAATATTGAATGTTTTGAATGGATTAAGTGTGTAGACCAAAACTCGCTTAAACAAGTCGTGATGACTGAATCGACCAATAATTTCTTGCTTGGCCAATTTGCCTGAGTCAGCGGCAATTTCTTCGATGATGCTGAATACGGTATCGGATGTGATGTTCATGCTAATTCCTGGATGATTATTTAAGGTAGTGCAACTATACCAAACTTTGGAGTTTGGGTCAACAATTATCTGGTAAACAGGTAACGTCTGTGGATTTCATCACGGCGAGCGTCTGTGCAAAGCTGATGTAGTCCTCAACAACCCAACGTTGACATCCGGGGTAGTCGTCCGAGGCCAGCATATGCTCAACGTAGGCAATAGGAATATTGAAGTATTCCGCACATTGTTTGGGGTGTAAAAACTTATGTCCACCTAGGACAACAAAGGTATCAATAATCATACAGCAATCTCAAATTTAATGGCGGGAAGTGGATCATATTCAACGAGTTCAAAATCCTCCGGAACATAATTGTACATGTTTTCTCGAGGACGAAGAATAAGCTTAGGTGAATCCGGTTCTTCCTCGCGACTACAATACTCTTTGGCAGCTTCCAACGCATTGTTGTAGATGTGACAGTGAGAACCTGTGTGGTACAACCTACCAGGCTTCATTCCCAGTTGTTGGGCGATCATATAGACAAACAACGTTCCCGTCCACAAGTTGCCCATGCCAACCCCAATGGGGTAATCGTTTGATCGTTGAAACACGTGCAAGTTCAACACCTTCATCTCACCGTTCTCATCAGGAGAAACGATGAAACTGTAAAACGCGTGACACGCTGGTAGAATCGCCATGTGGTTTGTGTCGGGGCGCCAAAAAGTGAAGCACGCCTGACGGGACTTGGGATTATCACGTAGCGTATTGATTACATAATCCAACTGATTAAAACCTTCTGCGTTTCGGTACCGCCACTCTTTAGCATAACCGATCGGATTTGACACCATAAACTCATAGTCTTTAATATCAGCGCCAAAGTGGATCAAGTTGAATCCATACACATATCCAGCAGAACCCTCTGGTAGATTATGTTTATCCGTAAACTCTTTGTTCTTCCAAGGTGTCCAAATTTTCGCACCCATTGCTTCCAGATCATTGATATCATGGCTTCCGGAAATGTACCACAACACTTCTTTGACGATCGACTTCCATGCAACCTTACGTTTGGTCAAAACTGGAACGCGCTCCGAGATGTCGTAAGATGTACTTAAGCCGAATAGGCATTTCGTGCCTACACCCGTGCGGTCACCTTCAATATCAAAACCTTCAGATATAATACGATTAAGCGCTTGGTCGTACTCGCGCATAATATATTTTGGGTTATTTGTCATACAAAGTCTCCGTCGTGGTAAATGATGGATGGGAGTAGAAATTGCTTGACGTGTTGACGTTGAGCATGATCACTAACATCAACGAAAATTCGATTAAACGATGTGCCTTTGGTCACACACTCAAACTTATCCTTGTAAACAAACATAAACCGTTGTGTTCCATTCACTACAACCTTGCCAACCGATGCCAGGACAGACGTTAGTTGTTGTCCTTCCTCCTGTACTCGACGGGTAAACGCGCCGAACGCAAGTTGTTGTGCTTCCAGATCTTCACCCACATAAAGATATGTGTTGTTGATGTCGCCCAACAATACTTCACCTATCAGCAACTCTACATAATCAACCATCATTGCACCTCAAACAATTCGCCATCACGAACCCACTTTTTCCATGTTCCATCGAAAGCTTCGACGGGAGTGACTTCAAATAGTTCATCAACCTTGCCACTTCGCAGTGGTTTCTTGGCTGTTCGTCCCGTCTTGACAACCTCTACGTTATCATACACGTAGCGCTGGGGTTGAATATCAATGGTTGTCATGCGGGCTCTCCTTGAGGATATAATCCCCACACATGCTGACTGATGATATTGTTCTCATCACGTTCCGTTGGTGGTGTTAACATCCGGTCAATGTAGTCCCGGTCTTGTGTAAAGATTGGAATCTCCTCATCGACCCCACTCGTAAAGTAATCAGGAACGATACACGTTCCCCGTTTCATCCACGTTGGGATATCGTTCCAGTTAACGCCCTTTTCCAACATCAACATATCTTGAACGGTACTATTGCTCTTACCGTGCATTTGTTTTTGGGAGAAGTGGTGGTGACCAAGCATTTGAACACTGTTCCTCGAAGCGTCCTGTTGCCGCCAAATAAAATAGTTTGTTACTTCTTCTTTCGGCAAGTTGTACACCCGCGAATCAAATTGAGCCATGTCGGCAAGGGTATCTTGCTTGAATCCGATATTACTAGCATGCCAGTTGAAAGCTGCTGTTGCAACACTGGCAGATACAGAAACCATCTTTTGGTGCGAGCCTCCAAACCATTGCTGCGTTTCGTGCGTATCCCAATCTCGGAGCAACAAAGAAATCTCGTCAGACTGCGTATATCCAAGAACACAGTTTTGAATACTCTTCACTAGCTCGTGAGTAGTTTGAACCATGAGTTCGTGCATGGCAATGCTGAAAGGCGTGTCATGATTTTTCATCGTTGGATCAAATCGCGTGAGTCGTTTTGAGAACGTGTGAAATGCTTTGCCGTCAATACGAATGATGACTGGTGTGCGGCCGAGCAGTTGTGTTTTTGTGGTGGATTCGTATTTCTTCATCCGATCACCAAGAGAGTCTTTGGTCACTTGTCACTCCTATGTGGTATTAGTGGTGACAGTATACGTAATTTACTCTATTTTGTCAACCAGTGTATAATGGACTTGCGTCTTACGAAACACTGCTTTGTAGACCGGCGCCAGAAATATAAATCAACGGTGGAGTATGCCAAGTACGTAGCATAGAATGAACATAACACGATAAACGCGGTAAGAGGGAGGTCAAACAATATCCCCATTGCACTTATGATGAATAGCGACGCGGTAGTTACAATTAGTGTTCGCAGTTGTAGGGTGTCTGTTGGTTTGGTACACTCGTTGGCCCTTGGACAGCGTTTTAATTTTTCGCAACTTGTCATTGCGTAAAACAGGTAGGTCACTAAAATTCCCCACCCCATCAAAAATGTAGCTGATAAGCACAGCATGAGGTGTATTGCGTGAGGATCCATGAGTAGAAACGTACTAAATTAGTCGAAAGTTGCGGTGGCACCGTTTAACAGAAGACCACCAGCGCGTAAGATCGATAGACATGTAAGTTAAGTGTGTTGTGTAGAATACATTAACAACAGTGATCCAAGACGTGCATTCGTTGGCTAATTCGAATTGAGCGAGATACCCCAGCAAAAACACATTGACAAGTGCTACTAGCAAGACCGTATACTTGTCGCTTTGACGTAACACTGTTGGGCGGCACATAGAGGTCTTTTTGCTTAGTCGGTACACCATAGTGAGCACCCCAACGCCCCACACGAGCACAAAAACACTCCACACGTACAACAACACAGGAAAACTTTGTAACAGGTCCACAGGTGTTAAAGCATTCATATCTTACAAATCCTCGATGTGATGTATTTGTTACATTACAGACTGTATGTGTATAACCAATGAGTTACACGCGTTAGTTATTGGTGAGTCTATTTATACGGATAGGGGAAATACCCCTATATAACTTGATTCAAACATAAATAATGTACAATGCGGAGAACCAACGAAATGGACAAAGAAAATCATAACACAGAAGAACTTCCGGTGCGGTTTCCTGGTGCATTGTCACTCAAGGACCTCATCACGTTGGTGTCTGTGGCGGTCTCACTAACGATCGCATGGGGCGTGTTTGGTACTAGGTTGACTTTACTAGAAAAACAAGTGACGGGACACGAAGTTCAAGACACCAAGGTTGAACGACAAGTGACTGAATTGGAGCAACGCACCAACAAAGCGGAACAGCGGCTTCGTGAAAACGAATTCCTGGTGGATCAGCTATACGTATACTCAGGAAAGCCTCAACCAAAACGTAGAGACCCATACTAAAAAGGAGCCTTTCGGCTCCTTTTTTTACAGATTAAGTTCGTCTCGAGTTATAATCCACTGTTTAACAAAATCTGACCGAACAATATCATGGTGTGTGAAACTAACTTCACTGAATGCGTTCATCCGTTGAATGATGCACAACATTTCCGCAAAGCCTGTCTTTTCCTTACCTGTCAAATCCATTTGGTGCTTGCTATCACCACACATAATTAGTCGAGTGTTTTGACCAACACGGGTAACAATGGAATCAATTTCCGCCCATGTCATGTTTTGAATCTCATCAACAACAACAATAGCGTTATCCCACGTAAGACCACGAACGTGCGAGGATGTACAGAATTGAACTAGACCAGCTTCTTTCATATCTTCATACGTATTCATCTTGCCGCAAATGTCAGTAAAGATGTCTTTGTATGGAGTTTCGAACGGCTGGTTCTTTTCTTCCTGCGTACCTGGGAGGAATCCTTGGTCGCGAGTAGTAACCGCAGAACGAATGATGATGATTTTGTCGGCGGGTGTGCTCTTATTAAGCACTTCTGATAATGCCAGGTAAATGGCAACAAACGACTTGCCTGTACCAGCAGAACCATGAGCACAAATGTGTTGGCCTTCGAAAAAGTCATGAAACATCTCACGTTGCGTGGGTGTTAGAGGTTTAACCGCCTTCAGGTCGTGCGTTGTCCAGGTTTTGCGCTTAGGACCGTGTTCCTGGGCGCGTGCGTTTGCTAGGTATGCGTCTTCAAAATCATATACATTATCACGTCTGGATCTTACTGCGGCACGTTTCCTGGCCATACTATACCTCCTATGGTAAAAGTGTTAGGTGTGCTAGGGTTGTTCGCAAGCGGACGCTTGCTTGGGGAAAAGCAGGAATGATGACTTGATACAACTTTGTGTGGAAAGCCTGTCATGTAGCGGTGTTTGCAGATTAAGTCGCTGTTGAGATTATTTATAGCCACCTAGTAACTTCACAAGAAATACCTGTAAAAAGAAAGGGGTTAGGACTCTCGTCTCTAACCCCTTTGTTGTTACTTCTCCCAGTTTTCCTTGGTTCCCAGCGAATACACTTTGTCAAATCCATACAGGTTGACGTAGTTAATTGCTGACTTTAACGTTGGGTCATCGTCGCTTTCTCCAAACAAGATGATTGGAGTGTTCTTTGGTTTAGCTGATAGTTGTGATAGTTGGCGCAACGATAGGTTAATAGCGCCAGGAAGTGTGCCATCTCTGTATGCGACAGGACTACGCACATCAACCAAAACGGCTCCTTTGTCGATTAGCGACTTTGCTTTCTTTCCAGCTACTTTTTGTCCAATCATTTCTGCTCTCCTTGCGTTACACTTGCTCCATTACTGCGTCTTCTTGAATCTTGCCCGTACCGTTACAACAACGGCACATGTGTGTCCGCGGTCGATCAAACAGGTACCAGTCGCCACAGTCCCACACCAAGAGCCCCATTATTGCGTTTTCATCCAGCTGCTCTGCGCTGTTGTTGTATGGAGTACCCACTATGCGATTATGTTGTGGGTTCATACAAACGGTGTAATCCCCATAGTATTTGTGTTTGAGTAGTAGCTGCTTACCTTGTTTCAACAAATTTATACGGCGTTCAAACTTTTTAATGTCAATCATGTGTATTTACCCAGTTAATTAATGAGGAACCGGAAGTAGCAACGACTTCACGATATGGATACCTTCGTCAATCGTCTTTACCCTGAATCCACATGCTTCGCGAATCATTGCGTGTTCGTGAATATTATCATTGTCTTCCATTACCAGCACAACCGGTTTGCGGAACGCCCATCCCCACGCAATCTCCATTACCGTACCAATGCTTACTCTATTGGCACCAAGCAGATTGACGAAGAGTGCATCGCACCGCATACAATCGTATGAGTCTCTAGCAAAAATGCCTCGCTGTGACGACATCACTGTCGCCTCATACGAATCTGCGATACTCGTTTCGTGGAACAAATAATCCTTCGATCTCAACGGTGAAAAACCGTTAATGTCAGGTGCCAACTGTTCCATTACATACTTACGCCAGTCAGTGCTTTCACCCCACGACGTTCCTGTTATTGGTCCTGCTAGGTATACGCTTGGCTTACTCATCGTTGCCTTCTAAAATATTACGCTCGGCGTCTAGGTCACGATAAACCGCATTTAACATATCAAAAGCATCGGGGAACCGCTTCTTCAGTTTTGCAAGGTTGCGTTCCAACCCATCATCCCACGACATCTCCAAAGCATCATGCAAGATTGCAATGTACCAGCAAGAATCAATACATTCTTCTTGGACATTAACAGCATCGATGGGGGTAATGCCAGTTACTGCTTTCATCAACGCTTCAATCAGTTCTGTACCTTCCGTAGCAACGCCAACACAACCGTGGAATACACGGGGGTCAACTGGAAGCAAGTCAGACGTACGCAGGTCTGTTTGTTCTGGTAACAGTAATGCACCATCAGCACCACTCAAATCGTGAAGCGATTGGACGTGGGCGTTCCATGCATTTATATCGATTGGCTTACCGTAAAACTGATTCTTCTTGATCATGTCGAGAAGGTTGCCGGCGTGAATAAACATGTTAGCAACAAGCGTTAGTGTAGTTAAGTCGACTGTGACATTATCAATTCGACTTTCTGTGCGAGTAGCCTCTTTTACGTATCGTGTGAGTTCCATACTTTCTCCTTATTGTTTGGAATAAGTATAAACGATCTTGGAATGATAGGCAACAAAAAAGCCACCCGAGGGTG
>JADDYB010000480.1_pt1 | contig 12576 bp, 15 predicted proteins | sample 8641941 | NCBI WGS metagenome assembly JADDYB01 (sample SAMN16275377, study PRJNA637457) | freshwater sediment metagenome | isolation source: Lake Kineret sediment | place: Israel: Lake Kineret | collected 2013 | reverse complement strand
AGTGGCTTAACAGCCGCTGGCAAATCGCCCTCCAGCTGCAAGATGGCCACGTCTTCTCCATCTGCTGGCCGCCAGAATTGTGGCAAAACTTTGGCCGCAACCTGCGCGCCAGTGGCGCTAAAAATCAAAACAACCTTTTCCGGTCTGGGCTCGCCCTTTTTCTGGGACGCTTCCGGCTGGACCACATGGGAGCAGGTGGCCAAAAGTCCCTTATCAGAGACCACAAAGCCGCACCTGCGGTAGTCTTTCCATCTGACTGAAGTATTTTGACTACGCCGGCCTTCAGATCGAGATCCAATCCGGTCACCTGCTATAATCCAGCACTATTGCGATTCGTGTCAAGGCTGCTAAATTGGCTGATCTTCGAAAGTCAGCCTTTTTGTTTCTCGCGCTTCCATTTCAGGCTCACTTTGAAGTTGGCCTCGGTTCCAACTTTGGTTATTACCACGCCAGCATCGGCTTTGAGGGTAAGGCCGAATTCCACTGCTGCCTCATCAGGAGGGTTGGCAATGTTTATTATCTTGGAGATGATGGAATTGGACAGTGGGCTTAGTGCGCTAATGGCTTCCTCAAAGGATTGAGCCGCCTCTCCAGGGATGCCCCGGCTGGCCCTCACTACTCCGCCCTCCGGTCCTTGATCGGCAGCCTCTACATACACAAAACCACCGGACTCCAGAGGAAACTTGACCAGTTGATTAGCCATATTCTTATATTATCATACTTGCAACTATTAATAAAAGCTTGTCACTTGCTTTGATTTTCGGCTTTGGGCTAGAGTGGAGCAGTGTTTGGCAATCTTGCGGGAAAAGATGCAGCTAGAAAAGAGTAAATTGTTTGCCGGACTAAATTGAGCCGATAGGAGATGAATAGAAGTTAGCTGATGGGTGATAAGTTATGCTCGAAATTTTGCGAAAAAGACGCAGCATCCGAAGATACAAGGATAAAGAGATCGAACCGGAAAAGATTGAACTCTTAAAAGAAGCAGCTCTTCGCGCTCCTTCTTCCCGAGCCATCAAGCCCTGGCAGTTCGCGTTTGTCACAGATCGGGCCATGCTGGAAAAGCTATCAAAGGCTAAGGAGGATGGCTCCGGCTTCCTAAAGGGTGCGGGCTTAGGTGTAGTAGTCTGCGCTGATGAGAACGAGTCTGATGTCTGGATTGAGGATTGCTCTATTGCCTCCATAATCTTGCAGCTTGAAGCATTGAGCCTTGATCTGGGCTCCTGCTGGATTCAGATCAGAAATAGAATGCATGACGATGAGAGGACATCGGAAGATTATATCCGTAGCTTGCTTGAATTGCCCAAGAACATACGAGTAGAATCGATAATCTCTATCGGCTACCCAGGCGAAGAAAAAGCGCCAATTTCAAGAGATCAGCTAGACTACCACAAAATCCATTGTAAGTGATGAAGCGTTTGGCAGAAATAATGAATAGTGATGGAAGACGATCTATAATTATCTCAAAAATCACCGCAAATTAGTTATAAAGGCGTCACATATCGGTTTCTGGAGTGATGTATATGCCAAAGGTGGCCATAATTTTCGGCAGCGGGTTGGGGAGAACAAAGCAGATGGCTGAGGCCATAGCCAATGGTGCTAAAACCATTGAAGGCGTCGATGTTGTGCTCAAGGATGCTTACGATACAGTTATTGAGGATGTCAAGGATGCCGATGCTCTAATTCTGGGAGGATCAACCTACAATTATAAGCTGATAAAATCCATGGATCCTGTTTTGCAAAAACTTGCAACTCTAGATCTAAAGGGCAAGATTGGTGTGGCTTTTGGCTCTTATGGCTGGAGCGGAGAAAGCCTAACCAGGCTGATTGCCAGAATGAAGTCCTTTGGGATGAAAGTGATTGAGCCGGAAGTGACCGCTATTCAAGTTCCGGATGCTTCAACCATCGAAAGGTGCTTTAACCTGGGAAGAACGGTGGCTCAAGGGCTCATTGCTTAAGAATTACTAAAGAAATGTTAAGATTCAAAAAAAATTCTAATTGGAAAAATATTATGCACTGCATGGTGCTAGCCAATCTCTTTTTAAAAATATTGGTTTAACGCGGTCAATTGGCATTCGGAGATCTTATTACCAAGACAGGTTTGCTCTGCTCTTCCGGCTGCCTCGAAGGTGGTGCTTCCTACTATTGGCTGATCCAGCGATCCAATCCTATGCCGGTTGAGTACTATGGAGGAGGCTGCTCCTTGGCAACTAGTACTATTTTTTTTCCAAACGGCCCGTATCAACATAAAAGATTAAAAAAATTATGTAATAATTTATATTCAAATAGCAAAAAATGTTTATGCGTTCAAATCCTCATTAGCAGATATGGCCAAATTGCAGATCCCTTCGCAGATCAATGCAGATGAGGAGGTGGAAGAGAGAACGGAAGCAGCTCCTGCTAGGGCTATATGGACAGGCAGCCTAAGCATAGGTTTGGTCAATATACCGGTTAGGGCCGTTCCCATGACCATCGAGAAAAAGAGTGGCTTTCGCATGTTGCATAATCGCTGCAATACCCCAATCTCTTACAAGAAGTTCTGCGGCGAAGGAGATGAGGTTCTCCAAAGCGAAATCGTCTACGGATATAAGCTGGATAGAGGCAAATATCTGGTCTTCGATAAAAAAGAGATAGCGTCAGCAAAACCGGAGTCCAGCAAAGTGATAGATCTAGACAGGTTCGTGAACTTCTTCCAGGCAGATCCTCATTATTTTGAGAGGACTTATCTCCTGATCCCGGACGGCTCCGAGATGGCCTATGCATTGCTTAGAAAGACCCTTGAAAAAACAGGCAAGGCTGCCATAGGAAAGATGACTTTGAGCTCTAAGGAGCGAATAGTCTTGATTCATTTTTATCGAGGTGCAATCGTTGCCACCCTTCTTCGCTATCAAGATGAAGTGCTCGATCCATCCAATAGGCCTGAAATTAGAGATCTCCCGGAGCCTACCGAGAAGGAGCTGGCGCTGGCCAAAGATATTGTAGACCGGCTGACTGGCGACCTGGATCTAAGCTTATATCATGACCTATACAGAGAACGAATTGACACTCTCATTAGCTCAAAGCTCAAGGGCGAGGTATTGCATCTAGAAAAGAAAGCCAGCAAGCAACCTGCTAAGAGCCTGATGGAAGCTTTGAGACAGACCGCAGAGTCCCTTAAATGAACTGTTTTTTCTGATCATGAATCCAGTCAAGCCTATGCTGGCAGTTGCAGGAAAGCCTTTCACATCTCCTGGCTGGATCTTTGAGCCCAAGATCGATGGAACTCGCTGCATAGCTCATGTCTCTAAAGAGGGGGTTGTGCTTCAAAACAGGCGTTTGATTGATATAACATATCGCTATCCAGAATTGGAAGAATCTCTGGCCAGATCAGAGGCCCTCATCCTCGATGGCGAGATCTGCGTTTTCTCAGAGGACCGTCCAAACTTTTCTGCTCTGGCCGAAAGAGAGCACCAAAGCCAAAAAAAGAAGATTGACTATCTCTCAAAAGCTATGCCTGCCAGCTACGTTGTCTTCGATATTCTCACTGTGAAAGGGAAAAATATAATGGAAGTATCTCTCTTTGAACGCAAAGAGATCATCAATGAAGAGCTGCAAGAGGACGATCTAGTCTCCATCATTGATTATTTTCCTCAGGAAGGCGAGACCTACTATAAAGCCGCCGCCAAGATCGGACTGGAAGGCATAATGGGCAAGCGCGAAGCATCAACATATCAACCCGGCATTAGGAGTTCGGATTGGGTAAAGATCAAGAGGAGTTTAACAGCAGATCTAGTAGTTGGCGGTTATATTCCCGGAAAAGGAAACAGGGAAGCTCACTTTGGCGGCCTTTTGGTGGGAGCTTATGACTTAGGAAAGCTCGTTTATGTAGGCAGAGTAGGCTCTGGATTTTCGCAAAGAGAGCTGGAGTATGTGACTCAGTCCTTTGAGAAATCCCTGCAATCGCCCTTCTCCAATCCTCCAACCACTCCTGAAGTTATTTGGCTTAAACCAAATATAGTAGTTGAAGTCACTGCCATGGAGGTCACTCATGATGGTCATCTGAGAGCTCCAGTATTTATCAAGATTAGGGATGATAAGGATCCGATGGATTGTTTGCTAGAGCAGCTTGGGATACCTTCTTTAAAATCATAAATAGTGTATATTTTAGCCACTAGATCGATCGAATTTAAGCCTCAAACCGCTGTATGGCCCGACTCTGATTCTTCAGCCTAAGCAATCTCGGCCTCAGAACTGCTATCTAGCCCTCAGAATGTGGCAAGAACGACCGCTATTCTTCTCAAAATAGTCCTGATGATAATCTTCAGCCGGGTAAAAGGTCGATGCTGGGACGATCTGGGTGACAGCCTTATTTGAATAGACACCCCAGCGGTCAAACTCCTCTTTGGATTTCTCTGCGGCTATTCTTTGAGCATCATTATGGTAGAAGATGGCCGATCGATATTGGGTTCCGATATCCGGTCCTTGTTGGTTGGGCGTGGTGGGATTGTGCAGCCTCCAGAAGAGCGAGAGCAGATCTTCATAAGAAATAATCTTTGGGTCGTATTTTACCAATACTGCTTCGGCATGGCCCGTCATTCCGGTGCAAACATCTCGATACGTAGGATTTGGGTGTGCTCCACCCGCATATCCAACGGTAGTTTCCATCACGCCTTTCTGCTGCTTGAAGATGGAATCTACACCCCAGAAGCACCCGGCTGCAAATGTGGCCAGCTCATATTCAGATCCCTCTGGAGCGGACTTCTGCTTGTCAAATAGCTGTCGAAATTCTCCATAGCCCTCTTTTTGGAGATCTTCCGCCGGTATAAACCCTAAAGCTGCTGAGTTGATGCAATAGCGCAGTCCGGTTGGTCTTGGTCCATCATCGAATACATGGCCCAAATGAGAATCTGCTTTTTTGCTTCGAACCTCTTCGCGGGTCATCCCACCGCGGTGGTCTAGTTTTGTGATGATATTGCTATCCTTCAGTGGCCTGGTAAAACTGGGCCATCCAGTTCCTGAATCGAATTTGTCCAGAGAGCTGAACAGCGGTTCACCCGAGACTATATCTACATAAATTCCAGCTTTCTTGTTATTCCAAAACTCGTTATGAAAGGGAGGCTCTGTTCCGCATTCTTGGGTAACGTGAAATTGAATGGGCGTCAAGCCTTTCTTTTTATCGTCTTCGCTTTTCATAATAATCCTTCTCGATCTCAAATTCCTTCTCGATCTTAAGCCAACTTATAATCAATATTATATGCTATAGTATCATTTCCACTTATTTAGCTTATCAGGCGACTTAGCCAATCAATCAATAAAACTCTAGTAGCAGCAGGCAAAATCAGAGTTGAAAGCATTGTGACAAATGACTCAATTGGCAATTCATTACTTCATTAAGCCTAATCTTTTTATAGTTCATAGACAAGATTATAAATAATGATGCCATAAAAGCTAATGAAGAATTTGAGAGAAATATACAGCTAGTATACATAATAGCATTTAAAAATAGCATTTAGAAGAAAAATAGGAAAAACCGATTGGGCCAGGACAACTAAGCTTGAATATTTGGGAGTAGCGGTGACGGTCTTTGAAGTCCATTATTAGGGGATGCATCGGCACAATAGTGGGAGAGACTAATCCTGTATCATTTAAATTTCTCATCGAAAAAGATGTAGGCAGGGGGGCTTATGTCAAAGCCAAGGCAGAAGGTAGAGAATGGCTGTTGGCACAAATAGAGGACATCAAAAGGTCGAATACGGCCTACAATTTGAACTTGCTCAATGGGCAAGGCAGAGATTGCGCTTCCAGAGAGCTAATGGTGGCCGAGGCCAGAGTCATTGGTGTTGGCATTGAAGGGAGGCTGCATCCGCCCACCAGTCCGGCGCGCCCAGGAGAGCAAGTTTTCGTAGCCGACGAGAAGCTGATAAAGTCCAGCCTTGGATTATCTAAAGGAGATATGTATATCGGCTTGCTGAAAGGCTATGACCTGCGAGTTGAGCTGGACGCCAATACATTAGTTCAAAAGCACTGCAGCATCCTGGCCAAGACGGGGAGCGGCAAATCTTACACCTCAGCAGTAATCCTGGAAGAACTCCTGGAAAAAAAGGTAGCTTTGCTGGTAATCGACACTCATGGAGAATATGGCTCCATGAAGGAGCCTAACCGTGTGGGCGATTTCAATAGATTTAAGATAAAACCCCGAAGCTACGATGTCACAGTTTATACGCCTACAACGCTGGCTGTAAATCCCCGGGCGGACCGGCCTTTCCGGTTCAATGGCATAAATCTCTCCGCCAGGGAAATTGCCAAGATGATCAGCCATGAGTCGTCAGCTAGCGGAATGTTGGGGCTTCTGTACGAGACCATCAGCATTTTGAGCGAGCAGACGGATGTTTACACCCTGGAGGATGTGATCGAGCAGGTCATCAAGAGCACCTCTAAGGTTAAATGGAACCTCGTCAGCCATCTGGAGTCATTGATGGAAATCGGCCTGTTTTCCGGGATTCCCACGCCCATTACTGAGCTGCTCCGGCCGGGAAGAGCATCGATCATCGATATGACCGGCATCCAGCCCGATCTTCAAGGCATGATCGTGGCCAAATTGCTGGCGGAGATCTTCGAGGCCAGGAAGCGCAAGCTCATCTCTCCAGGAATGGTGGTAGTGGAAGAGGCCCACAACTATATACCGGAGAGGGGCAGCGGCAATGCAGCCAGCACTGGAATTATCCGGACTATAGCCTCAGAGGGCAGGAAGTTCGGTCTGGGGCTGATGGTCATCAGCCAGAGGCCAGCTCGTGTTGACAAGAACATAATCTCCCAGTGCAACACTCAGATCATCATGCGGGTCACTAACCCTAACGATTTAAAAGCTCTGAGCAAGGGTTTGGAGGGCATGACCTCCGATCTGGAAGAAGAGATAAAACGGCTGCCTGCAGGAACGGCTATGCTGGTGAGCAACGAGATCGAGAGGCCTATCACTGTGAGCATAAGGCCTAGAAAATCTAGGCATGGCGGAACCAGCACTATGATAGTAGCCAAAGAGAGCCGGTCTTCTGCCAAAGATAAAGGATCAAAGCCAGGGCATTCTATCAAGATCTCCAAATCCAAGGAGAAGGCCGGAGGCGGCCTGCTGAAGTTCTTTTCTAAAAGAGCATGATTTGTTTTTAGATTTAGAGCCTAGATCGAATGAGCATTGGCTGAGATCCACTCTTTTTAATTTCTCTTCTGCTCCTCTAAGGCCTTGATCACCGCTTCAACATGGCCGTTGACCTTAACTGACCGCCATATCCGAACTATCTTTCCCTGCGGATCTATTAAGAATGTAGATCTCACCACCCCATAGCTCTCCTTTCCATAGGCCTTTTTGAGGGCCCAGACGCCATAGGCATCCATGACTTTATGATCGGCGTCGCTCAGCAAGGAAATCTTAAGATTGTGCTTTTCCGAAAACTTCCGGTGGCTTTCGGTTGAGTCTTTGGAAATCCCAATGACCTCTGCCCCAAGACTTTGAAAAGCCTCAAAGTGGCTGGTGAAATCCACAGCCTCGCGGGTGCAGCCGCTGGTGTTGTCTTTGGGGTAGAAATAAAGAACTGTCCATTTTCCTAAGTATGAATTCAAACAGACTTCAGATTGATTGCTCGACGGCAAACAAAACTCCGGTGCCAAGTCTCCAACTTTGACCATGAATAATTCCTCCTCCTGTGATACTGTTTTTTTGAAGTATAAAGGCAATTTTGAGCTATAACTTCTCGATTTGTTCTGTTCGACTACCTGCAATTTCCGTGATCCTTTCCAAGAGCTCGCCAGGCTTCATAGATGCATGACTATTGCCCATGAAGACTTCATCCTTTATCTGCTTTCCAATAATATCGTCAAACCCTTGATGAACTCTGATCAAAACACTCCCCATTAGCTTGGCTGTCTTGTGAGAAAGCCGGTCTAAATCTCCATCCACCACTCCAATTATCGGAACGCCTAGACGGGCCAAGATGTCTGCGGCAATGGCTGTGGTGTCGTCGCCTATAGTGACTGCCACACGCGCATCTCTGGCCATCTCGAAGACTTCTTCTGCACAGTGATCGATAATTACTGCGCCAAGGCCATTATGCTCAGAGTCCCCTGGCTTTGGCTTTGCTTTTAATTCTCCTTCAGTACGCCTTATGTCGCCACTGCGAATTATGGCCTTTTCGCAATCGACCATCTGAAGCTTCTCAATTCCATGAATCTTGGGCTTTGCTCCTATAAAGTCGATTATTTTCCCTTTTGAAAAGCGAATTTCTACGCGGTTGCTCGTGGCTTTGGCTACAACAATTCCGTTTATGGATATCAGCTCGCCGGGCAAGACTCCAGTCAGGCTGCGCTTCATTAAATTTCCCTGGCGAATTGTGCTCATATGCTTTGCTGGTTGGGACATTAGCTCGAGCCCTAAAAGGTCTGCTATTGTCCTAGCATACTGATTATCAACTCCTGATAAGCTGGTTACAAATAATCCTCCACAGTCGACCTGGACTACTGGCAGCGTCACGCACGCGTGATCAGAGACAGCGGCTCCAAAAGCCAGGCCAGTCTCCCTGGTCTTTGCCTGGTTTAAGAGCACCACAAGGTCTGCAAAGCTTTGCATGCTTCTAATGGACTGGCTGGGCGTCCTTCTCTGACTTATCTCAATGACCTCTTCCAGGCCGGCGTCGATGACAGCTACCCGTCCCATGGTCCCTCCTAGGACTGCTGTCACTCTGCCCAGGCTTTCCAGGCGCTTCAAAACCAACAGAGCATTGCCGCTGTCTACAACTTCTGGCCCGTGAACGACGACACCTATTTTGATCATTACTCTATCGGGGGTTCATAATTTGCCGATCATTGTCCGCCCTTGGAAATTATTTACAACTGCTCCATCTGGAGCGGCCATGATTTCCAGGCCGCTAAATTCTTCCGAGCTGCACAGGATATTTTGCTCCGGGTGGGTCCCAGGCTCTATCTCGCAGGAAAGATTGGTCATCGGGCCAATGGAGATCACCGTCTTTAATCTAGGCGATGCCGGATGTCCTTTCGGAAGCACTATAAGTGGAGATTCCAGCTCTCTTATCTGGTAAATAGTGCATCCAAGCCCTCGCTGTACTTTCTCTCCCACGCCAAAGGAAGATGCTACTATCAGGTCTTCCGGCTCCGTAAAAAGGGCGATTTCCGTTGTGTCTGTTTCTAGATAAAAAAACTTGCCCAAAGTCTTGGCAATAGCTACAGTTCCACTTTCACCAAGCAGATATGCGATTTGATCGTCTTTAAGCGAAATATGCATGGATTTCAGGCAGGTTTTACATTGCGGGATTTGCACGAGGGGCACATAGCCTTTCTTCCCATGGCCTTGAATTTATTATTGCAGTCCAGGCATTCGAAATCCTGTGCAGTTAGAGATTCGATGTTTCCTATGTCCGGTCCACCGCCAACTGTACACATATTGGCTTCACCTCCACTGTGCTGTATTGGATATCTGTCTATTTAAATTAGGCGGGACTATTGGCTGGATTTTGCCATGATCTGACGAATAGCTTTATAGATTGAGCAGCAAGTTACTTCGGAACTTTAGAGCACAATTAGCATAGCATTTATGCTAGAGCTGAAAAAATGACAGACCAGAACATATCGCCTGCACATTTTGCTACCACATCCTTCAACATACTGGCTATAGCAGCTTCAGCCGGAGGGCTTGCTGCCATAGGCAAGATCTTATCCGGCTTGCCGGCTGATTTTCCCGCTGCAATTGTGATAGTCCAGCATCTCGACCCCAGGCACCGCAGTTTGATGGCTGAGATTCTAAGCCGTCGCACAACTTTGAGGGTCAAGCAGGCAGAGGAAGGGGATATCTTGAGCCCATCAACTGTGTACATCGCCAAGCCCAATCATCATCTTCTTGTAAACCCTGATGGCACTCTATCCCTTTCTCAATCTGAGCAGGTTCATTTTGTCCGTCCTTCTGCAGACTTGCTGTTCGAATCTGTAGCTGCAAGCTATAAGGATCGCGCTATTGCCGTAGTGCTCACAGGTACAGGCTCTGATGGCACCAAGGGAGTGCAAGCCATCAAGAAAATGGGTGGAACGGTAATTGTTCAGGACGAGGCGACCTCGGATTTTTTTGGAATGCCTAGCTCAGCTATCAAAACCGGTAACGTGGATTTTATCCTATCTCTGGACGAGATCCCTTCCATTCTCATTTCCTTGATTAAGGGAGGAGACATTGCTTGATTGCTGCCAAGGATGAGAAGTTCGAGATGCTGCTAGAATATCTCCAGCAGAACCGTGGATTTGATTTCACAGGATATAAGCGCCCCAGCCTCATGCGCAGGGTAGCTAAGCGCATGCAAATGCTAGGGATAGGGGAGTTTGGAGAGTACACCGATTACCTTCAGGTACGTCCGGAAGAGTTCCCAGAGCTTTTCAACACCATCCTCATCAATGTAACATCTTTCTTCCGGGATCCGCAAGCCTGGAGCTTCCTTTCCCAAGAGATCCTCCCCAAAATCATTGAAGGTAAAAAAAAAGACGGACCCATCAGGGTCTGGAGTGCAGGTTGTGCATCGGGCGAGGAACCTTATACCATTGCCATTTTGCTTGCTGAGTCCCTGGGATCTGACGAGTTTCGCAGACGCGTCAAGATCTACGCCACGGATATAGACGAGGAGGCCCTAAACCAGGCACGTTAGGCGATCTATAAAGCAGACGATCTTCAGCAGATCCCCTCACATCTGCGCGAAAAATACTTTGGGCCTGCCGAGGGCAACTTCATATTTAACCACGATCTGCGCCGTTCAATCATTTTCGGCCGCCACGATCTAGTAAAGGATGCACCCATCTCCAGACTGGACCTTCTCATATGTCGCAATACGTTGATGTACTTCAACTCTGAAACCCAAGGGAACATCATTGCTCACTTGCATTTCGCCCTCAACGACAAAGGTTATCTGTTTCTGGGAAAATCAGAGCTGTTGCTCACTCATTCCAACCTTTTCAATCCCGTGGAACTGACCAACCGCATATTTGCCAAGGTACTCAACGTCAATCTGCGGGATCGATTGCTAGTGCTGGCCCAAGCAGGAAACCACGAGGCAGGCAACCGCCTGGGCAGATTCATGCGTCTCAGAGAAGCGGCCTTGGATGCGTCACCTGTAGCTCATATAATCATCGATCTAGACGGGAATCTAGCCCTGGCAAATAACCGAGCCAAGTCTCTCTTTGGTCTGGGAGCAGCCGACTCAGGTCGTCCGATACAGGATCTGGAGGTCTCTTACCGACCTGTGGAGGTCCGCTCTCTTCTGGAGCAGGCATATGCCAAACGCCATTCCCTCACTTTGCATAAGGTTAAAAGACTTCTACCTGACGGAGAGGTCCAGTACTTGGATGTGCAAGTTGTGCCTTTGCAGGATAACGGCAACATTCTCGGCGCGAGCATAACCTTCGATGACGTCACGCGTTACCAAAACCTACAGGAAGAATTGCAGCGTTCCAAGCAGGATCTTGAGACCGCTTATGAAGAGCTCCAATCGACCAACGAAGAGCTTGAGACGACTAACGAGGAGCTCCAGTCTACGGTGGAGGAGCTGGAAACCACCAATGAGGAGCTGCAGTCTACTATGAGGAGCTTCAGGCCATCAATGATGAACTGGGCAAGCGCACTGACGAGCTAAATGCTGCCAATGCCTTTAACCAGTCGATATTTGCCGGTTTGGATTCCGGAATAGTCGTCGTGGATAGCAGGATCAATGTAATCTCCTGGAACCATAGATCGGAGGATCTATGGGGCCTGCATGCGGATGGGGCCATAGGACAGTCCTTCTTAAGTCTGGATATTGGCCTGCCCGTCGAGAAGCTTAAGGGGCTCGTTCAGGCCTGCCTGAACGGCAAGATTGATCGCAAAGAGGTGGTCTTGGACGCGGTCAATCGGCATGGCAAGGCGATTAAGAGCCAGGTTGCCCTTACCCCACTTATCGGGGCCGATGGTTCGAGGCGGGGGGTTATTATGTTGATTGAAGAGCTGGATAGATCGGACAGATAAAATGTGGCGCAAATCGCGAAAGCAAGGCTGCAACTTCACGCCCTAGAATAGATTTTTTGATTTTTTTTTCTGCAACATAACAATAAAAGATTTCTTATTGTTGCGCTCCAGAATATCATAAAGAAGTGGAGCTGATACCATCGTTCGAGCAGAACCTTTGACCGACCGTACTCAGATAACATATCCTATTACAGTATGACCAGGGCCAACTGGAATTTGGAGATATGGAGAATCATAGAATTCTAAAAACATACCAAAAATTCGAGCATGTTTTTCTTGAGTATTCGACCAGATTGATATCTGACAGCCAAAATTATTTCCATCATATGTACTTATACGGGCCTGAAATATTAGCTTTATAAACAAAAACACATATAATTTATTACTTCTAAATATACAATTATGATATTGAGATGAACGATAGTAATAATAATAGGCAAGTGCATATAATCCTTTTAAGATTTCGCATGAGAAACACTTCGTCGATACTGCTTAAGGGGCACGTCAACCACATGCCCCTCGGTCAATCTTCCTAACCTCGTAGCCACTCCGTCGAAGGA
>JADDYB010000479.1_pt1 | contig 12579 bp, 8 predicted proteins | sample 8641941 | NCBI WGS metagenome assembly JADDYB01 (sample SAMN16275377, study PRJNA637457) | freshwater sediment metagenome | isolation source: Lake Kineret sediment | place: Israel: Lake Kineret | collected 2013 | reverse complement strand
GCATAACTCTGAGTATAACTGGTGGTTCCGCAAGCGCCCTGACCTTATTGAGAAATATTGCATTCATGGGAAATACTGGAATCCCGGTGAACATGCTTATATCCTTAAAACCTACCAGGCCCGGGAGAAGACATGGAAAGAACAGGCGCGCCAGTGGCTCAGCAAAGAGACGCCCATAAGCCTGAAGCGAGGGGAAGAGTATGCCGCTCATATCATCAATGGATGGATGGGCGGTGAGATTTACCAATTCAACGGCAATGTACCGAATACCAACTTGATTACCAACCTGCCGCAGGATGCCTGCGTGGAAGTTCCTGTATATGTAGATAAGGCGGGATTTCATCCCGTGCATGTCGGTGCCCTGCCCCCGCAGTGCGCAGCACTCAACTATATAAACGTGATGTCAGAAGAGATGGCAGTGGAAGGTGCATTAACCGGTGATCCGACGCTGATATTCCAGGCTGTGGCTTATGACCCATTAACTGCGGCAGTTCTGTCACTGGCTGAAATCAGAGAAATGGTCAACGAGATGCTGAAGCAGAACCGTAACCATCTACCACAATTCAAGCATTTCACGGCTTAGAGCATGCCTCTTGTCCAGGAAAGAAACCTGTTTTATGTAGCACTTACCGGATCCAAGAACCAAGTATATATTGCGTCACCCCTTCACAGAGCTTCAAGATTTGGTAGTGTAACATTGAAGTGACATTTCTCCGGGGCAGGGATATTTTTTAATAAATGACAGAGCAGATTAATATAATTGCCTCGGAGAGAAGAATAATGGAGATAAAGGTGAAGTGCTATTCGGGCTATGTATATGCTGAAGAACCACGGTCTTTTGTCTGGCAAGAAAAGGAACTTGAAATAAAGTTAATAGAAAAAGCCTGGCAGGAACCAGGTAAAAGGCTATTCAGAGTTGTGACTGAGGATGGCAAACTATTTGAACTGTGTTACAATGAAATAGATGATCAATGGTCTGCGGTGGAATTGATGCTTTAAGGAGAACTCATGAAAGAAATTTTTGAAATTCTGGAACAGAACGGCCGGGCAACTCCGGAACAGATTGCCACAATGGTGGATAAACCTGTCAATGAAGTAGAAAAAATCATTAAGCAGGCTGAGAAAGATGGGGCCATTCTGAAATATAAAGCTATAATTAACTGGCCTAAATTAGGGAAGGAAGATATATGGGCTTTAATCGAAGTCAGAGTAGCACCACAACGTGATGTCGGCTTCGATGCCATTGCCGAGCGCATTTATCAATTCCCTGAAGTCTATTCTGCTTATGTAGTTTCCGGTACCTATGACCTGGCCATAATGGTGAAAGGTAAAAATATGCAGGAAATCTCCAATTTTGTCACAGAAAAACTAGCTCCTCTAGAGAGAGTGCAAAGCACTGTCACCCATTTCCTCCTCAAACGATATAAGGAGAGCGGGGAAACCTTCCACCTGCCCAAGGAAACAAACAAGCGTTTGCCAATAACACCGTAACATGGAAAATATAAAGTCCGCTGCAACCAAGGCCCGGGATAACCTTATTTCACAGAAGGTGGCTACCCTTCCTCCATCAGGCATCAGGAAATTCTTCGACCTTCTTTCCTCTTTGGAAGATGTTATCTCACTGGGTATCGGTGAGCCTGATTTTGTTACCCCCTGGCATATCAGGGAGGCAGGCACATATTCTCTAGAAAAAGGCTATACCATGTATACCTCGAACTCAGGCATGCCAGAACTACGTCGAGAATTGGCCAGCTACCTGGAGCTTCGCTATGGATTGAGTTATCATCCTGAGAATGAAATCCTTGTTACTACAGGAAGTAGTGAAGGATTAGACCTTATTCTGAGAGCAATTATCAATCCCGGTGATGAGGTTATAATTCCCGACCCTTGCTATGTAGCTTACCCTGCCGACATCATTCTGGCTGGCGGTGTGCCTATTCTTGTTCCCACAAACGAAGAAAATAATTTTGTCATCAAGGCAGCCGATATTGAAGCCTGTATCACGAAGCAAACGAAGGCTATTTTAGTAGGTTACCCAGCAAATCCCACTGGCGCAGTCATATCCATAAAAGAGGCTAGTGCTATTGCCCAGCTGGCTAATAAGCATGACTTACTAGTAATATCCGATGAGATATATGCCCGTTTGGTCTATGGAGTTGAGCATATTTGTTTTCCCACCCTCACCGGGATGCAGGAACGCACAATCCTAATTAGCGGATTTTCCAAATCTCATGCTATGACCGGTTGGCGCATTGGTTACGTGGCAACCGAGCGTCGTTTCATCCAGGCCATGACAAAAATCCATCAATACACCATGCTCTGTGTCCCAACTATGGCACAGATGGCAGCCATTGAGGCCCTGAGAAACGGTGAAGCTGAGGTCGAAAAGATGGTTCAAGAATACAACAGACGCCGCCGTTTCATGGTCAAAAGATTGAATGATATTGGTTTGCCTTGCTTCGAGCCTAAGGGTGCTTTCTATGCCTTTCCCTCTATAAAAGATACCGGAATGAATTCAGAAGAGTTTGCTGAAAAGCTGCTCAAGAAAGAAAAGGTCGCCGTAGTACCGGGCATTGCTTTTGGAGCATGCGGCGAGGGTTTTATTCGCTGCTGCTATGCTACTTCTTTATCTAATATCGAAGAAGCATTGAAAAGAATTGACAGATTTGTAAGAAAAAGTAGGCTAAACACGTAACCATTTCTTATTTTACCCTAATCAAATCGGAGATTCGGTTGAGAGAGAGGTTACCGGTCAAGCGGGCCTGATAAATCCGGCAAAACTATAAAAATCTAGAGGTGAAAAGCTTCTAAAATGCCCAATATTGAACGGAAAAACAAAACTAAACACCCTCAGTTGCAATGATTGACAAATTACTTGTAACTTGTTTTAATCAAATTGCTCTCGATAATTTGGTATAAAGGCTCATCCTCCGAAGTGGGAGGGTAAATTTAGCCCTTCTGCTGCGGGGGAGTACAGGGAGTTATGTAGTTCATTACGTAGTAGCTTCCGCAGATGACTGTGGTAATTAATGCCAGAGGCGCCGGTCCTTTGGCCGAGGGAGTGTTGTGAGAAATTACATTATCCGGCGGCTACTATTACTAATACCTACTTTATTTATCGTAACTATCATTATCTTCTGCGCAGTGCGTTTCGTTCCTGGAAGTGTCGTAGACATTATGGCTTCGCAAATGGGCGAAGCCGAAGATAGAGAGCGACTTGTGGAGATAATCAGGCATGAAATTGGGCTTGATGTTCCTATTTACGTCCAGTACGGGAGATGGATTGGCGGTGTTTTTCAGGGTGACCTGGGGACGTCTCTGTGGACGAAGCGGAGCGTCACCGAGGAGCTGGCCGCAAAGCTACCTGTATCTATAGAGCTTGGCATCATCGCTCTAATCGCTGCCCTGAGCATAGCTCTTCCCATAGGCATACTATCGGCGATACGGCAGGATACATGGGCTGACTACATCGGCCGCAGTGTGGCCATTTTCTGTATCAGCGTGCCATCATTCTGGCTGGCGAGTATGGTTATACTGTATCCCGCACGATGGTGGGGTTGGACGCCTGCCATAAAACACATACCCTTTTTCAGCGACCCGCTGGGCAACCTGGGGCAATTCATCATTCCGGCAATATTGCTGGGAATGTTGATGTCCGGGGTAACCATGAGAATGACACGCACCATGATGTTGGAAGTAATGCGGCAAGATTATATCCGGACAGCCTGGGCGAAGGGGCTCAGGGAGAGACTGGTCATTTCCAGGCATGCGTTAAAGAATGCTCTGATTCCGGTGGTGACAATAATTGGCCTTCAGTTGCCTATCTTGATCGGCGGAGCGGTTATCATAGAGACGATATTTGCACTGCCTGGCGTAGGCAGGTATTTCGTTGATGCTCTATTCCAGAGGGATTACCCCATAATCTCCGGGGTTAACCTTGTCGTTTCTGCCTTTACTCTGGTCTGCATTCTGGTGGTGGACATAGCCTATGCATATCTGGACCCAAGGGTGCAATACAGATAAAAGGAACGAGGGATGGCTGAACTTGAAGCCTCAGTAGCCACAAGAGAGCGAAAAAGGCGCTCATTCTGGGCAGACCTATTTATCCGACTGGTCAGGGAGAAACCCCTGGGTATGGTGGGTGGAGTTATCATCCTAGTGCTGCTAGTGATAGGAGTGTTCGCCGATGTACTGGCACCGTATGTGTACGATGCAATTCTTGTTGGACCACGCCTGAGCCCTCCCTCTGCGGAGCATATCTTTGGTTGCGATCAACTGGGCCGGGACATGCTCAGCCGTATCATTTACGGTGCTCGTATCTCGGTAATAGTTGGATTGAGCGTTTCAACCATTGCTGCGGTGCTGTCAACATTGATTGGCGTTGTCTGTGGCTACATAGGCGGAAAGCTCGATTTGGTGGTGCAAAGGTTTGTTGATGCCTGGATATGCATACCACCCCTGTTCCTTATCCTTACGCTCATTTCTGTTTTTGGTCCTGGGATGCTCCAGGTGATCTTAGTTCTGGGAATCCTTTATGGTATTGGACAGTCCCGCATAGTGCGCGGTGCAGTTATAGGAATACGGGCTAATCCATATCTCGAGGCAGCAAAGGTTATCGGTTGTAACACGAGGAGGACATCGCTAAGACACGTTCTGCCCAACGTGGCAGCCCCGATCATAGTCCTCTTCACCATAACTACAGGTGGCGCCATCCTGACCGAGGCTACCATCAGTTTCCTTGGTTTCGGCATTCCGCCACCCACACCAAGCTGGGGTGGCATGCTTAATGATGCACGGCGGTTCATGATGGTGGCTCCTCACCTTATGCTATGGCCTGGCCTTTTTCTGGCCATAACTGTTTACGGAATCAACATGCTGGGCGACGCCTTGCGCGACTTACTTGATCCCAGACTGCGGGGCGGGCTGGGGCGCTACACAGGTCCAGTCTGAACATACTGAAGATGGAAAAGGGAAGATGCCCTTAGCCTGGCAATGACTTATGATCACGGCCTCTCTATATCAATCACAGCCTTTTTGACAAACTCGACCAAAATCTTAGGAATCTTAGAAAACCAACAGGCGCTTGACAATACGAGGAATACGCTATATTATATGATAAGTTACTTTGGTAAAAATTAACCTCACACTAAGGGAGAGGTGATGTGGTATGGACTAGCTCAATTTTCCCAAAATTAAAGGCTTATAAACGCTTATACTTATAAAGGAGGAGGATTACGATGAGACAAGCAAATACTCTACGAATAATAATGTACATATTTCTTATGACCGCGATAGCAGGTATGATAGCTGTTGGTTGCGCACCTTCTGGAAATGGCAACGGCAACGGCCCCACACCCGTGGAAGAGCCTCAGCATGGTGGAATACTCAGGACGTCTGTAACCGCAAACCCTGTTGGATTTGATGATGCTATTGTGGAGCACCGGGCCGCTACTACGAAGCAAACTCATGAAGAAGTGTGGACAGGGGACTGGATAAAGGGATACGCTGGCGGCTATGGCACCAGTGAGTCTCCCTGGACGGGGGGTGGTGGGATTAATCGTCTGGAACATAAAACCGGGGCTTTAGCGGAGAAAGTGGAATGGACTGCAGACCAGAGCAGGATAACCATGCATATTCGCCCGGGTGTGCACTGGCACGATAAGCCGCCAACAAACGGACGGGAGGTCACCGCTGAGGACGTTGCCTACTCTCTTGAGCGCCAGTGGACCCTGCCTTCGGCGTATATGTACAGGACCTATCCCGACGCGTGTGCTGCTAGCACGATATCGGTTGTTGGTAATACGGTGGTAATCGATATTGACAACCCTAAGTACTTCATCGACATAATAACCATGCTGGACTACATGAATATCTACCCAAAGGACGCAGTGGAGTTCTACGGCGACATGAATGATTGGGAGAACAGCATCGGCACAGGCCCATTCATTCTTACCGACTATGTATCTGCTGATTCTATTACCTATGTCCGCAATAACAATTACTGGGGGACAAACCCGGTTGGTCCCGGGGAAGGTGACCAGTTGCCGTATGTGGATGGAGTAGAGACGTACATCGTTCCGGACAACGCCACACAGGATGCACTTCTCATGGCTGGTGAAATCGATATCCTGGCCATCACGGATCCTGAACGTGCACAGTACTTCATCGACAACTACCCGCAACTGGAGTATATCAAGTATCTGGATGATTATGCCTCACCGATTATATCTATGAGGACGGACAAAGAACCCTATTCTGACGCAAGAGTGCGACAGGCGCTTATGCTGGCCATAGACAACCAGAGGATACTCGACGAACTCTATGCTGGTGAAGGCCTCTTGCTCAAGTGGCCTATAATGTATTATGAAGCGTATAAGGATGCTTATGTGCCGTTGGAGGACCTCGAGGACGATATGATAGAGGTATTGCCTGGTGAACTAATATCGGTCGCGGACCTCTACGGCTACAATCCAGAGCTGGCAAAAAGGCTCCTGACCGAAGCCGGCTATCCCGATGGCTTCTCTGCGGAGATAATGGTCTACAACCTTCCTCACTTTCTTGACCCTATCACCATGGTCGTGGCCATGTGGAAAGAGGTGGGGGTTGATGTGGAGATAGTGCCTCTTGACTTTACCACCTGGACCGCCAGATTAGGTACCCGGACCTACGACCATATGTTGGCGGGCATATATTCGGGCATTGGCTCATACATGAAGGGGATAAACTGGTCGGGTCCCGGCATGTTCAACTCCAGCTACATTGATGACCCGGTGCTGAACGCTGCGCGGGATGAAATGTTGGCAGCATTCCCCGACGAAGCCGCGATGGATGCGATACATCGGGACCTGATGCCCTATTTGCTGAAGCATGTTTATGTGCTAGGATTGCCAGCCGGTCATTATTATCTTTTCTGGTGGCCCTGGGTTCAAAACTACAACGGTGAAGGGTCGGTGGGGTACTATAATACCGGCAATTACATCCAATATATCTGGATAGACCAAGAGATGAAGGAAGATATGGGTTACTAGGAACCTTTTGGCCATGACAGACTTTCCGGTGTCCCTACGCTTCCACCATGATAATGGATGGGGTACCGTTTACGGAGGTTGTTCAAAAATATAGTTGCCCTATTTATCGGACTCCCCTACAATAACAAATAACAAAGTTCAATCCCGATTTAATCGGGACTCCCATCTAGGGAGAAGAATTTTGTCCGAGATTATGCGGTTAACTATATATAGCGTATTGCTAAGAAAGGAGGTGTGGATTTATGAGCTACTGGTTTACCGACCCTAGAGTAAAAACCCTTGTTCCCCTGGCTTCCGCTAGTGCTATAAGGGGCCTTTCCACATCTTTCAGCGTACCGAAAATCTTCATGGGGGCCAATGCCCTCAACGAGGCACCCGGACTAACGGGCAGTGCCTTTGACATGCTGGCGCCAATGTGTGCCAACAAGCAGGCGTTCATTGTTACTGATGAGCATGCCCGCAGATATGCCACCAGGGTATCCAACGTATTGCAGAGAACCGGATTTAAAACCCAGACCTGGGATAAGGCTCAGCCGGAGGCACCTCTGGAGAATGTAAAAGAATGCGCCGAAACCATGGAAAAATTCGAGCCTGATGCCATAGTTGCTGTCGGTGGCGGCTCGGTCATAGATACTGCTAAAGCAGCCTGGATACTCTACGAGCGTCCTGATATAACAGACCTATCGATGGTCTCGCCACTTCTACACCTTGGGTTGAGAAAGAAAGCAGTCCTTGTCGCTATCCCGACAACAAGCGGCACCGGTTCTGACTGCACGGCGATCTCAGTGGTTACCGATACAGAAGCCAAGAGAAAAATCCCAATTGTTGCTGCCGAATTGATGCCCGATTTCTCGGTACTGGTTCCTGCCTTTGTTGCCGGTATGCCACCAGGACTTACTGCCGGCACTGGGCTGGATGCCTTAGCCCACTCCATAGACAACGTTATGTCTCCTATGACCAACGACTTCACCGATGCACTAGCTTTGAGAGCCATCCAGATGATTTTCAAGTACCTTCCCAGAGCATACCATGATGGCACCGACCACGAAGCTAGATTCAGAATGCATATGGCCGCCAGTATGGCGGGTATTGCCTTTGGTAACGGTGGTGTCGGCTTGACCCATAGTTTAGGACACTCTCTGGGCAAGCTCTTCGCAGTGCACCACGGGGTTGCCGTAGGTCTTTTCATCACCTATGCGCTCCAGTATTATTCCCCCATAACGGATAAGTATCTGGATATATGTGACATATTAAATATCAGAGGTAAATCCAGAGATAAAAGGCTGGTCGATTTGATAAAGAAAATAAGAAAGCTGTTCCAAGAGTTGGACGTTCCCTTGAGTATCAAAGGTCTCGGGATTTCTGAAGAGGAATTCGCCAAGAACCTGGACAAACTCACGCTTTACGGCGTTGAAGACCCTTCCGTATTCCAGAGTCCCAGGCCTGTCACCTGGGAACAGTGCCAGAGAATTCTCCAGTGTGCCTATGAAGGTAGGGACATAGATTTCTAGGAGGTGATGCTATGTTTGGATATTATGGAAAATTCCTTAACGTCGACCTGAACACTGGCAAGACGGGTATTTTGGAGCTTGAAGAGGAACATGCCAGGAAATTCATTGGCGGTGCCAGTCTTGCCGCCAGATTGATTTACAGCCACGTTAAGACCATAATGGACCCTCTGGCGCCGGACAGCCCACTGGTCTTCACCGTTGGTCCTTTCACCGGGACATCATTGCCCATGGTCAGCCGCTCGGCGGTTTGCGGCATTTCCCCACTGTCAGGTATATGGGGTGAGGCCACTACCGGAGGCGTATTCCCATTCAGGCTCAAGGAAGCGGGCTTTGATGGTATTTTCATCACCGGCAAGGCAAACCGACCTGTTTATCTCCACATCACCAACGGCAATGCCGACATTAAAGAGGCCTCTCATCTGTGGGGGAAAGACATATATCAAACCCAGAAGTCTTTGGAAGATGAATTGAAGGACGCCAGGCTGAGCACTTCTTGTATCGGACAGGCCGGTGAAAGGTTGGTGAAATACGCTTCTATCATGAATGACCGGGGTAGAGCCGCCGGACGCTGTGGGCTGGGAGCCCTCATGGGGTCGAAAAACCTGAAGGCGGTAGCCGCCGCTGGCAACATGAAGGCAAAATTGGCAGATACAGACAAAATCGCCCAGCTTACCACACAGGCCAGGGATACAATCTCAGCAAGTGTCATGTCTATGGCCTTTAGGGAATATGGAACAATGCTCCACATGGACCTAGGCATGTATCTCGGAGACGTTCCTGCCAGATATTTTACCAGAAATGTCTTCTCTGCCAGGCAAGTGAGCGGAGAGGCATTAAGGCAGGCTTATACTGTGACCAATTCTGCCTGCCACGGCTGCCCCATTGGCTGTGGCCGTGTCGTCAGGCACTTCCGCAAAGACCTCGATGAAGTTGATGGCCCGGAATACGAAACAGGTTGTGCCTTCGGGCCACTCTGCATGAACTACGACCTTGACTCTATCGTTATGGCCAACCACCTCTGTAACGCCCACGGCTTAGATACCATATCGGCCGGTGTAGTAATAGCCTATGCCATGTATCTATATGACAAGGGTATTCTCACCAGGGACAGAGCAGGAATGGAGATTGCCTGGGGCGATGGCAAGGCCATAGTAGGGCTGGTAGAGATGATTATCAAGAAAGAAGGTATTGGTGAGCTGTTAGGTCAGGGAGTACGACAGATGGCCAAAGAGCTTGGCGCTGACCCCGACGAAGCGGCTCATGTCAAAGGGCTGGAGATGCCCATGCACGATGCACGGGCCTTCACTGGCATGGCAATATCTTATGCAACCGGGCCTCGTGGAGCCTGCCATCTGAAAGGCGATTACTACAACGTTGACCTGGGCAGCGCTATACCGGAACTCGGTATCATGCCCGGTGATAGATTGCAGTCTGAAGGGAAAGCTGAGCTAGCCGCCAAGTTCCAAAATTACAGAGACATGTTTGATTCTCTATTACTCTGTAAATTTGCACCCCTCTCGGCGACTCAGATAATCCAGATGTTGAGCAGTATCACCGGATGGACTTATACAGCCAAGGACCTCAATACTGCCGGCGAAAGGTCAATCAACCTGAAAAGGGCAATTAATAATAAACTTGGAGTAACCAGAGAAGATGATAGACTACCCAGCCCATGCATTACGGCGCTGAAGGAAGGCAGCACCGCCGGCGAATCACCAGACATGGGCACATTGCTTAAGGAATACTACGGCTTCAGGAAGTGGGACTGGAAGACAGGCAAGCCGACTGAGGACAAGCTGATAGAACTCGGCCTTGAAGATGTCGCCAGAGACCTGTGGCCTTCTAGGGCTATATGAATCTTATATTATTTAGTTAGGCAGACCGTGGCAAGGGGTATAGCCACGGGTAACAGGTATTGCATAGTAATCACCTTACTGCCAAGGGGTTGGCCGTTTAATTGTCACCCTGAATAGCAGTCAAAGGTCCTCTAGATTCTTCATTACTTTTTCATCATGAGATTGCCACGCTTCGCTCGCGATGATAAGGAAAGAGGTTGGTTGTGATAGGCACAGTTGCCAGTGAGTCTGACTTTATATGTTTTTGAAGAGCTAGTAAAATTAATATAAATGGCTGTAACACCTCTTAGAAAACAGTATCTCCGGGTTAAGCAGAAGTACCCCGAGGCTATTGTATTTTTTCGCCTGGGCGACTTCTATGAGACCTTCGACGAGGATGCCAAGGTAGCTTCCCGAGAACTGGATGTTGTCCTGACCTCGCGGGAGATGGGCAAAGGGCAAAGGGTGCCAATGGCAGGGATACCACACCACGCCCTGGATAACTATCTGGCCAAGCTCATCAATCGGGGGCATAAGGTCGCTATTTGCGAGCAACTTACCCCGCCGGGCAAAGGACTGGTGGAAAGGGACGTCATTCGCGTGGTGACGCCGGGGACGGTGGTCGAGCCCAACCTTCTTGAAAGTAAGAGCAATAATTATCTGGCTAGCCTGGTCATTGAAGGCGAAGAAGCAGGGATTGCCTACGTTGATATAAGCACGAGCGAGTTTGCCACCACTCAGCTTCCTATCGAAAGAGTCATGCCTGAATTGGAGCGACTTCAGCCCAGCGAAGTGCTTAATCCCGAAGGCGCTGATGATTATGCTCAGTTGCCATTCACTATAAGCCGGCTTGATGACTACTGGTTTGATTTGGAGATTGCCCAGGAAGCTTTGCTGGAACATTTCGGCGTGGCTACCCTGGAAGGCTATGGCTGCGCTCGCTTGCCTTTAGCCATAAGGGCTGCCGGCGCATTAATACATTATGTCAATGAAACGCAAAAGGAAACTTTGCCACAGCTGAGCAAACTCTCTACCTACTCTACAGATTCCTTTATGACCCTCGATGGTCAGACCATCCGCAATCTGGAGCTCTTTCAGGGAGGCAGGTGGGGAGAAACCGGCAATTCCCTCCTCTCCATCATTGACCTGAGCAAGACAGCCATGGGTGGCAGGCTGGTCAAGAATTGGCTCGGACATCCCCTTCTGGACCTCGCCATATTGAATCGGCGGCAAGAGGCGATTGCCTGGTTCCATCAAGATAGTCCGGCTCGCCAAAAGGTCATTTCTCTCCTATCGGATATCGCTGACCTGGAGAGACTGGTTAACCGAGTGAGCAGTGGCAGAGTCATGCCCCGAGAGCTGATAACTCTTCGCTCTAGTCTGGAGAAGGTGCCAGGCTTGAAATCAGCGCTGGCAGACGGAGACGCACCGATTGCATCGTGGCTAAGCAATGAACTTAAGCCTTGTCCTGATATCGTGGACTTAATCGCCAGGGCTATTGCTGATGAACCGGGGGATTTGGAGCAGGGAGGTGTGATAAAGGAAGGTTTCTCCCCTGAGCTAGATGAAATTCGTCATAACTCCCGGCAGGCCAAGCAATATCTGGCTGGCCTGGAACAGAGGGAAAGACAGCGCACAGGAATTAAGTCCTTAAAAGTAGGCTACAACCGGGTATTTGGCTATTATATCGAGGTATCTCGGGCTAACCTCAACTTAGTTCCCCCAGATTATATTCGTAAACAGACTCTAGCGGAAGCGGAAAGGTACTTCACCCCTGAACTTAAAGAGTATGAATCGCTGATTCTCAACGCTCAGGAGAAAATTGCTGACCTGGAGATTACCATCTTCCGACAAATATGTCAGCAGATAAGTGCTGTGGGTGAGCAAATCCTGGCTACTGCCAGAGCCATCGCTCAAATCGATGCCATGTCCAGCCTTGCTGAGGTGGCAGTACATTATAGTTATGTCCGGCCAAAGCTGACCAACGACGATGTTATTGACATTAAGGAAGGGCGCCACCCCATTGTAGAAAAGAGTGTAGGCCGGGATAATTTTATTCCTAACGATACTATTTTATGTAATAGGGATAATCAACTTATCATACTTACAGGTCCCAACATGTCAGGAAAGTCTACTTATCTCAGGCAGGTAGCGCTGATTATCCTTTTAGCTCAGATTGGCAGCTTTGTCCCTGCTGATTCAGCG
>JADDYB010000478.1_pt1 | contig 12595 bp, 3 predicted proteins | sample 8641941 | NCBI WGS metagenome assembly JADDYB01 (sample SAMN16275377, study PRJNA637457) | freshwater sediment metagenome | isolation source: Lake Kineret sediment | place: Israel: Lake Kineret | collected 2013 | reverse complement strand
TAAGTGTTTTTAATTGGCAGAAAGCTGCTAGCATGCTTGATTATCTTATGGATAGCAGTAATACTAATAAAAAGTATGGCGGACCCACTAAAACATTGAAAGTCAGAATAAAAAAATCAAAATAAGATGGCACAGAAGAAAATGAAGGATATCTTTACACATGAGATGGGTCAGATCCTATTTCCAGGTCAACCCACAGTAATTGAGTCCAAGAAGATATCCCCTGGCACAGATATAACCATGAAGAACACAAGACCCCAGATAGCCCTGACACCATATGGTGCTGCACAGATGAGTCCTAATCAAAACTACTCCTTTGCTGGAAACACAGTAGTGGAGTTGCCTATGGCTCAAATGGGTGCACAAGCTGGTGGAGATGATCAACAGGCTCAGATCATGCAGATCATACAGATGTATGCCCAGATAAAGGGTGTAGATCCTAATCAATTGATCCAGGAGATCCAAGCTCTTCCTCAAGAAGAACAGCAGAAGTCTTTTGAGCTTATGGCATCTGAGGTTCAGAATGCAATGGCTCAGCAGCAACAGCAGCAACAAGCTGCCCAGCAAGAGCAGCCTGGTGGTATGCCTATGGCTGGCAAGGGTGGAATGATGGATGCATATCCACAAGCTCAGAATTTAGAGTGGTTTTATAAAACTGCCAAGAATGGAGGATTGCTCAAAGCTCAAGATGTAGGAAACATAAATCTTTACAATCGAGTATTGTCAGATCGTAAGAACTTTATGTCTGGTCCTGAGGCAGCATGGAAAGCTGATCCAGCTTTAGTAAATGAAGATGGTTCTTTGAACATGTGTCTTGATTGCACAAATGTGGATTATAGTAATCAACAAGATGTCATTGACGCATCGAGACTTATCAATGAAGGTGTAAGTAAGGTACCTGAGTATAGCCTTAATGATCTTCAAACCGCATTGAAGAAATTTAATCTTCCAATGCCTGTTTATAATTCTGCCAAAACCAGAGAAAACATTATAAATCAGGATCCTTCTTTAAAGAAGCAGCGTGCGGGTGGAGGATTATCAATACATCAACTCCGCGGGGTTGTTGACTCCATGGTCAAAGATGCTGTTCAGCGCTATATGACTGGTGGTGAAGCGTTCCCTCAAGCCAATAAGTATCCAGAAGAATGGGCTGGTTATTCAGGTACCATGTATGCCCAAGGGGGGGAAGCCTTCCCACAAGCTCAGACATATCTTCCTTATGACAGGCCAGGTGAAACCAGACCTAATTTTATGTTTGCCCAAGGAGGCTCTAAGGATGAGTTTGGAGGGCAGCCAGATCTGGATACAATCTATAGGATGATGAGAAGCGGTGGCCTTGCGGTTAACGCCAAAAAAAAAAGGGGGGAGGAGCTAACTTCTGAGCAGTTTCAGGAGTACCTCAGCGGCGGTTCTTTAAAGCAGTTCCAAGGTACTACTCAAAGTACTACAGGTTATAGTGGTTATAACAATGACCCACGATTTGATTATCCTGATGATACTACAGCAAATGCAACTACAAACGTAGCAGCTGGTAATACTATGACCAATGCTAGTGCTAGTGCACCTGCGGTATTGACAGCAAATGCTTCTACTGCACCTGCAGGATATTCTTGGTCTACTGGTGCTACTAGCACAACTGCAGTACCTACTATAAAGACTGCAGACCAAGGTGCTTATAAGGGTGAGCTTAGTGCAAATAAGATAGTCAACCGTAATGAGACAGTTAGTCCAAAAGGTGGTTATTCAACTAGGATACAAGCTGGCCCAGGTATTCCACCAGCAATGTATTTGAATGCAATAAATACTGCAACAGGTGGTAAGAGTAGTCTATTGGGACTTGTTGGTAATATGGCCTCTTTGGTGGGAGACTTTGCAAGTCCTAATCGACCAGGTACAGCAGCTCCAAATCCATATGTAGGTCTTTTTGAGCAATTTCAAAATAAAGTTCCATACTCAGTAGAGCCTGCACCTGGAACCATTGGTCCTCCTCCTACTGCAAAGAAAGGTGGTCGTAAGAAGTCATTACCAAAAGCTCAGTTTCAAATGCCGCAGCTTTCAGGTGTGGATCCTAATATAGCAGCTCAGATTGCACAAAACAGGGGGATGACTCAAGTCCAGGGTTCAGGTATGTCATTTAATGAACCTCTTCAACCTATGAATCCTATTACCCAGATCCCTTCTCCTCAAGTAGATATGCAACCCATTGGAGCATCTGCGATGTCTCAAATGAACTTAGGTCTGCAAATGCCTGGGGAAGGTCCAATTGCGGATGAGATGTCTATACCTAAAGCATCAGAAGCATACAACCCAGATGGACCAATGAGCATGGCTCCTATGAGAAGTATTGGTAGTATAACTCCTAGCACTCCTGCTCCACAGATGCAGCCTCAAATGAGTTCACAAGACTTAGGTCCTGCAGGACTTACCAATAGACAGATTCGTCAAGAAGATAGAAGCAACAGACGCGAGCTTAAGCAGGATTGGAAGGACTTTAAACAGACTGATGAGTACAAGAATGCTAGTAAGCAGCAGAGAAAAGACTTCTGGTCAGACCCCAATGCTCGCTTTGATCATGCCAAAGCTGCAAGGATGGTGGGTGCAACCCAAGGTATAGCTGACTTCTTTAGAACTGGTAATCAAGAGTATATGGAAGACCAGTTGAAGAAGATGGGTGTGAATACTTCTGCTACCATGGGTGTAAGTCAAAATAGAGATCGTGGAGACTTTGCAACCAATAGTGGAAAGTTCAGACCTAATGAATATGTAGAAGCTCAGGATTCTGGACGAAGCATGACAGACCAGACTTCCTTCTACAACACCTTCAATCAAATGTACAATGCAAAGCTAGGAGGAAGAATCCTGGACTTTCTTGAGGATGGAGGGGTCTATGACCTGGATGAGGATACCATCAGACTCATCATGGAAGCAGGCGGCTCAGTGGAGTTTATTTGATATCTTCACGAAAATTTGTTAAATTTAAGTAGGTGGTTTTCAATAAGAAAATAAATCTCAAAAGTTTATGAACGTCAAGGTAAATAGAGTTCGCGGGGGTAGCATGGGCGACCAGCGCAACTATGGTCTGGTAACAGGCAGCATCTGGAACTATGAGGATAAGCCATCCACAAACGAAGTCTCTGATACACTAGGGGCTGTGGACAGGGATCAAGCAACCATAGAAGCTGAGCGTGGGGAGACTGTTATATATCCAGACAAGGATGGACAGATTACCCATGCCAAGATTGGTGGTAAAAGACATACTCATGGAGGAACCCCATTGGATATTCCAGATGGAGCTTTTGTCTTTTCAGACACTAGGGCTCTATTGATCAAGAACAAGGAGTTGCTTAAGAACATCTTTGGTATGAACAGCAAGAAGGCTGTGACTCCTGCCAAGGTTGCCCAGCGATATGACCTGAATCAGTACAATGAGATATTGAATGATCCTGAGTCTGACTTCTTATCTAAGAAGACTGCGCAGCTCATGCTTGACAACAACATGAAAAAGCTGGGGCAATTGGCTTTGGTACAAGAAGGCATGAAAGGATTCCCTGATGGTATTCCAGACATTGCTCTTCCTCTTTTTGGTAGTGACATTGCAGTGGCTCAGCCTATGCAAGAGATGCCACAAGCCAAGTTTGGTGGACAGATTATGCGCAGGGGTGGAAAGAAACTTCCAAGACATCAGTATTATGGAGCAGTTGATGAAGAAAAATATAGTGCAGAAGAGCAAGAACGCTTAGCTAAATACTATGGAAAGTTAGGTCGTAGATTTGGACTTGGACCTGTAGATACTCAAGCTGGTGAGTATGACACAGCAAAACGAATATTGGATGACTTCCTCTATGACATTCCAGGGACACCACATAACTCTTATGCTTACGACAAACATCTTATAGACTTATATAATCAAGCAGTACAACTGCCTCAAGCAACAGCAAATCCATACTATGACCCTACAAACATAGGTGGTGGACCATTTACTTATTACAATGAGTATTTCCCATCAGTCAATGCCATAGAAGGAATGTTAACTCTTCCTGGTGAAGGAAGTGTTAAACGAGCTAGTGTGCAAAAGGCCAATGAGCTATTCCGTAAAGCATATGCTGCGGGAATCAAGTTTGATGCAGATGGAAACATTGACTATCAGAATTCAGATCCTGCAGTACTTCGAGCTGCTTCCCTAGATGTTCTTGAAGGTGAGAAAAATCAAGCGGGAGAACGTACAGGAGGAATTGATGTTCCTCGGTCTGCAAGTACAGGTGTTGGTTCAGCTTTGTCAAAAGCTGCTGATTGGGCTTCTCAGTTTGGACATAAATTATATTCTAAAGGTTATTTAAGAAATCTTATACAACCATTTAGCACAGACGGTCCTCGTGTAGCAACAGATGCTCCTGATATGGGACAGTATTCTGACTTGTCTTTATTTGGTGATATTGGTGCAGGCAACTGGTCATGGCAATCCAAAGTTGAAAACTTAGGTAACTATTTAAGTGAAGCAGCAGATGCAATAGAAGCTAGTAGAAAGGTTAATAAGGGAATTGGTGATTATAAACAAGTTAAAGCTGACTTCAATAAAGACTATGATTTAGTTGTAGATAAAGCCAATGAGGTCTTAAAAAACCCTACTGCTTATACTAATCAACAAATAAAAGCAGCACAAGAAATGCTTGGTATAAAAAGTTTTTCACTTACTAATAGTGGTGATATTGTACCATACAATAAATTTTGGGAAGAGCTTCGTGGTGCTAAAAATATTAATGAAATGCCAGAATGGTTTTTTACAAAAAAAAGTGGTCCTATAGATCAACTGGCTAATGTTAAAAACATACTTCTTCCATCTGCTGAACAACAAAGACAAGAACAAGAAAATGCAGGAACTCAATCTAATAAAGAAAGTCTTAATCAATGGATTAGTGGTATTAAAAGTGGTAAATATTCTGTAAATGAAGTATCTCGAGATCTTCTACCTGATCTTGAAGCAGCAGGTATTGATATATCTGGTGCTGGCAACCCTGCTCCTACTCGTAGTAGTTCTTCTTCCCGATCTACTCAACAGCGCGCAACAACTGCTCCTTCTAAAACTGAAGAGTCTGATGAAACAATTAGGCAGAGACTTATAAGTATTGGTATTGATCCAAATGATATTACTCCTGAGATGATACAGCAGAATAAATATGCTAAAGGAGGAATGACATATGTATATGATCCTACGAACAATATAATGCTTGATAAGTATCAGACTAAAGGAGGTGTAAAGGCATTTAATATCTATGATAAGAATTTTAGGGACTATGCTAATCAGAATAAGTTAAAGTTAGTTCTACCTAGTTGGGCTACAGGTATGATGAGCATTGGTGAACAAAATCCTTCAAAAGATCCAAGATTTAAAAAATCTGCTACAGGAGAGATTATACCAAGCGCGGGTATCAGTGGATATACAGGTCCTGATGATCTTATCAAATGGCATAAGAGTCAAGGAATGGACTTCTCCAAGTATGTAGATGCTGATGGTAATACTGCCAAGGATGAGACAGATGGCATGACCAAGTTTAAAAATGACTTAAAGACTTGGGATAACAGTGGTAAGAAACACAGGCATGCTACTTCATGGATGCTTGGCAAGGTTGATGAAATCAATACTGAAAGAGCTACCAAGCTTGGGTTAGCCGCTCCTCCTAGTCAAACTGATAAAGGTGTGACAGGATGGGATGTGACAGGATTTGATGTACTTACAGGAACAAAGTATCTTGCTCCTGAAGATACTCCTCCTGATGATGTACCACCTGCTGAAAAACCTCCTGGTGAAATACCTCCATCAACTCCTCCAGGTAAAGTCCCTACTCCACAATATACAGCTGGCTATCCAGGAGGCTGGACTGACTACAGTACATTGAATCTTGCTACAGCAATGGGGATGGCGAACCAAGTTGAGCCAGGTGCCCTTCCTCCTTTTACTCAAGCATTCCCTGACTTAGGTCGTCCTGTGTTTATGGATCCTAGAGCCAATATCATGAATCAACTCGCACTGCAGAATCAGCAAGCTGAAATGATTGCGGGTATGTCTAGTCCTACTGTGGGTAGAGCAAACATCATTGCCAGTGCTGCAAAAACAGCTGAGCCAATCAGTGACATCATGGCCAAGTATGACCAGGCTAATGCCACTATTGCAAACACCTATGAAGGACAGCGTGCTGCAATAAGCAATCAAGCACAGATGACAAATGCTGCCAAGCGTGAAGAGTTCCAGGATGAGCTTGCTGTCCGCAGACAGAATTACTTGAATGCGTTAAAAGAATCTCAAGCCAATGTGGCTTATCAATATGAGCGTGGGGCAAAAGACTTCAGGGAAAAGAATGCCTTGAATGTACAAAACCCTAACTACATGTTTGATAACTATGGCAATATCATGTTCAAGCCTGGTTACAATCCAAATGCAACAGCAAGTAGTTCGGCAGATGATTTACTTGATAACTATATCAATAAAGGCATAGATCCTAACAAGGCAGCTGCTCTTGTTGCTGCACAGATGAAGTTGAATGACAATGCTTTCAATTATGACCCTATGTCTACGGTTTGGGGTTCTCAAAAACCAGTTAGTTAATGGCAACATATCTTAAAGGTGTAACGGATGTAATCCCTAAGCAACCAGAAGTCAAGTTAGATTACGACCTGCTTTCCAAATCTCTTACTGCACTTCAAGGAAGATATGACAGTGCATATAAGAGTTGGAAGTCCATGTATAATTCTCTGCTTAGTGCAGAGCTTTCATCTACTGACAACGAGCAGTTTAGGGCTGACTACATGAAAAAGGCAGATGCTGCACTTAGTCAGGTCGCAGGTATTGATCTTGCCAATGGTGCAAACCTTCAGCAAGCGATGACCATCTTTGATCCTCTTGTGAATGACCAAGAGTATGTCAGAGACCTGTATCTGACCAAGACCCAGCGCCAGCAGTTTACAAAGATGAATCAGTTCAAGAACAGCACTGATCCCAAGCTACAAGCCCAGTACAATCCTATAATGGAGCAATACATGGGTATAGGTATGCAGCGTCTTTCTGAGATGAAAAGGGGTAATGGTTCCATAGAAAATGCTACTGTGAACATGTTTAGTCCTTGGCAGGATCCTTTAGAGTATGCTAGGACTACTGCAAAAGACCAAGGTCTTGAGATTAAAACCAACACTCCTAATGGAGAATGGTTAGTCACTGAAGTAAATGGTGGTAAAACTGTTGATACCTATAGGAATTGGTTTAAGAATACCATAGGCAGTAAGTTTGACAATCAATTCAGGATTGAGGCGGAAGTTGATACAGAGAATGCCATCAGATCCAAAATGGCTGAAACTAAATTGGACAGGGGCACTGTGATGCAACAAATGGCGCAGGAGTACTCTACAACATATGTGAAGGATTACAACGATGACATGTCTTCTTTGGAATCCCAAATTAACAACCTGAATTCCCAAAGGAAGAAGTTAGAGAAAAGGTATCCCAATCCTAGCCAGCAAGTTGTTGATCAGAACAATGCCATGAAGCAGCAGAAGGATATTCTTCAAAAGCAGCTTGATGACATGCGTACTGGAAAGGTGGATGATGCTCAGCTTCAAAAGAAGGCTTCTGACATATTCATGAGCAGTCCTTCAAGTGTGTATGTAGGACAGGTAAGGAACAGGTATGCTGATAGATTTGCCTATAATCAAGCCTATGGAAAAATGGAGCTCAAGTATGAGCCTAACCAGATTTGGATGCATAAAAGCAGCCAAGCTTTCCAAAGAGCTATGCAGGAAGACCAGCAGCAATTTACTGCTGAGCAGAACAAGCTTAAAGCACAGTGGGATTACAATCTTTCCCTTGCCAAGGGTGAGCTAAAAGGTACAGGTGCAGGCATTGGTCAAAAGACAGATGTGGGTGTACTGGGTGCATATGAGACTTATAGCAGGAGTATCTCAGAGAACTTTACTAAAAGCACCAATGCGTATATCAATGATAAGGTTCTAGCAGTAGCTGCTAACATAAAAATTGATAAAAATGGCACTGTAAAAACAGATGCAAATGAACCAGACATGCAGGTTGTACAATCTGCAATGGAAGCAAAAGCATCAGGTAAGGCATTGACAGGAGCTCAAAGTGTAGCTCTTACCAGATATTTCAATATGGTATCTCCTAACTCTAGGATAAATCCCAATGCTGTAACTTTTACAGAAATGCAGAGCATGATTACCAATGCTATTCGCACTAATTCCAAACTGAATCCTGAGTATGGTGCTGCTGCATGGACTAGTGTTAATGAAGCAAATCTTGCTAGACAGCAATACGAAAAGATGTTTGACAGTGAAACCAAGCATCTTGCAACCATCACTGATCCAGAGCTTACCAAGTTTATAAAAACAGATGCTTCAGGTAACAAGTCTGTTAATGTGGCTGCGGTAAATGCCCTTGATGAAGAAGACAGGGAAGTTACTTATAGGGCACTGATGGGTGGCAACTATGATGCTTATGCCAAGAAAGGCGCTACACAGGCTAATACCATTGTGCTTAATCCTTTGGATGTAAGTAAGTTTGATTATTCTATTTTAAGTTCTGCAATCAATAATGCTGAACAAATAGGATACACTGATCCTACTTCAGGTAGTTTTATAAAACTGGATGAGACGGCGACTGCAGCGTTTAGAAGTCAAACATCAGGTGGTCAAAACATGAAACAAGCCTTTGATCCAAAAGGTACCATGTATGAGCGCAAGATTGTCAATGGTCAAGAATACATTAAAGTGACCATTCCTCTTCTGAGAACTTCTGGAGAGACCTCCACATCTGTTGCCAAACAGTTCGGATATTTGAGTCAGGAGATGACTGCACAAAACAAAGTTGAAATGTTAGTGCCTCTTGGAAAGGCTGATAATCTTGGCGGAGTCAAGGATATGAATATCAATCCTTACACTGGAGGACTGATGGGTGAACAGCAGTATCTTGGAGACATGATCAATGATCTTGCAGGCAGGTCACTTGTTGATGACAACACGAGTTGGGTTAGCGAAGGTCTTATGAATTCCAACAATGTGACTTTTCCAGACTATCTCAAAGGTTCTGTTGAAAATGGAAATCTCAGTATAACTGGCAATGAGATAAGTTTGCAGATTCTAAATGATGATGGCATAAAACAAAATGTTAATCTTACTCAAGTCCTAGGTATTACGGCTAGTCAATTAAGAGCTGATCCTACGTCATATGATTTTAAAATAAGACAGACTGTTGAAAATTCTGTCTACAACTTACAAAGGGCAGCAATGTCTTCTTCACATAATGCCATAAATGAAAACAGGATGTCTGCTGGCTCTTCTGGAAGTAATTTTTGGAGCAGTAATCCATTTTAATTATGGTTGATCCATTTAACCTGTTTAGTTCAGATACAAGCTCAACACCAGATCCTACACCTGAACAAAGCGTAGGTGGAAGATCCTCTGAACCTGCTCAATCCCCTTCTCTTGGGGAGGCTGTCAATCAAGCTGCCAACACTGTAATGAGTCAGCAGCCGATGTTTGACGTCAGCAGCTATGACCCTAAGTTAAAAGAGCGTTACAAAAGCGATCCCAGTATCTATAATGATTACTTTGATCCTACTGCTGATAATGAAAGGGTTGCTTATGAGAACTGGGATAAGATGGACGCCCTGGGTGCAGGATTCGGTGGCTTCATAGAAAACTTCAAAACATCTTATTCAGAAGGATGGATGGCCTGGCCTAGGATGGGTAAGGCTCTTTTCAATTTGGATGCTGATTATCTGATGCCTTCTGAGAAAGAACTTGCTCAGATGGCAATGAATGAGGAGAAGATGCGGCTTGAAAACCCTATCTTCTATGCTCCAGGTACGGAAGATGATTTCCTTACCAAAGGATTCATGGCTGAGACTTTTCAGAATCTTGGTTTCACTTTTGGTACAATGGGGCAGCTTGCTACAGAGTGGGGTGTTACAGCAGCAATTGCAGCTTTAGGAACAGCGGGTGCAGCTCCAACAGGAGGTACTTCAGCTGCAGCAGCAGGAGCTGTTGTAGGTGCACAAGTTGCAGCAACAGGTGCCAAGCTTGGAAGAATAGCTTCTGTATGGCAGAAGATGGGAAGGTTCTTTGTAGGAAGTGCTGCTGACGATGCTGCTAAGGCAGGTGTTAATGTTACTGCAAATGCTGTTGATGATATTACATCTACAGCCACACAAAGTGCCATAAGGAGAAGTGTTGCAGATGATGTTGCTTCATCAACTCTGGGACCAGCTACTGGTGGAGGTTCCCGTATTTTGGATAATGCATTACAGCTTGCTTCAAAGACTCCTATAGTAGGGAATTTTGCAGATGCTGCTCGTATAATCAGGGCAGGAAGAAACGGTACACTTACAGGTGCTGAAATTGCAAAAGTAGGAGCAGGTGCTCTTAGAAGAGGATTTGCAGAATGGCAGATGGCTGCTGGTGAGGCATCCATTGAAGCAGGGGGCAACTATGGTCAGATTGTTACTACTCTTACTGATGAATACGCCAAGAAGAACAATGGCGCTCTTCCAATGGGAGATGAATACAAGAAGATACAAGACCTGGCTATGCAGAGTGCCACTTCTGATTTTGCAACCAATGTGGCAATTCTTGCAGTAAGTAACAAGCTTATGTTTGGAAACATGATACGCAAGTTCATGCCAGACAGTAAAGCTGTTATTGCATTGAGAAGTGCCATGATGAAAGACATGGCTGAGGAAGCGGGAGTACTTGCTGTAAAAGGCATGGGTAAGGCTGGTAAGGAAATAACATGGGTAAAGCAAAAAGGACTTTTAGGTACACTTGGTCTTACTCCTCAGATTGCTACAACTTTTGGTGGTAAAAGAGCTGCTTGGGAAGTCGGTAAAAGTACTCTGAAAGGAGTGACTAGATTCCAACTATTGGAAGGTCTTCAAGAAAACTTGCAAGAAGGAACCAATGAATATCTCATAGATTATTACACAGATTTATACAATGGTGATTTAGCTACTTGGGGTAAGTCATTTGATGAAGCTGTGGATTCCCAGATGACCAAGCGTGGAGCAAAGACATTCTTAATGGGTGCCATGACAGGATTGTTTGTGAATCCTGTGGTGAATACCATACAATATGGTGCGGCGGCTTCTGGTATTAATCCAAACTTGAAGAACCACCGTGAAAGCGTATCCAGGAGTGTGGAAGCCATGAATAACTTCTTCACTAGCGGGCATGAGAATGTATTGAAAGAGACTGTCAAAAACATCAAGCTTCAGACAGCTTATAATGACGGTATGGTGGAAGCGCTTAATACACAGGATAAGCTGCAATACTATAACAACAGGGATTCAGCTTTGATAGCTGCGGTGATGCATGCCAGAAGAACTGGAACCATGGATCATCTAAGCTCCTTTATAAAAGGATATGGTGAGAATTTTAGTGAAAAGGAATTTCAAGAGGCTTTCAATTACACTCCTCAGGAGTTAGGCAAGTCATCTCCTTCTGAAGTCATGGGAGATATATCCAATTCTGTAAAGAAGTTCTCTGATATCTATGACAAGAACATGACCAAGTTTGGTTTGTACTTGGGCATGGATGAATACATGAAGGATCCTGGAGCCAAACAAAGGTTTGGAATCAAGAAGGCGGCGTTATTAGATGCCATTGAAACAGTATCCTTCATGGAAGCCAAAGGTCCACGAAGTGTTGAACGCCAAAAACAAATGCTGCAAGAGATTGCCTCCTATGCTTCAATAGGTAGTAGTCTGTCTGGAGCATTCAATACCATCATTGACCCAGATGAGATCGACAATCAACTGCTCCTTCTTCAAAATGAGATAAAGACTCTAAGTGATATAGAGCAAACAGACCAGACCAAGAAAGCCATTGAGGGTAAAAATCAAGAGATAGATGACTTGAGCATACTTAAAATGTTCATGTATGATCCTCAAATTGCTAAAGATCCAAATGATCCTTCCAAAAAGATAACTCTTTGGGATGTTCGTATGGCACTCAAGGATCAAGCAGGACTTAGAAAAGGTATTGCTACTGTTCTTTCTAGATATCTGCAAACCAAGAATGAACAGAATGGTGTAAAAACTCCTGTAAATGAACAGGAAGTATATGATGCCTTGGACACAATTCTGGACTATGTAGCTCTAGGTAGAGATCATGCTGAGTATGTACAGGCTATAAATTTGCTAAATGATCCTGAGACATTCACCAATCATATTGCAAAGATGCAAGATGCCAGGGCGGGTGCTTTTGCCAGATTGATATATGATCAATATCAAAAGCTTGGTGAGATAAGTGAAGTTGCAAGAGAGTGGGTAGAAGCTCCTGAACAAAAACAAGCTCTTGAGGAGTTATTGAAGATCAGTAAGAACCCTTCAGGTACATTTGAAAACCTTCAGAAGATAGAGCAGCTTCGCAGTAAACTTGCTGGTAAATCATCTGAGTTTGAAGCCCAGCGTACCCAAGAAGAGAAAGCTAAGCAAGAGGCAGTTGAAAAAGAGAGAGCTCAAAAACAGGCAGCTTCAGACCAGAGTAGGGACTATGTGGATATCATATCATTATATGAAGATCCTGCCACTACACACCT